>ERZ781398.4504-NODE-4504-length-10122-cov-3.801331_pt1 | contig 10122 bp, 12 predicted proteins | sample MGYA00433077_ERZ781398 | MGnify/ENA primary metagenome ERZ781398 (study PRJEB29847, sample SAMN06458254) | wastewater metagenome | isolation source: Wastewater bioreactor | place: South Africa: Cape Town | study: EMG produced TPA metagenomics assembly of the... | reverse complement strand
ACCTAATTGACCTTCGTGATGTCGGCCAATAGCGTAAACTTCTCCGTCAGTTGTTAGACCGAGTGTGTGATGTAGACCGCCGGAGAATTTCAACCATTTTTTGCCTTCAAGCGCGGGAATAAACGTCGGAAAGTAAACCGGTTCATCAACTGTTAAGCCAAGTTGATTGAAATTATTCAAACCACCGCCTAAGATCCAATTGTGACCGTGAACTTTGAGAAAGAAATGATGTGAGCCAGTGAAAATATCGTCGAAGAGAATATTTCTTGCTTTGATGCCATTTCGATTGAATATGATCGGTGCTGGTCGAATCAATCGATCGATTCCACCGCGTAGACCGTCTTCAGCTGCGTAACGATTCAATCGCGCTAATTGACCGGTCTCACCGTTGCCACATGAGTAAACATGTCCGGTTTCACTTAGGAACAAAACAAAATCATAACCACTTGCTAATTTAACGATTTTTTCGGGCACTTGGATTTCAACGGGTGTTTTTGCCATGACACCTTTTTGAACGAGACCATAAACGCCTGACGTACTCGAACGATACGTTCCCCAACCGTAAACTTTGCCAAGATTCGATAGAACTAAAGTATGACTATCACCAGCAACTACTTGAATGATTTTCTCGTTTTCTGTATCGATAATTGAGCTCATATCAACTAAACCGAATTGATCAGCTTGATCATCATCATCGTCGTCGTTATTTGCGCGTCCGAGCGCATGTTCATCGTTGCAACCGAATGTATAAATTTGATTTTTGTCTGTCAAACAAACGGAATGTAATGGACCGGCTGCGATCTGTACGATTGGTTCGGGCATTGGCACGGGCTGAGGATTTTGTCGTTCAGCAATCGCACTTTTAAGACCTAATTGAGTCATGCCATTATCACCGACAGCGAGAACTTGACCACCTTTCGACAGAGAAAACGATGGAAATGAAAGATTGAGGACTGAAGAAACGGACGGAGTTTTTGCACGAGCTTTGGTTTTAGTTGAATGACCATCTAAAACGAAATGTTTGTTTGAATTTAAAAAGAAAAACGAAAATTTACTGGCAATATGAACGAATTCTGATTCGGGTTTAGTTCGTTTTTGTGGTTGATGATCGCCATTTTGTAGATCTATTTGAAATGAAGATAAACTCTTCGATTTTGATTTCGAGTAATTCTACCTTCGTTATGTTCGACATCGTCTTCTAACGAACGTTTTTTCGGTTTGGTCGACGTTCGTGATTTGACTTTTGGTGAAACATGATTCGTTTTTGTTCGAGCTAAATAAGAAATCAACAACAATTATCTCTTGATTAAATTTATTTCTTAACTAATACCGGCAGTAGGCATGGTGAAATTATCGATTTTAATCTAAAACAAAATGCAAGCAGATGGTCGATTAATTTCTTGTTCTTATGAAACGATTCACCTCCTCCTTTCTCATTCAACGAAGACAAAGAACCAGTCTATCGTATGAAATCAACGCTTCGCTAGATGTCTCTCCGAGTCACATTCTTATGAAATAAGAAGAACAACGTTATCATCGTATTCGAAAGAGTTTTATTTGATTGAGAAATAGTATAAGGCAGCAAAAAAGAATGATAAGAAAATAAAACGAACATAAATTATTTTCTAGAAAATAGATATTCAAATCTGAGACGCGGGTCGTAGAACTAGATAATTAAATTTAAGCTATTAACTAAAAAAGAACGTGTGATAGAATGAGAAAAAGGTTTGACTAAGAAAGAAAGAAAGAAAGAAATTTGTCTGTTGTTGTTGTTGTTGTTGAATGTTTTTGTTTATTTTTTGCTTTGTTCATTAAGTGATGCCGATGAGCCGTGTGTTTCTTCACCCTCATGTTTTGTACCAGGTCGACCTTCATGTGGATTCGGTAATGGTGTGGTTTTGGGTTCGACATTCCAGATCTCTCGAGCATATTGAGCAATCGTACGATCACTTGAGAATTTGCCCGATGCAGCAATATTCAAAAGACTCTTCTTTGTCCAAGCAATTGGATCTTCAAAGAGTTGACTGACTTTTTCTTGACATTGAATGTAACTTTCATAATCAGCTAAGAGCATATAACTAAACAAAAAGAGAAGAAAAGCGTAAATCGAATTTAGTATTTGTGTTAAATAACATACTGATCGCCATGATCGCCTAATAAACTATTGACAACATCGTGAAATAATTCAGGATTTTCCGGCGAGAAGAATCCATTACGAATTTGATCGAGTGCTTGTCTCAATTCGCTATTCTTTTCATAGAATTCTCTTGCTCGATATCTATTCATTCAAATTCTTTCGATCAATATCCTCAAAACACTATTCGTTTACCCTTGTTGTCGTCGTTTTTCAACCTCATCAACAGTCATACCAAAAATAAAGATATTATCATTGCCGACCTCTTCAGCCATTTCAACATTGGCACCATCCAACGTACAGATGGTTAACGAGCCGTTCAACATAAATTTCATGTTCGATGTACCACTAGCTTCCATGCCAGCAAGTGAGATTTGTTCGGACAAATCAGCAGCTGGAATAATTTGTTCAGCCATTGTAACACGATACTAGAACATCGAATGACAAAAGATTATTTTCTTTATTCACAAGAGAATTTCAGTTGATTACATTTTCGAGAAAAACAACTTTCAATCGATCGCCAATAACTGGATCACTATTGACGATTTTGGCAACACTATTTACCTTTGAAAAAAGAAGAAGAAAAATTTTCGATTTTGGTTTTTTATATCAACTTACTAATTTGATGATTTTCTTTGCCATATGATAGCCAGGTGCAGCCTAAATTCAATTTAAAAATCAGTTAAATTCATTTGAAAATCTCTCGGCCAAACCTTTCCGCCGATCATGACTGTTCGTGGAACATATTTTCCACTTGGATTAGCTCGAATACGATTGTAAAGCGTAATAACATGTAAAATATTTAATAATTGTCGTTTATATTCATGAATACGTTTAACTTGCATATCGTATAAGGACATTGGATTGATTTGAATGTTATGTGTTTTAGCGAGCCATTCAGCGAGACGATGTTTATTTTCTTGTTTAACTTGTTGAATATCACGAATAAATGCTTCGTTATCAACAAATTCACGTAAACGTTTAAGTTCATCGAGATTTGTGATCCAAGTTTCACCGATTTTCTAAACGAAAGATTGGCTTTTTCAAAATAGATTCAAATCGAAAACGATGTTTTACTTCAGCAATAGCATCACTTAAATTTGGATTACTTAAAACTAACCAACGACGTGGTGTAATACCGTTTGTTTTATTTTGAAATTTCTCCGGTGATAATTCATAGAATGATTTAAAACTAAAATTCGAAAACGAAAAACGTTTTGGTTTTCTTCTTCGTTGAAACAAGATTTACAGTGTTGTTTTGAGAAGTTCAGAATGAATTTGTGCAACACCATTGACAGCATGTGAACCCTGTAATGAACAAATGTATTTTCTTTTCAATGATTTCGTTTTCTACATACAACAATAGCTAAATAAGCCATATTAATACGTTTGTCACCATCTTCTTCAACAATGGATAAAGCTCGAAGACGACCGTGATCTCCCGGATAACGAGCAGCAACTTCTTGAAGATGACGTAAATTAATTTCATAGATAATTTGTAAATGTCGTGGTAAAACATGTTGCAATAAACCAACCGACCAACGTTCGACAGCTTCAGGCATCAATGTATGATTTGTGTAAGCACATGCTTGTTTTGTTATATTAAAAGCTTTCTCCCATGGTAAACCTTCGACATCGACTAATAAACGCATGAGTTCAGCAACGGTGAGTGCTGGATGAGTATCGTTGAGTTGAATAGCAACTTTATCGGCAAATGAACTGAAATCATCGCGTACTGTCGCTGAACAACCGAATTTCGAATGTTTATATCGACGAATAATATCAGATAAAGTTGCAGCAACGAGAAAATATTCTTGTTTGAGACGAAGTTCTTTACCTTGCATGTACTAAATTAAAACAAATCGAGAGAATTTTCGGTTTTTTTTTCTATTTGACTAAAAAAAGATTGAATTACATTATCATTTGGATAGAGAACTCGAGTAACATTTTCAGCTAAACTTTGATCGCTAACTGCATTAAGATAATCACCATCATTGACTAAAAATCAAAAACAATTCGATGTGAAACAAAAACAAATAACATTATAGAAGACATACAAAATTGAAAATTGAACTTTTGTGCTGCTTTAGCACTCCATAAACGAAGAGTATTAACCACCTAAAACACGTATATTCATCGTTTCAAATATAATTACAATTCGCTGTTTTTGTTTTTATTTTACGTTATTATTAAAGCCTGGTACGGGTGTATCATATGGCATAGCCATGATGACTTTTGTATCAACCCATTTTGATTTACCATCTTGCTCAACAACACGACCATAGAGATTGACCGGAATTTGATATTCAGGTCGAGGGATTTCCCATGGATTACCATAACGTAACCAATCATCGGGCTCTTCACATTGAAAACCATCTTTAATTGTTTGTTGAAAAATACCGAATTCATATCGTAAACCATAACCATATCCAGCAAGACCAAGTGTAGCCATTGAATCAAGAAAGCAAGCAGCCAATCGACCAAGACCACCGTTACCGAGACCAGCATCTTCTTCAAATTCTTCTAGTTCTTCAATCGATAATCCAAGTTCATACAAAGCTTCATCCAATTCCGATTCAATGCCAAGATTAATCATCATATTCGATAATGATCGACCCATATAATACTCCAATGATAGATAATAGACACGTTTAGGATCGTTTTCATAGTAATGTTGTTGAGTACGAATCCATCGACCAACAAGATGATCTCGTACGGTGTAAGCTGTTGATAAATAATAATCTCGATTTGTTGCAACATTACGATCTTTAACGATGGTAAAATGTAAATGACGATTGAATGTTTTTTTAACTGATGCAACATTTTCGAGAACCGGGAGACCACGAATAGATATTTGTTTTCGACGATCTTTATCGGTTAATGGTGTTTGTGTACTTGTTTTCGACATGATTTACTTTTCGTTTAATCAAATTCGATTTAAATCTGAAAACACAAAAATAAAAGCACTACGCGTCCAAATAGCAAAACAGATATATATATACACCCACACAAGCGTCTTTGTCCTCAGAGTAGAACAAATGTTTCGATCGTGCTTGTATTAGGGACAGACAGAAAAGAAAGAAAGAAAAAAAACAACACCAGCGAGGAAAAAAATACTCAATATTTTCTATTTTTTATGTAGACTCAAGCTTTTTTTTTCTCGTTCTTTTCTAACTGTTTCGCACGACATGTCCTACATCGTCTATGAGACGAGATGAAAAAAAAAATAAAGCGAATAAGTTGTTGCTTCACATAGACATACCAATACTTTCATGCGAAAAGAAAAAGGAAAAAGAAAAAAAAGAAGAAAGCGATGACGAAACTAAACGGGAACTATTGCTGCCGGAAAGAATCAACGTTGATGAAAATCTAGGGCACGTGAAAAGTTCATGTACCGGGATGATAATAAACATTTAAAATTATTCAATATGTTTATAGTTTGTTTGAAATTCGTAGAAAATGTACTCGAGTAGTGCAATGACAATGTCGATGCACTCGTGTCCGTTCGTTCGTGTGACGTAGACATGACGAAGCAAAAAAGAAAAACATTACCTAGTATCTTTTTCAGTTCGATTCGAATATTGGAAAAAAATAAAACTGTCTACGTCTCTCTTTCACTTGGCTGAATAAATTGAGCGTCAAAATTATCATTCGCTTCAATGCAACGGAAGAACCTTTTTATAATAGCAAAAAAATAGGATAGAAACAGATGTGCCACATAAGAGCTAATAAGATAACAACAATATTGTCTCTTCTAATATGAAATTATGTCAACAATTACAATTAAAATAGACATGCTATTTTCTTTTGGCTCTACACGCTCAAATTTATTCAAACCCGTAATCTAATTCAATAGTATGTTTTGTCTGTCATTGAGAACTGAGAATATGAAAGTCGAGACACTCTTTCAAATAATAAAAACAATTTTTTTGTATAGGTTACTCGAACGATTTGTTTCTTTTATGACGCTTTATTAGTAAATGATCAGTCCGTATTCTATTTCGACCCTGGATTCAGGCGGTTGTTTTTCTCTTACGATCAGCCACGTGTTCAGCTTACTGAGAAGAAAAAATGGGGAAAATATTCCACGAAGATTCGACTATTCGACGAACATAACGTGTTCAGTTTAACGGCTAAATCGATTTCGATTTGAATTTGAACAGAATTTTTCTTCGTATGAAAAAGGATTTTTGCAAAAGGAAACATTTTTTATACGCAAGTTGATTGAACTTTAAGGAGTTTTGAAGTATCAAATATGGACTCAGTTGGACGTGCACGTGGTCGTGGTCGAGCTAATTTATTTAATTTAAGTTCGTTGATTTTCATCGAATAAATAATTTTCGAGATTGATTCGAAACTTTTCCATTAGCTGGTCAAACTGATACGAGTCCACGACCAGGTGCCTTTGCTAATGCAGCAGTAGCTGCCTCATCATTTTCTCTAATAAGTTCATCACCATCCAGTGCGTGTTTATTCGAAGTAAAAAAAATCGAAAAACATCGATCTTCTATGTTCTAGTCGTATCATCATCAACACCTTCAACAGAAAAACAGCCACCATTATCAATAGGAACAACATATGGAGTAAAACTCCCTTTGGTTATTTTTCTCTTTCGAAATCTCTCAGTAAATTTAGCCAATATCCTCGACGACGAAATCGAGTGTAGATAAGCCACGTCGTGGCAATGCACCAGTGATTATGACTGCACCACGAGGCAAAGGTGTAGAGCAGCTTGTGTCCGATCTAGCTGCGCTATCGACAGGCGAACGACAAACCGGTTCCGGACGTGGAACACCATGGTCAAATTCAATTTTACCGAAAACAAAACCAACTCATATCGATGATAAACGAGGTTGATTTTTCTTCCTCTTCCAAAAAAAGAGACCGATCATTTTTCTTTCTCTTGATAGGTGTTAGTGGCGATCCGATTAGCATTGTTGCTAATTATGTTCGTATTTTATCGAAACCAACATGGCAACTTTTTCAATATCATATCGGTAGAAATAAAAATTCTCGTTTTTATTTTTCGTATTAATTTTCTATTCACGCAGATTTCAATCCAGAAGAAATGGTTGTTCAACGAAAAATGCGTCGAGAAATGGTTCGATAAGTCTTTTTTTCTTCTGTTTTTCTTGCATTTTCGTTGAATATTTAGATCTTACAACATAAACATATTCTAAAAGATGTAGCTTTCGATGGAACTACACTCTATTCATTCGAATACATCGGCGATGTAAATTAAATCTTTTCTCTCTCGCTTTTTTTCTTATTTGTAATCATAGGAACGTACATTTCAATGTCAACATACAGTAACCGGTGATCCAGTTGAGATGCGTCTTCGTTTAACCTCAAAAAATTCTCCTGATTCACCGAATTTCTTTCATCTCGTATGTTCACATTTATTTTGAATTTATTTCTAATCTAATCTATCGTTTGTAGGCGAATTTAATCGTTCGAAAGTATAAAATTGTTTCAAATGGAATATTTTTGCTATTATTTGAAATCTGAAATTGATTTAGATTATTAGAACTGTCTGGGTTGAGACTTATCGGTCGAAATTATTATCAATTCGATCGAAAAGTCGACTTAGAACGTTATCGTTTAACACTCTTTCCAGGTTTTCTAACTAATGTGAATATTTATGAAGGTTCATTGATGATCAATGTCGATTTATCGCATAAAGTTCTCAATAAAACAACTGTTTTCAATCGTCTTCAAGATATTTTCACGCAATTTGTTGAGTAAAATATTCACATTTGATTTTTTTTTCAATTCAATCTGATTGTTTGTCTCAAAGTTTTAAACGTGCACAAGACGAAGCAACAAAAGAACTAGTCGGACAAGTAAACGAGAAATTCACTCGAATTTCTACAAATTTTCGCTTTGATTTAGATCGTTTTAACGACATACAATTCGAAAACCTATAAAATCGATGAAATTGCTTGGGGTAAACGCATAATTCGATTCACTTCGAATCGATAATCACATTTTTTTTGCAGATAAATCTCCTAATTATGCATTTAAAAAACGTGATGGTACCGATGAAACACTAGTCAAATACTATTACGATGTAATTTCTGCTCATGATTTCATTTCAAACTAAATCGATTGGTTTTTTTTTGTAGCGATATCAATTGAAAATCGAAGATACAACTCAACCGTTGTTGATCAGTAAACCATCGAAAAAAGATCGACGAGCCGGACAAACCGGTCCGCTCATGCTCATTCCGGAATTATGCTGCGTAACAGGTCGAGATTTGTCATATTACTTCAATTGTAATTATCGAAACATTCAATTCTATAGGCATATCGGATGTTATGCGATCGGATTTTCAATTCATGAAGGAATTAGCAACACATACACATATCGGCCCAACAGCTCGTTTTGAGAAATTAACAGAATTTTGTCATGATATTCAAACGTATTTGAAGTGAATTGAAAATGTTGAAATGAACATTTTTCGAGAGTTTAGAAATCAAGAAGCAAAAGATGAATTGAAAAAATGGGAAATTAGTTTAGACACGGGTCTAGTCGAGTTCGATGGTCGGCTTCTTGAATCTGAACAGATTCTCTATGCTAATCGATCGATTCGTTACAAACATGATGAAGCCGATTGGAGTCGTGAAGGTATTTTCTTTTGCTCAATTAAAAACGACCGAATTGACTATCGATTTCACTTTCTAGGTCGTAGTTTGAGACATATTTCATGCAAGAACCTCAAGAATTGGATTGTTTTCTATCCATCATCATTACGTGAACTTGGCGATGAACTTATCAACGCACTTTATCAAGTCTGCGTACCATTTGGAATGGATGTCGAATATCCAAATGTGTAAATAGAACAAAACAAGAATGAGTCTCAAGATAGTTTGACTTTATTTTAGCATTCAATTGCCAAATGATCGACCCGAAACGTATCTAAGTGCATTACCTGAAAAGATTCAGAAAAATACGGATCTTGTGCTTTGTATTTTACCAAATAATCGAAAGGATCGATATGATGCACTTAAAAAATACATGTGTCTTGATAATCCAGTACCGTCACAAGTTTGTAGAAAAGAGAAATGATTTTTGCTTTCAATTGATGAGACTATATCAATTACTAGATGGTCCTAGCGAAAACAATTTCGAAAAAAAATCAATTGATGTCCGTAGCAACAAAAATCGGCATTCAATTAAATGCTAAACTCGGTGGAGAAATCTGGGGCGTGACAATTCCAGTAAGGAGAAAGAAATCATCATCATTATCGAAGAGGATCTATTGAAAAATTTTAGTCGAAAACCTTGATGGTCATCGGAATGGATTCGTATCATGATTCGAGACGAAAAGGTTGAATGAATTTTCAACTGAAACCATTATCTTACGTTGTAAAATCGATTTTTAGGTGCAAGTGTCGGTGCATTTGTCGCGTCGACTAATGTGACATGTACTCGTTTCTATTCGAGAGTGATTTATAATCGAACAGCACAGGAATTAATGGATGGTTTACAACAATGCATGAGAGGTTCGTTGACTAGTTTCGATCATAGAACATTTTGTTTTGTTTTGTTTATTTCAAGATTCGCTTAAGGAGTATCATCGAGTGAATAATACACTTCCGGAAAAAAGTAAAAACAAATAAATTGAATGTAAAAACATTTCCTTTTTTCTTAAGTTGTACTTTATCGCGATGGTGTTTCCGATGGACAATTAGCAGTTGTTGCTGAACATGAATTACCACAAATAATCGATACATTTCCGAAGATCATGCCTGGATATCAGTTTGTTTTCTTGCAAATTCAAATAGTTTTTCACATCGATTTGTGTTCAGACCAAAACTTGCCGTTGTTATTGTGAAGAAAAAAGGCAATGCTCGATTCTTTGCTAAAATGGGCAGTTCAACTGTAGTTAATCCTCCGCCAGGCACCATCATCGATCATACAGTCACGAATGGTACAAAAATAATAAATAATTCCATCGAAAATATACACGAATTCTTCTTCTTCT
>ERZ781398.4501-NODE-4501-length-10124-cov-3.405800_pt1 | contig 10124 bp, 9 predicted proteins | sample MGYA00433077_ERZ781398 | MGnify/ENA primary metagenome ERZ781398 (study PRJEB29847, sample SAMN06458254) | wastewater metagenome | isolation source: Wastewater bioreactor | place: South Africa: Cape Town | study: EMG produced TPA metagenomics assembly of the... | reverse complement strand
ATAGTGGTAACTTTTTTACTTTTATATATTTTCCTTTCATTCTGCCAGAGCGATTGCTGCCACTGCGCCGACAGTTTTTTATCCAGAGAAACGAAATGTGTGGGATCTGTGGATTGGGCTGAAAGATACCCGCCAAAACATATGCAGGTAATAAAAAGCAAAAGACGCATATCAATTAATGAGTTGATGAGTTTGAGGTACTAAAAATATGCCTAAACGATTTAAGTAGCAAAAGTGAAGAGATTTTGGGTTTGTAGTTTAGAGTTTATCGTTAGGTATGATTCAATCATAAACAGTAAACGACAAACGATAAAACCGCCTTCGTGCAACTTCGTGCCTCCATATCTTCGTGGTTCAAACCCTATAATTTTTCCACTATTTGTTCCGGGAGAATATACCCTTCATCCAGTTCAATGATCTGAAGGTTTCTGAATTCAATCCTGGCGCCTTCAGCCTCCAGGCATAAATAGCCTTTACGCCGGGAAGACTGCCGGATCCCGTTGACATATTTTCCGTTGACAGACAGCTTTATGGTTCCATCTACACAAACAACCGTGTATTTATTCCATTGACCAACCCCAAGGCACCTGTTCTCTATGGATTTGCTTCTTTCCCCACGCGGATTATCGGGAATGGTTTTGGTTTTGCCGGCGCCAAAAAGCTCGCCATGAACGTAGGCAATAGGAGGCGTTTCGCCATTGCGTTTGTTCTGGTTCACCCAGTCCAGTTCCAGCATTTGCACTTCCACACCACTGGGCAGCCGGCTATGCTCCTCCGGTTGTGCATCGCACCACACAAAAATGCCGGAGTTACCTCCTTTTTCCATATGTCTCCATTCTACCTGCATTATAAAGTTCTGATACATCCTTTCCGAACGCACAACGCCGATCGGCAATCCGTTATCAACGAGTATATCTCCTTCTTTATGCCATGTCGTATCGGTAGTGTTAACGTCTACCTAGCGTAAGGGTTCAGCAGCATTATTCCCCACAATCGGTTTGTCAAAATGCTTTCTTTGTCCAAATTCAAAAAGTGTGTTCTGGCTGATAGCGGGCGAATATATAGCGAGAGTCAAAATGAAAAGAATATGTTTCAGATTCATTATAGTCTGTTTTAAGCATCAAGATAAGATACAGTAAGGAAGCAGCAAGCAGCTGTTTTGAAAAGTATAATTATTGATTTTCAGCAAAATGTCTTTCAAATAACAAACGATTATAAAAACAATCTATAAATTGACAAGACATTTGTTATTATCAATGTAAATATTGATAAAACAACTATATTTGTCAATGTAAATATTGATAAAGTGAAAAAATTTAACTTATTAAGGAAACAGTTAGCCCCAAAACAGGCAGCTTTCCGCTCTGCTAAAACCATTGTGAATCCTGCCAATGGTTGGTTGAACGCCGTGCGCACTTCTCTGGGAATGTCGCTGGAACAGGTGGCTCATAAACTGGGGGTAAGCAAGCAGAATGTGCAAAGCCTGGAGATGAGAGAAAAACAAAAAACGATTTCTCTCAAATCCCTGGAAACAGTTGCCCATGCCATGGATATGCAGTTGGTGTATGCCCTGATACCTAAAGACGACACATTGGATGCATTAATTGAAAGAAAAGCTGAAGCGCTGGCATACGACCTTGTACAACGTACAGCTCAAACAATGATCCTGGAAGACCAGGAAGTTCCCTATGAGCGGTTGAAAGAAGCTGTAGCAGAACGCAAACAGGAGATCATCCAAAATAATCCAAAGACCTTATGGGATTGAACCTGAATTATCAATATGGACAAACACCCCTGGAGGAAGAGGAAATGGAAGGTTTAAAGATCGCGTCCATTTCCACCAAAGCTGAATTGGATGAATTTGAGCGGATGAATATTGAAGATGCATTGCGATGGGTATTAGGTAAAAAATGGGAGGCTGAAAAAATCCTTACAGAAAATTTTACTTGCGACCTGCACCACCGGATGTACGGGAAAGTATGGAAGTGGGCAGGCGCATTTCGAACTACGGCAAAAAACATTGGTGTACCGGCTTTTGGAATTCCTGTTGCCTTGCGGCAATTGCTGGACGACACCATGTACTGGATTCAACATGGTACGTTTCCCCCTGATGAAACAGCCATTCAATTCAAGCATCGTCTGGTGAGCATTCATTGCTTTCCTAATGGCAACGGCAGGCACAGCCGTTTAATGGCTGATATTATTGCTGAAAAAATTTTTCGGCTACCGGTATTTACATGGGGCCACCTTTCTTATCACAATTCATCTGAAGCGCGAAAAATATATATTGAAGCGGTAAAAGCGGCGGATAGGGGTAATATAAATGGTTTGCTTGATTTTGCACGGGGGTAGAAGAACAGGGAGAGTCTTCAGGATGGTCTTCACTACCGCTTCTCACCCTTCATAAAGAAATGTCCAAACATGGAATCAATCTGGAAACATTTCAACCCTGTATCTTTTAATCGTTGGACATCCTGAACAATTTCTTCTTCCGTTGCTTTCGATCTTTTATACCGCCATTCATTCACTACTCCTACCGCCATAATACTATTTAGCTTCGCCCATTCCACATCATCTTTTGTCAGGTCAGCGCCAAACAGATAATACTGCGCCGGATCATAACCGGGCTTCAACATATTCTCTTCCAACTGTTGCCGTGTGCAGCTTAGTTTGACTTTTCCGGTAAAAAACGGCGTGGATGCTTCCGTACCTATCATCAATGCCTGCGACCGGAGACCGTACTTTTCCATCAGGTCAACCACTCTTTGAAACAGCACAGTGTCATCACCTGTGATTTTGTTATCAATCATCAGTTGTATTTTACCGCTACAGTATTGCAACACCTCTTCAAACCGTAATACACGACTACCGCCACGGTCGCTGCGTAATTTGCTGATCTCATTCCATGTCATATCTGTAACCTGGCGGTTCACATTATAGTATTTCTTAAAATCAGGATCGTGCTGTATGATCAGCTCGCTGTCTTTAGTAAGGCGCAGATCCACTTCTACCATATCATATCCGCCTTTCACCGCCGCCTGCAACGCCGGAAGACTGTTTTCTGCTTTGCTGCTGTCCAGAATGCCTCCCCTGTGCGCAATCAAAAAATAATTGCGATGCTGATAAGTACGGGCAGATTGCCCGTAAAGGACGCCGGAGACAGTGCCTGAGAGCGTAACAGCAAATAAAAATATTTTCAAACTCATCGCCAGTTTTTTTGAAATTCAGTGTTCAAATATAATATATATGATCCCCGAAGACTGTCTCTCCCGCTACAATATTCATTTGATCCAAATCTTTCTGCCGGCGGGATCACAGTAATCAAGGAAATATATGCAGCGATAATTGAAATATACCTGTTTGCTTCATATATCACTCTCTTATAAGAATTGCAAACGTTTGAAATTTTATCTGTACTTGAAAAATGATAATGTTCACTACTTTGTAGTGGTTATTACTGACATTTTGCTATGACACAAATTTGATGATAAAATAACATTATCCGGGAAGTTACCTGATTCAACTGTTTACTTTTGTAAAAAGAAATTATTAAAAGCGCTGACACCGGCAATTTCCGGGTCTGACCAAAGCTAATGAAAGGGTATCCACTAAACAGCGACGATGCATTGCTCTGTCTTTTAGCTCAGGATGATGAACTTGCATTCAATGAAATATACCGGAGGTATTGGAGAATACTTTTCGGGATAGCTTCAGTGAAGCTTAAAAGTTCATTTCTTGCAGAAGATATTATACATGATGTTTTTGCCAGCCTCTGGAAAAACCGCAAAAGCATATATATCCAGTCGCTGCAGCATTACCTGGCTTCCTCCACGCGATATATGGTATTTAAAGCTATACGTAAAAGCACTCTTCAACAACATTCACAACAATCACTGCACAGCGTTTACGTTGAATTTAAACTTGAAGACAGCCTGCACAACAAATGCCTCCTGGAATTTGTGACCAGAGAAATTGACACACTGCCTCTCCGGTGCCGCACCATTTTTAAATACAGCCGAGAAAGGGGCATGAGCAACAAAGAAATTGCGATGGAAATGCAGATCAGCTCCAAAACAGTTGAAAACCAAATCAACAAGGCATTGCATCATCTGCGGTTTTCGATGAAAAAAATGCTCCAGGTGTTTTTTTGAAGAGAGTTACAGATTTCAACCAACCTGAAACCTGTAACCCGAAACTATCCTAAACTTTTTTTTATCCCACATAGGTGCTGCTCCTCTCCCGCGGCACTATAGTATGAAATGCAGCATATTCCTGATCATATAAAAGCTTTGATCCAGAAATGTCTTGACGGCACCAGTACTCCTGAAGAAAAAAGGATGCTGGATGAATGGTATTACAACTTTTCACCTGAAGATCCCGGCTTTCTTTCGGATGAAACCGAAGCGGCGATCGGCAGAAGAATCAAAAGCAGGCTGGATGAATACGTGCTTCATGAAACAGGCAGGCATCGCAGCAGGAAACGATCCGGCTTTATCCGGGCGGCAGTTATACTCTCCGTAACCGGCGTTGCATTATTATTGTATTATATCACCGCCGGCCGCGGGGAAAGAGAAAAGATTGTTCAGGAAACCGCAGCTGCAGCGCCGGTTACAGACATCATTCCCGGGTCCAACAAAGCGATACTTACACTCGGGGATGGCTCAACGATGGTATTAGACACTGCCTCCAACGGGCAGGTAGGCACCCAGGGAAATATCAAAGTGATCAAGCTCAATAGCGGGCAGCTAAAATACCTGAAAGGCAAACAGGGTCAAATGACCGGAGGTACAATATATAACACCATCTCTACTCCGAAGGGCGGGCAGTACCAGGTAGTGCTGGCCGACGGGTCAAAAATATGGCTGAATGCATCTTCGTCGCTCCGGTTCCCCACAGAGTTCCGGGACAAGATAAGAGAAGTAGAAGTGACCGGCGAAGCCTATTGTGAAATAGTGCATAACGCATCAAAGCCTTTCCGGTTAAAGGTGAAAGAGATGCAGGTGAATGTACTGGGCACTCACTTCGACGTGATGGCTTATGACAATGAAAACGCCATTAAAACCACATTGCTGGAGGGATCTCTGCGGGTAAGCAATGCTACAGGCGCTTCCCTTATAACGCCGGGCCAGCAGGCAGTACTGCACAAAAACGGGTCGTTTCAGCTTGTATCCAATGCAGATGTGGAAGAAGCTGTAGCATGGAAGAATGGAAAGTTTGTCTTTAACAGTGCAGATATCCATACCATCATGCGGCAGATAGAGCGATGGTATGATGTAGATATAAGTTTTGAAAGAGAAGCAGACCTGCATTTTACAGGACAGCTCAGCCGGTACATAAATGTATCAGAGCTGCTCCGAAAATTAGAGCTGACCAACGAAGTACATTTCAGGATTGAGAAAGGCAAAATAACCGTTTTGCCATAGTCATTATAAACATTGTTTCACCCAAATTAATTGTAAAAAAAACTAACAAAGTTATGGATCGTCCTACTGTTCCGATTCGTTCTTACAGAAACAGGATATTACGTACTGTAAGGATAATGAAGTTTACCGCCTTCCTGATTGTTGCGGTTTACCTGAAAGTAAACGGAGAGGTTTATGCACAGGAAATAAATCTTTCCATGAAGAATGCTCCTATCTCAAAGGTGCTTAAAGCCATACAAAAACAATCGGCTTACCAGTTCCTGTATTCAGATGAAATACTTGATGCCGGCAAACGCATTGACCTCATGCTGAAAGGAGCCAGTATACGCGAAGCCATGGAAAAATGCTTAGGGTCAGAAGGTTTGGATTTTGTAATAGATGATAAGACTATTATCATCCGTCGTAAACAAAATATTCCTGCCAGTCCCACAGTTCCCGTTGCCGCAGACATTACCGGGAAGATCCTTAATGAAAAAGGCGAGCCTGTTTCCGGCGCTTCGATAGTGGTAAAAGGCGGCAATGCAGGCACCAGTTCTGATGCTTCGGGCAATTTCAGGTTGCAAAGCACACAGAGCAGGGTTACCCTGGTAGTATCGTCTGTCGGCTACGAAACAAAAGAGGTTACCGTAACCGGCGCCGGCCCGGTGAATATTGTGCTTTCTCCTAAAGACAATACCGCAGAAGAGATAGTGGTGATAGGCTATGGCACACAAAAGAAAGTAGATGTGACAGGCGCTATTTCTACCATAAAAGCTGCTGATGTAAACCAGGGTATTAACCAGTCGGTATCGCATGCTTTACAGGGCAGGGCCTCGGGTGTTACCGTTATACAAAACTCCGGCGCTCCCGGCGAAGGCGTTGAAATAAGAGTAAGAGGCTCAGGCTCTATAAATGATAACAGCCCGCTCTATGTGGTGGATGGTATCATTTCCGGCGGGATAAGCGGGTTGAATCCTGCCGACATAGAAAGCATCTCCGTATTGAAAGACGCTGCATCCGCAGCCATATATGGTTCCCGTGGTGCAAACGGCGTGGTAATCGTAACTACCAAAAAAGGCAGGAGAGATCAGAAAACAACGATCTCCTACAATACCAGTCATGGCATACAGCAGGCATGGAGGATGCCCAAAGCCTTAAATGCGGAACAAAGGAACCTGATCCATAAAGAAGCATTGACAAATGACGGCACCCCTTCTACAGACGCTGTCTGGGATTATTACAACGACCCGGACAACGCCGTTACCCGGACAGACTGGTTTAAAGAAGTATTAAAACCTGCTTATGTAGCCACGCACGACCTGGCTATCAGAGGAGGCAGCAGCCGCTCAAATTATTCTTTCAGCCTGGGCTACTTAGACAATAATGGTATTGTAATGGGTACCAATTTTAAACGCTACAATATCAGGTTCAACAGCCAGCATGAATTATTTAAAAATTTGACGTTTGGTGAAAATATTTCCGCCGTAATAACCGATCAGAAGTCCGGAGAATTCCGGGGCGCCTATGATGGTGTATTAAGCTCCGCACTTTTCGACTTTAGAAATATACCTGTATGGGCAGACAAGGCTAACGGTGTTTATGGTACTCCTTCCGGTGACTTTCCAAACCCCGTAGCATCGCTCAATAACAGGACTTACCGGAATAAAGGAATAGGATTCGGAGGAAATGCATACCTGGAATATAAGTTCCTCGGCATGTTCACTGCAAAAACAGATTTTGCGTATAGTCTCGGGTATGGCAAAAACAAAAACTTTGTTGCTATTGCGCAGGGAGCAGGCAGAGGATTCAACAAAAAGAATTCATTATCGGAATACTTTGCTACTAACAATACCTGGATATGGAACAACACCCTGACTTTTGACAAGAGCTTTGGCGATCACCATGTTTCAGCGCTTATAGGAATGTCGTCGGAAGCCGGGTATAATGACTGGACATCGAGCGGAACAGCTAACGATTTCAGTAACCAGGAAGAAGCTTTACGCTACTTCAATAATGCAGGCACATTTCCAGACCATGTAACCGGCAGCGCTGACGATTATTCACTGGTAGGCTATTTTGGAAGAGTAAGTTATGCTTTCCGGGATAAATATCTGCTGGCTGCCAATATCCGCAGGGACGGCTCTTCAAAGTTTGCGCCTGAATACCGCTGGGGTACCTTCCCCTCAGTTTCCGGTGGCTGGAGAATTTCCAAAGAGAACTTTTTTGAGCCGGCTACCAATGTAGTATCCGATCTCAAGATCAGGGCAAGCTGGGGGCAGTTAGGTAATGATAAAATACCCAACTATCAATACTACAGCACGGTAAGCAGTGTTGAATCGCCTACCTTAAATGGAGCAATCTATACTTCAGTAGCCCAGAACCGCATGGCTAATACGACAATTAAATGGGAAGTAACTACACAAACAGATATCGGCATTGATGCAGGCTTCATGAGCAACAGGTTGCTGATAAGCGCGGATTATTACAACAAAAAGACTACCGACATCCTTGTACAGGTACCGCTGGTATCTTCATATGGTGTGAACACAGCCCCTTTCCAGAATGCAGGTGTAGTATCTAATAAAGGGTTCGATTTCAGCGCTACTTTCAGGGATGCTGGCGCACACAAACTGGGCTATGAAATTACAGCCAATATAGCCACTGTCAAAAACAAACTGGAGACGCTGGGAGTAACGGGGGCTAAACAAATATTCACTTCCGATTATAAAAATACCCAGGTAGGCAGGATGGCTGAAGGTGAAGCGCTGGGACATTTTTACGTATTGAAAACATTAGGCATTTTCCAGTCCCAGAGTGAAGTGGATAATTACAAAGATAAAAACGGGAATATCATCCAACCCAATGCAGTTGCAGGTGATCTGAAATTCCAGGATACCAACCTGGATGGGGTGATAAGCTCCGATGACCGTATTAATGCCGGTAACAGCTTCCCGCAGTTTACATACTCACTGAATGCAGCCTTTACCTATGGTAATTTCGATGCAAATATGATGTGGAGCGGCAGCCAGGGTAATAAAATATTTAACGGCTTAACGCTTGGAGGTAAACTGATGCAGGGCGCCGGCTATAACAATAGTGTGGATATATTAGACAGATGGACACCGGATCATACCGATACAGATATTCCAAGGGTTTCTATTAAAGACCTTAACAGCAACCATACATACAGCACTTTCTATATTGAAGACGGAAGCTTTCTGCGCATGAAGTATTTATCCTTCGGATATACTTTTAACAATAAGCTGCTGGGACCCAATATTTCAAAGCTGAGGGTATTCGTTACTTTCCAGAACCTGATCACCATCACCAAATATTCCGGGTTTGATCCTGAAATTGGCTCTGATGCCGGATACAGCGCCAATATGTATGGTGTTGACAGGGGCGCCTACCCGCAGGCCAAAGCATACATCTTAGGCATAAACTTTAATTTTTAATTTTCCCGCTATGAAAAAATATACAGTATATATATTGATGGCAAGCCTTTTAAGCGCCTGCTCCAAAGATTTTCTCGATAAGGAACCACATGAGTTTACCGATGCCGTTTTCTGGAAAACGGCGGATCAGGCTGAATCTGCGCTGGGTGGCGTATATTCCCCGCTGCAGGGTGAAGAAGCGCTGGGCGGTGAAGAATGGTGCGGTATGGAAGCTTTCAGCGATATCGGTTACCTGAATGATAACTATTCTGATTTCATTGCAATGACAGAATTCAGGTCCGTGCAGAAAATGACCTTAGCCTTAACAGTTACAAAGAGTATTACCAGGTAATTAAAAGAGCTAATGACGTATTGTATAATGTGCCCAATATTGACATGGACCAGACACAGAAAAACCGGATATTGGGAGAGGCAAATTTCCTGCTGGCTTTCGCGTATTTCGAGGAGGGTATCAGGTATGGCGGCGTGCCTATCTATGATCCTTCCAATACAGAGTCGGCATTGACACGCGCTACCGAAGAACAGGTATGGGATGCTATTGAAACAAGCCTGAAAGACGCTACTACCCAATTGTCGTTTGACCATGAAGAAGGTCGCCCCGGCCAGGGAGCAGCCTGGGGCCTGCTGGCAAAAGTATATGCACATCGCAAAAAATGGCAGGAATGTAAAGATGCAGCAGAAAAAGTGATCAGCTCCGGAAAGCACAGTTTATATCCTGTATACTCCGACCTGTTTACACTTGATCATGATAATGAAAGTGAAATGCTGTGGGTACTGGGAGCCAGGTATGATTCTTACCCTATTACTCCTATCCTGTACCTGCCCAACAATGTATGGGGCGGAACACAGCCTGACAATGACGAGCCGGTGGGCGAAGGCTGGCGTCTGGTAAGCGCTACCAATGCTTTTTATGATACGTATCAACCCGGAGACAAAAGGAAAAAGGCCACAGTTGCCAAGCGGAATGTAGACAAAGTTACCTATAATGGTATCACGGCTACGCTCATAGCGCCCAATAATCAATCGGATGTGGTTTGTATAAAATTCATGCAGCCTTATGCGCAAAGCTATACCGGCTGGGCTCCGGGGTTAAATGTTCCTGCATTAAGATATGCTGATATACTGCTGTTGCATGCAGAAGCTATTATGAACCTGAATAGCGGTGGTCCTGAAAACAGGACGACAGGAGTAGCCGCTGCTGCCGAATCATTTAACAAGGTGAGGGAAAGGGCAGGCCTAGATCCGATTGCAGCTCCCACTTTCAACG
>ERZ781398.4488-NODE-4488-length-10153-cov-4.161418_pt1 | contig 10153 bp, 9 predicted proteins | sample MGYA00433077_ERZ781398 | MGnify/ENA primary metagenome ERZ781398 (study PRJEB29847, sample SAMN06458254) | wastewater metagenome | isolation source: Wastewater bioreactor | place: South Africa: Cape Town | study: EMG produced TPA metagenomics assembly of the... | reverse complement strand
CTTTGCACTTTCTTTTGAAAATTTTTCTCGTTAAAATCTGTATTTATATTTAACATAGCTTGAAAAATACTCAGGCCCCGTTCGACATAACCCGCCTCTCGTAGAACGCACGTCCATATGTGCAATGTATCTATACGAAAAGAACAAGAAAAACATTCGTTCGCAATTTTTTTTCGCTCGTTCTTCAACGGTTTCTATTTGTGGAAAAAAAACTCGGTACATTTCAAGGGTTGATTACCTAACATGTGGTCAATGAGGTATCGTCGGCCCTTTTCGCTTTTCGTTTGAAGATGATAGAGATATGTTGAAATAAAATCTTGAAAAATCTCGTGTAATCCTTCGATGGAAAAGATTTCGATGTGATTTAAATGAAATTGAATGTAGGACGACCAAATTTCGTTGATCGTTCGATCGTCACTGGATTTCAGACTGTCTTTTCGTAGATTTTTCCATTCGGATAATAACAAATCGGAATTGAATAGATGCGATTGACAACGAAGATTGAGCTGTAATAAACGATATTGTAAACGATTTGAATTTAATTCAACAGCTCGATCAATAATCGACAATTGTTTATTGTAGAGAGCGAGTAATTGATCTTGATCGGTCGTTGTTTTATAAAGATAGAATTGATAATGAATCAAATCTTTCCATGCATCGAACAGATGTGGTTGTTCACGAACTGTTCGATTGAGTGTTTCGAGTTGTTCGTCAACTCGAACGAAGTTATCCGATGGATGATTATCTGTATCATCGAATTTCTGATGAAAATAACGAGTAATTCGTTGTTTACGCGAAGATTTCGTCTCACGAGAACCAAGTGCACGTTGATTACAAAACTTAACACCATACCGTGGAATGCCATGAGTGTATTGAACAGTTAGATTTGCTCGATCACGACGACGATCGACATAGAATGTATCTTTCGGCGGTTCTTGTTTAATCAATGGTTTCGATTCAGATGGCTTTTTAATCGGAAGTTTTGTTTCGGATTTAATTTCCTTCGATTGTACTGGAGTAGTTGTTTGCCGTTGAGATGAAACCGAAGGAAAAATTGTTGGCGGTTCAATAGCGAATGATTTATTTTCTAGCCAAGTATTTGCTTGAGAGAGAAAATTCTTTTCTTTCTTGACAAACAGACATTTGTTTGACTTACCATTATTATTATTATTTTCTGTTGGCTTTCTATCTTCATTTTTTTCATCGACTGTCGATGCATAAGCTTTAAACATAATCTAGAAATAGATCTTGTCGCCATGAGTTCAATTCTTTTTTCTTTATGAAAAAACGAAAAACATATTTATTATTATTAAATTATGTCAATCTTTTTTCTAATTCTTGTCTATAGAATTGAAATATTTCTCTTGCTATTGGTTTGGCTAAATTGATCGATTGTTCAAGTGTCTTCATATCGAATTCTCCGCTCGCATGCATAGCTAACACATCATTCAACGTAATTTCAAAAACAAGAACAAAATATGTCGATGATGCTAATTCATCTTTTGTTGTTGGCAAAACAAGAAGTCCTTTGCTTGGATGTTGAACAACAGGTACGGCAGCGAACGCATATTTCATTGGTAAATTAGCGTCTAACATTGTCAGACAAAGTGTATTGGCTAAACAAGCAAGAAGTGTGGCTTCATTGGAAAGATTTTGTTCTTCGTAAATGACAAGATTAATTTGCGAACGTGGATAATATTCAGTAAGAACTGTTGATTCAACTAGTGTTTCAAGCCATTGTGCGACAAGTTTGTCTTTGACTTGCGTATTTCCTGGACGAGGTTGAAATGTAATATCGATTTGAAGACGATTGGTAGCGTCTTGTTGTTGACGAAGCTCGCCCGGTCCGTTTAATAGACATGTGCAAAGAGAATCATTGAAACGAAATGTTGCTGAACCTGTTGCTTTTGATATAGGAGAAAGAATACAATGAAGAGAAGATAATACCGATTGATCGAGATCAGTCATCTAAAATAAAAGATTATTTATTATTCAAACAAAAAAAAAGAAGAAGAAAAGATTCTATCGAGATAGCCATTCAAAAACAAGTGAGATATTCATTCCTGTTCGTGCATTTGTTTCGATAATATCGACATCTGATTTCCAAATCGAATCAATATCTAACAATTCAATGAGAGCAGTCTTTGTCAGTGAATTAATTTCGTTTGTTTTATTGAAGATTAAGAGAAGATTTTTTGGTTTGATTAAAATCTGTTCCGAAATATCTTTTAATTGTTGAAATGTTAATGAAATTGACCACGGTTGTGTGACATCGACAACATAGACGATTCTGTCGAAATGTGTACTTGTATAGAACGTTTTCCAAAGACAATTTAACGTTGCACCAAGTTCATGAAATTCGAATGTTTGATGACGTTTGTATTTAATCGTTGTTAGAATTTTACCGACTGTTGTTGTTGTCGAAAGAAAATCATCAGGATTGATCTTTGACGAGGCGCAATATTCTTCGAAACGTTTGATTAATAACGTTTTGCCACTCCAACGACTTCCAAGAACGAGAATACGTTTCGGAGATATCTCCGACATATGATTATCTACGAAGATAAAATTTAGAAATTAGACGTTTATTGTAAATGAAAACGAAAAAAAAATATTTGACAAAACACAAAAGACAACAAATATCACAACATTAAAATTCGATGAGATTGCCAATGAAAATAAATCACGGATTGACTTGAAAGAGATTAGCTTGTGGCCAAAGATTTGAGCAATTGAGACGATATGTTTCGATAATCGATGAAGATATTGGACCGTAAATGTGAGCTCGGAGATTTTCGTAAATTGTTGAGCAAAGCTAAATGAAAAATAGTTGAATAAGGAAATCGAATGAGAAATATCTCGCAGACTTGAAGATTTTGATCGGAAAAATTCGAATCAAGTTTAGTTAAATATTCAATTGCGTGAAGATTGTCGATTGGATTGAGTAGAAGCATGACTTTGGCAGCTACATAAATCTCGAAATTTGTAAACAAAATCAAACAGTTGTGTTTGTATTTACCTTCGACTCGATGTGCTAAGGAATTCGAATGATTTCTCATAAATTCTTCATTCATTTCTTGAATATCTCGATCGATATTCAAATTAAAACTAGTTAATTCATTGTTAATAAACGTTTTCATTTGTTCATTCATATTTGTCTCTCTCGAATTTCGATGTAAAAATTTCATTAAACATGAATGTAATTTTGGATTGGTTTCATCTGACTTCTTCATACGTTTTAAACAACGTAACATGAGCAGAAATTTGTCTATGAAGAAAATGAGAAATTGATTTATTCGTTGAAAACGATTTAGCTATGCGTACTTCGTCGGTAATAAACTTCAAATCCGAGAAAATTCGTTTGAAAAAATTGAGGCGAATAGTTTTCGAGAGCTTGTAAGAATTTCATCGCTTCATCCAGCGGTTTTTCACACTACAAAACAAATGATTTTATTCAATTTTCGATAATGTTTCTTCTTCTTACGCGTTCAAGTTTCTCAGCATTAAACGGACTTTCCTCTTTAGGCTGTGCTTGTTGTTGTTGTTGTTGTTGATTGGTTTCCGTTTGTTTCTGTTGTTCACGGATTTGCTGTTTACGAAGTTTGTTTTTCAGTTTACGATTTTCACTAATCGAAAGATTAGCTGAAGAAAATGAGAATGGAAAATTCGAAAGAATAATTGAAAGAATAATCTACCGAGATTAGCCAATTGATCTTTGTCGTTTTCTGAAAGTGGATAATCGCATAGATGCAAATAGATTTCAATAGCGATTTCAGCTGCTTGTCGAAAAAATTTATGATCACGTATATGACTTTCGAGATTGAGCATGTCAACATAAGCACATACAACCATTTTACGAAGAGAATAGGAATGAAAATCAAATTGATCTTCAGTAAATTCTTGAAAATGCTGCAAACAAAACAGAAAACGTCAACCGAAAATAAAAGTCAACGGCAGCGTTGTTTACTCGTTCGAGTTCGTGACATTTTTTCAAAGCTTCACCATATTTCTTCGAACGACGATATGTCCGAGCCATTTCCAGTTCAAACCACATACATTGCATTTCACGAAGGTAATCTACTGGTTGAGAATTTGCCTAATTTTGTTGTAAATTAATTCAATTTCGAAAAAAAAAACTAGATTTTACTCGAGTAAATTTGCCGACCATTTCAATTGCTTGTTCGATTTGATTTGCTCGAAGAAAATATTTCGTCGCTTTACAATTTAAAAATCGATCTGCCGTGTCTAATGATTGAGCTTCATTCATCCAATGTGCAGCCGCTTGAAAATCACCGACATGCTATTCGAATAAACACGAAACAAAAACTATTGAAAACTATTTTAAAAACGATATTAACTTTGCAGAGTTTTGCTCTGAACATGTACAGTTCGATCAACGTCGGTGTGTCTTGTAGAGCTTGATCGATATATTCAAAAGCTTGACTTTGTTGACCGAGATAATCGGAATGCTGAGCAAGGTAATATTGAAGCCAAAGAAGACTTGTCGGAGGTTCGATGATGACATTTTCCGTGTCTATTTATAACGAAATAGTATGATTAAGAAATCGAAATGATTGTTCAACCTTTCGGGACTTCAAATGTGCCGTATTTGCTAAGATTAGTTAAATATTCGTGTAAAAGTGAATCGATAATCTGAGTCTTGAAAAAGAAATGTTCGAATAAACGAAATACTTTCAATTGAATTTTGAACAACGAACTTTTTCTGATGATGAATAAAGATATTTCACGGATTGAAAAAGTGCTGGTACACCTTTTTCTAAACCACGCTGTAAATACGATCCAATGACTTGCCGAAATGGTTCGCCAGTAAGTAATTCCAATTGGATTTGTTTTGGTGCATCAGCTTTTGGATATTTGTCAATAAGTTCATCGTATAATTTTCTTCGTTCGTCGATATGATTTAAATTCAATGATTTTTCCAACATAAAATAATAGTTTTTATTTTCGTTATTCCGTTCGATTAATTCTCGAGCAAGTAGTTGTGCTCGATCGAATGATTTCAAATGTAGATAAATTTCATATCGAATTTCTTTCAATGTTAATTTATTAAAAATCGCTTTTTCATAGATTTGAAGATGATGCAAAGCATCATTGTACTGTTGACTATCTCGTAGGACGAGATTTTGATAGAGTAATAATTCGGAATATTCATTGTCGAAGAATTTATCAGACAATGGCATCGAACGATGCAAGAGTGTCTTTCGAAATTCTTCGAGAATACTTTGAGCCATGTCATATTCGCCCGAGAGATGATAGGACATGGCAAAGCCAAGCCATGATTGACGTTGTCCAGGTTTGAGATTGAACTGTTGATGGCATGTTTCCTTGACACAAAGATTTCTTCTATAAAATCAAATGAAAAAAAAAACGAGAAATTACTTTATAACCCTCGAGATCACGCATTTGTAATTGTAAAATGGATAAATCACGAAGAATTGTTAGACTATCCTGATTAAAGAAAATTGATTTAAAAGCAAGTTTTTTTTTTTAAATTTTATTTACTTGATTCATTTTGTCAAGTTCCAATGCTTTTTTATATGCTTTAACTGCTTCATCGTATTTGCCATCAGATCGTTGCCATTGACCAAAAGCATGCCAGACGATATGACTCGTGATATTATTTTTAATACCATTACGAATATTTTCTAATCCTTCATCTTTTTTACCCATAAAATTGAGAATTAAACCTTTCATTGCCAAAGTTTCTATGTAAACAAATTCAAAACTTTCATTCTTATTCAATCGATTCGAATTTTGAATACTGACCACCATGAATCGGATATTTTTTTAATATATCTCGACATAATGTCAACCCTTTTTTGTATTGTTTCTGTTCATAGAATCGCTATTAAAATGAACAAATATTCGTAAAAAATTCCCAAGAATTTCATAATAAACATACGACAAGTCTTTTGAATTGATTATTTTCACGTGCAGATAGTTGTTGGCCGGATGATTGACTCGATGCTGATGACATTATTACTTGTCTATCTACGATGAAATTATAAAAAGAAGAAGAGAGTTAATGAAATCCTTGGATGAAAGAATAAGAAAGAAAAAAACAGATGAAATAAATTTAAGAATGTCGACATTGGATGCTTTAAATAATTTTAATGGTTGATGAAAAACCATTGGTAATAAAGACTTGCTGAGAGTGAAACTATCACTGACATCTATCACAAGTAGAGATTATTAATAAGAAGCGCGTGTATGTTTCAGGGTTACACATGGTAAAAAAACTGTTTATTTAAAATAAAATTTTAATACCTAACATATTCACCGGTTAATACGTAGTTAAAAAGAAGTACAACAACAGCAACAATAACAAACAAACGAAATCACTTCAAAACAATTACAATGTTCCACTAAATGTGTCACTGAGACTACTGAGAATACATTCGAGAATATCAAATTTTGTAACAGCTGTGTGTAAACTTCCTAACTGTTCTTGTTTGCTAGGCATAGCTAATGGTGTATTGTCAACTAAGAGTTCAGTATCCGTTGTTGGTGGATTTTGTTTGACTTCACGTTTCTTCAAACTATCTGCACGATTCTTGATTTCTAATTTGTAATGTGCACGAGCAAGATCAATTGATTTTCTCAATGGTTTTAATAAGTTCGTATTGAAACGATTTAAATAATCAGTCCAAATTAATGTTCGATTAATATTTTGCTTATCGACTAGACCAATAAAACGAATAAAATTCAATGTTGAACAAAGACAATCATAGATTTCAAGTAGATCACTTTCGATACCATGCGGTAATTGACAAAGATAATCCAATAATTGAAATAATGTTGTACTTCGATAGATTCCACTTGTTCCCGAACGATAATCATTTAAAAATTCGTCTTTAACTAATGTACAAAGAAATGTTCGATAGGAATCTTCATTTAATGATGTTTTAGCTAATTGCTGTCGAAGAAATGTATAACGACCAAATGAATCAAATGATTGAAATAGAGCTCGATAGGCACCGATTGTTAATGGTGCATATTGTCGAGCTGGTGATTGAACCATTAACATTTTTAATGTATCGATAAGTATATGAAATTCATCGTTATCTAAGATTGTTTGATCGAATTGTTTATTCGGTGTTAAACGTGCGCAAACAGTCGACAATAAAACCGATGCTTTTTCTGTGAACATAACTTGATCACGATCGTGACTCAAATGTTGAATAGCTGGTATGCTTAGGAAAAGATAGAACAATGGCGAATAGACGCATGGTAATCGTGAAAAATAGTTTGATTTTGTTAGAATTAAATAGATGAAAACAGATTGTTGAGTTGTATTTGTAATCGATTGTAGAGGATTGGCTTTGAGTGAAAATAAACAATTTAATAACGGTTGAATTAATGTCATCGATGAACTTTCTTGATTATTAATTGGTTCGTAACTAAGTGAGATCAATGGTTCTTGAAGAATTGATAGTAAAGCTTTTGAAAGTGATGGATTAACATCAATTGTTGGCGTTATTGTTGAGAAATAATCACGAATTTGACAAGAAAATTCAACGCATAATTGCACAAGTTTAAGTAAACGATTGACACGTTGATCTTGATTGAATACTAACAAATCATTACCTGAAAATTCATTACTGATTTTCGGCAATTGAATTGTTGTTAAATGACATTCTAATAATGCATAAATATCATTTAAATTCGTAATTAAACTTGTTTTTATTGGCAAACGTTTAATAATCGTCAAAAATATCTTCATATGAAATGCATATTCATCATCTGATATAAATCGATCCGATTGTTCAAGCATAATAATTAATAATTCACGTGGATTACCATGTTCGGCTAGATGTGTAATACCATCACGAGAAAATAATTCATATTCATTACATAACTTATCCGTTGGCTTTTCCAATAGATGAAGAAGATAAGTTGTTAAATCCCAAGTATGTTCGTAAATATCTCGTTCGGATAATGATGTTAAACGTGTAAAAGCATCATCGAAGCGATTTTCATTGATGAAATCGCTGATTTCTTTTACAATTAATGTGCTAACTTGAAATTTATCTTCAGTTTCATTTGACATATTTTACTTTTTTGCTTTGTTTTTTACAAGGATAATCTGCAAAAATACATATTATTGACAAAAGAAACGAAATGCTAGTTTTTTTTTGTTCGTCTTTTTTTTTCATTTTTATAAATGAGAAGAAGAAAAATAATAATAATAATCATGATTCTATCAACGAAAGAACACATGCGAAATTTATAGATAAACATCATTACATGTTTTTGAGTGTGTATGTAATATAAATTGAACAATCAAAAAAAAAGAAAAAAAAGAAAGAAAGAAAGAAAGAAAGAAATGAATTCAAGTCTAACGTTCATCATGAACGATAACAACAGCGGAAAGAAGGAATGAACAACCGGTCTCAATATACGATAGTTTAAAAAAATACACAGAAATTATGTTTGTTTGATCGATTGATACGCATACGTGCGTTCGAAATAGGAATAATAATAATAATAAAAAGATTTGAACAAAAATAATATGTATGCATAGAAGTATAGTTATGAGTCCGATAGAAGAAGAAAAAGAATCACAGTAAAAATGGAATGGAAAGGAGAGAAAAGCGTAATTTTTTTGTTGCTCGAAAATAAAAATCGAAGAATGTGTACAGAACAATGAAATGAGCAACAGAAATCGGAAATACTAAGGCGGATGGAAACGTGTGTATTTTGCACTGTCGGGATGGATTTCCATTTCTGAACTTTTGTATTCATTAAGTTCACGTCGAATCATTTGTTTATCTCGAGGTGTTAGACGTGTCCACGGTTTATCCGCACGTCGATCGACATCATCGCATTCGGAAACTTCGATATAATCACAGAAACGAATGATTTTACGATCGCGAAGTTCTATTTGAAAAACAAAATAAGAAGAAAATCGTTTTTGTTTTTCATTGATTTACCTTGAACACTCGGTCGAAAACTAAGTTTTCGTATTAAATAACGTTTTGTTTCTTCTTTCTCAGCGATCAATTCGGCTTGTGTCTTCGCACGAAGAATATTTCGTGCTTCTAATTCCTCGTGAGTTGGTCGCAATGATAATTTGCGTTCTAATTTTGTTTCAATATTTTCACGTTCATTTCGACGTTCATCAGCTGGCTTAACAAGAATATGTTTATCGAATAGTTCCGTTGGCAATGGACGATCTTTGAGAAAACGTGCCAATGAATCATTACGTTTAACATTAGCAAAACGTTTCTTCGGTTCGTTAGGATCATCATCATCGTTATCATCTTCCGAAGACATATGATCGTTATCGTTTGTTTCATAATCTGAATTATGTTCGTCGTTATTTCTCGACGTGGAATTGCTGTTCGATATTGTCGTTGCCAATGGCGAACTGACAAGAACAACGGGCTTGAATTTTGGACTAGGACGAGGCGATGGACGTTGTTCCTCGCGGAGAACAGGAATAACACGACGTTTGATACCATTGGCTTTTTTTAATGCACTTTTTTCAGGTTGACGAGAAAGATCAGGTTCTTTCGCAGGGATTTCTTCGTATTTAGTTGTATCGATTTCTTGAACAGTGATATGTTTGTTCGTTTGTATAACAGTTGTTGTTGGAGTTGGAGTTGTCGATGGTGAATTGATGATGGTTGTTGAAGATACAGCAGGTGGTGGAGGATGGACAACAGTCGCAGCAGTAGTAATTGCTGTGGATGTTGTCGTTGGAATTGGAGATGGAGCAACATTTGTATTATTATTTACAGGTGATGAGCGAACTTGAAATTTTTCTTGTAAGGCTAATATATTATTATTTATTGGTGGACGATTCACTGGAGTAGGAGTAAGATTTGTGTTTGGATTATTATCGTGAACAGGTCGGAATTGATTTGTTGGGTGTCGATCTCCTAAGCCAAACCGCCGTGGTTCGGTGGTGGCTGTACTTGTTAATAAAGAATTTGAAGGAGAATTTGTTACTGTAGTTGCTGTTGTTGCTGCTGTTGCTGTCATAAGTTGTGATGGATGAAGTGGCACGTGTGTTTGATTAACAGTTGATACTGGCTGATTTGTATTATTGAGATAATTTGAGCGAATTGGTGTTAGACGATTAATATCCGGTTTCGGAGCAACTAAAAATCGAAAAAAGAAATTGTTA
>ERZ781398.4478-NODE-4478-length-10174-cov-5.197846_pt1 | contig 10174 bp, 7 predicted proteins | sample MGYA00433077_ERZ781398 | MGnify/ENA primary metagenome ERZ781398 (study PRJEB29847, sample SAMN06458254) | wastewater metagenome | isolation source: Wastewater bioreactor | place: South Africa: Cape Town | study: EMG produced TPA metagenomics assembly of the... | reverse complement strand
TTTGAACAATTATCCAATGAAAAGAAATTAACTATTTTAGAAATCGGTTGTGGAACAGTTATGAATAAAGTTCGTGAAGAAGCACGACGTCTTATTGATGAACATCGTTGTCGTGGAGGTCATGCAACATTTATTCGAATTAATTTATATGAAGCACAACTTGAGTCACGTCATCAACAGAATATTTCATTGCCTCTGTCGGCTTTGCAAGCTCTCACTCTAATTAATGACCAAATTCAAACACGAACATTTCCAATGTCTACTTCTAATTCAGTTAATTAGATTCTTTTAATAGAAATGAATAAAAAAAAAAGAGATGCGCATTTGATAAAAGTTGAAAGTTGATTTTGATAAATGATTGAATCCGAACATCCATCGAGTCGTCGTATAATTGGTGTGATCATCACATGTCTTTTAATTCCATCGTATTTTTGTTTTGGATTCATTTTCTACAATTGTATTCGTATTTCTCAACTAAGAAAATCTCGCCGAAATCGTGTCATTTTAACGTTACTTGTCTTTTTATTTGTTCAAGTAAATTATTCATTTGATTGACTAAAAGAAAAGAAAAGAATGAAATTGTTGTTTGTAGGCATTATTCGAAGTTCCCTGTCGTTTATATTATTTATACAATGATCAAGTTCCAATTCGAAGTGAAATCTTTTGTCAAATTTGGCATTTAATCTACATCATAATCAATATAATTGATTTACATTTGATGTTATTGGCATCGATTGAACGATATCTTCTCGTATTTCATCATGAATTTCTAACGAAATATTATATTTCTATGTCAATAATTCCAATATTAATTTCAATAATCTATCCAACATTGTGGTATCTTATTGGTTTGTATTCACCGAATGCATGTCGATATATTCCAAATTATTCATTAGTTCAATGTGGAATTCCATGTTATTTAACAACATCAATGTTTTATATTTCATTTATAATTTACATTCATCATTTATTGCCAATCATTGCAACAACATGTGTAAATATTTATTTAATTATAAAAGTTCTAAAACAGAAAACAAAAATGAAACAAAATAATCTTTGGCGTAAAAATCTTCGAATGACAATTCAATTACTTTCGATCTCATTTTTATATTTAATAGTTTGGTTACCTCATTGTATTCTTGCTTCATTTCCATTATTTACAACTGGTCAAACAGCAACGAAAGGACGATTTCTTCAAACAGAATATTTCGAAAATTTTCTCTCATTTTTTGTTTGTCTTTGTCCATTCATTGCATTAACTGGATTTACTCAATTAAATAATAAAATTAAACAAATCATTTTTTTCTCATAAGAAAACAAATCGATTTTCCTACAGATTTTATGTCAAAATGTTCGAAAGGAAATCGAGTAAATAGAAAAGTAAATAAGTCGTAAAATAAAAGGTAATTTCTTTTGAATTTATCCTGAATATTTTCTAGGAAAAATTGAAATTATATTTCATTTATAATTTGTATTCATCATTTGTTGCCAACCGTTGTAATAACATGTTTATGAATATTTATTTAATCCTAAAAGTAAATGTGAAAAAATCGAAAAAAAAATTTGATGTCAAAATGTTCGAAAGGAAATCGAGTAAATAGAAAAGTAAATAAGTCGTAAAAATAAAATTAATTTCATGGAATATATATATATAGTTGGGAGAATCTTAAAAATGTTTTAACTAGAATTTCACTTGAATTGTTTTCTCATTAATCTAATGACAAACATGGCTAGATCTGCTGCTCAATTGTGGCAAAATCTTAAGATTTCTTTGATAAATTTCAATTTATTTTCCTCGAAACCACCTTCAACTGATCAAAATCAAATTGAAAATGAATTGATATCAACACGAGTATTTGTCATTTTATTAAGTTCAACATTAACTATTCTTGTTCTTTACAATGGTTTAATTGATACAACACAAACTATTGTTATTCAATCACCAACAATGAAACAATATTTGGAATTACATTCGAAATATGAAAGTACATTAACATGTCCATGTAATAAAGTGTCAATAAAATATCAACAATTTGTTCAAGTTGAATATCGATTTCATGAGATTTGTCAAAGTATTTTTGTAAAACAAGATTGGATTAATTATATAACACAATATCGATCAACTGGTTCAATTGATTTACATGATTTTCGATCGATTATTACAAAAATCTTTCAAAGTTTATCGACATTTTGTGATTTAAGTAAAGAACGACTCGATAATAGTTTAGAAGAACTTTATTCAAATCAATTTCTTACTTTTAATTTACAATCGAATCTCATTTTTCAATCTCAAATTGAAACATTTCTTGATCAATTTCGTTCGTCATTAATCAATGCTTTTCTTCTTTCAATTTCAACAATTAGACAAACAACACAAACCAATAAAATTCTCTCGGGTCTTCTTACGAATTTCAATCTTTTTACAGGTCAACAAAATACTATTCTTAGTTCACCACAAGTTTACACAAATTGCTCTTGTGATCTTTCTCCAACTTGTGTTCAACAAGCAACTATTTACAATCACGATGAAAATTCAACTTTATTTGAAGTACCTGGATTCTATATTGGATGTTATGTTATTGAATCATTACTTCAATCGAATCTTCGATGTTTCTACAATCAATCTTGCATTCAACAATTACAATCTTATTTAACTTTAACAACAACAATCAATGTTACTCAATTGAATCGATCTTTACTTATTCGTTTCAAAGAGAATTCAACAGTTGAAGATCTAATCAATAAATTAATGATTGAAAAATGGAATTCTTCAATTTCATTTGAAAGTTACTATGATGAATGTCGACCCAATGAATGTAGTTATACGGTGAAAATGAAAAATAGTGTGGTTTTTATAATAACAACAATTATTGGATTGATCGGTGGTTTAGTAACAACATTGAAATTATTAACACCAAGATTAGTTGGATATTTTCGAAATCCAAGAGAATCAATTGAAACCGAATCTAAACGTGAAATGATTCGAAATATTTACGGTAGAATATTGAAAATAAATTTATTTAAATCCTCACCATGTTCAACCGATGAATATGAAATTCGTAATGAAAAGATTTCAACAATTTGTTTTCTAATTGTTTTAATATTCTTGTTGAGTATTCTTGTTCTTTACTCATGTTTAATTGATACTCTCAAAACATTTCATATTGAACAACCAACGATTGAACAATATTTACAATTCTATTCGAAATATTCTCAAACATTAACATGTTCATGTTCACAAATTGCAATTGATTATAATCGAATTATTGAAATCAATTATGATTTCCATGAAATCTGTCAAAGTTCATTTGTAAGTGAACATTGGTTTGAATATATTGGTCAATATTCGAATGTTAACAGTCGAAATGTTTCCATTGGTGATTTTCGATTAACAGCTGTTTCAATGTTTCAATCGTTGAAATCATTTTGTCATTTAATTAATCAAACCATATCGAATAATTTAATTCAATTTTATTCGAATAAATATATTAGTTCAACAGTCACATCGTTACAATTGTTTCGATCTCAAACTGATGCTTTTATTCAACAATTTCAAAGTTCAACTACAAATCAATTTCTTTTATCACTTTTAACTATTCGAAGTACAACACAAAGCAATGGATTACTTGCGGGACATCTCACCAATTATTATTATACTTTCAGTCAAATTGATGGAGAAGCCGATGCTCTTACAAGAGAATGGAACGGTTGTGATTGTATTTATTCACCTCAATGTTCACAACAATCAGCTATTTATGATCTACAAACAAATTCAATTTTATTTGAAGTACCTGGATTCTATATTGGATGTTATGTTATCGAATCATTACTTCAATCGAATCTTCAATGTTTCTACAATCAATCATGTATTCAACAATTACAATCTTATTTAACTTTAACAACAACAATCAATGTTACTCAATTGAATCGATCTTTACTTATTCGTTTCAAAGAGAATTCAACAGTTGAAGATCTAATCAATAAATTAATGATTGAAAAATGGAATTCTTCAATTTCATTTGAAAGTTACTATGATGAATGTCGACCCAATGAATGTAGTTATACGGTGAAAATGAAAAATAGTGTGGTTTTTATAATAACAACAATTATTGGATTGATCGGTGGTTTAGTAACAACATTGAAATTATTAACACCAAGATTAGTTCGATTTGTACGACGAAAAAAAGTGAAAACGCAATCGACAAATGTGAGTTTATATCAAAAAATGCGAATTGCTATTGAAAATTTGAATATTTTCAATGAATCAACAAATGAAAATGAAATCGTAAATGAAAAAATTTCAAGCAAAGTATTTGTTGTTGTTTTAATTATTCTGTTGAATGTTCTTCTATTGTATACATCATTGATCAATCTCTCTCGATTAATAACAATAACAAAACCAAGTTTGAATGAATACATTGAATTATATTCGAAATTTGGTGATAGTTTAACATGTCGATGTGATCAATTGTCAATGAGTTACTTGGATATTCTTGAGGTGAATTTGACATTACATGAAGTTTGTTCAAGTACATTTTTACATCATGATTGGATTGTTGATATATCTCAATGTGATGTTGAATATCCGATGTATTGTAATGATTTTCGATGTAGTGGACCGTATTATTTTCAAATCATTGATTCTTATTGTCAATTAGTTGAACAAACAATTTCGAATAGTTTAAGTGAATTCTATTCAACAGAATATATAAGTTCATCGGTTAAATCAAAGGAAGTTTTTCAATCTGAAATTGAATTATATATTTCTCAATTTCTTAGTTCAACAACCAATGAATTTCTTTTATCAATTTCAATGATTCGTCAAATAACATATAGTAATGCTTTACTATCTGGATTATTGTATAATTATTTAATTGAAGCGATTGTCGATGAAAATCGAGTGATTGCCTATTCGGAGAGTTATGATGATTGTTTATGTGATTATACGAGTTCATGTATGACATCGAATGGTTTCTTTTATTCTCGAACAGGAATTCCATTATTTGTTATTCCAGGTTTACAAAAAGGATGTTTTATGATTGATTCGTTGTTGAAATCAAATCTCGAATGTTTCTACAATGAAACTTGTATCGAAAGAATAAAATCATTCTATGAAAATTCTTCTTCAATGAATATGAAATCTCTTGATGCATCTCAATTGATTCATTTTACAATGAATACTTCGATGCAAGAGATCACTGATCAATTGATGATCGATCAATGGAATTCTTCGATTTCATTTGAAAATTATTATGCTCAATGTCGACCAATAGAATGTACTTATATTTATAAGATTCGAAATAGTGCAATCTATATCATTACAACAATTGTTGGTCTCATCGGAGGATTAGTTACTACTTTGAAAATTATCATACCACGTTTTATTCGATTTATTCGCTTTTGTTTTCGTCACAAAACAAATCAAATTCAATCTCAACAAATTCAAAATTGATTTTGCTTTTTCTCTCTCTCTTTCATGCTTTCAAATAAAGACTTGATGAAGATATCAATAATGAAAAATAACCGTAGACTTTGAATATTAATTAAATGTTACACTTTTCTAGCATATCGATATGTGTTTGGCAAAGGGCAAAAAAAAACAACGATGATTTTCAGTGGTGTAAATGTCATCGAGTTTTCCCGATCACTTTTTTTTTGTTATTTTCAATCAAAAATGTTGAAATTGTTTTTTATAACGATCTTCACTTTCAATTTGAACTAAAAGAAAAGAAATTGTTGTAATGAAATGAAACGATTGAAATCTATTTGTTTGATTACGTTGTTCTTCTTCGTATTGATCAAATTGACTTGTATCACCTAGACAAATGAAATCGATCGATTTTTCGATAAGTCAAAGTTTGTAATGTGTGATAACAAACCAGGTCCATTCGAAATTGGTAGATATGGTGGTTTGACTTTTCTTTCAAGAATCTTCATCCAATCAATATAATAAAACCATCGATGTTTTTTAATATCATCAGCACCATTTTTTAAATTTCCAAATCGTTTAGTAACATCCGTATCAAGAAGATGACTTAATAAATCTTTTAGATTATTATTAAAATCTGTTGGATATTCAAACTAAACCAAAGATATTATTCTTGTTTTGACAAATTAAAACAATCAAACAAACAAACGTGTCCTGAAATGATATTTTGACAAAGTTGCATTTGATCTTCATCATAAAATGGTGAATAACCCTCAACAAACAAATTCAAAGTAAAACTCATTCGATGACTCGAAAAAAACACAAAACGTACAGCTAACATTTCATAAATAAGAACACCTAATGCCCACCAATCAACAGCTTTATTATATCCTTTGGGAAAGATCATTTCTGGTGCCATATATTCTTTTAGAACATAACATACAAATCTTATTCTTTGTTTTCTCTTTTAAATCGAAATGAAAACATGATTCTACCTGGTGTTCCACATAAACTATAAGTTCGATCTAAGTTAAATTCCGTTTCTTTTTTTTTTATTGGAAATCGAAAAATGACAAAGAATTACCTTTACTTATTTTTGCAAAACCAAAATCAGTCAATTTTAAATATCCATCACTAGTAATCAAAATATTTTCTGGTTTCAAATCTCGATAAATAATATCTAAATAATGAAGATATTCAAATGCTAAAACAATTTGTGATGCATAAAATTGAGCTTGTTCTTCATTGAATTGATTGCATTTCCGTAAAAGATTAAATAATTCACCACCAGGTACAAATTCCAAAACCAAATACAAATAAGAATTATCCTAAAATCAATTGTTATTGAATTCAATAGGAAATCGAAATTGATTTTGTTTTTTTTTTGTTACTTTAAAATGATATTTTAAATTGACGAGAAAAGGAAAAGAAAGAGATTGAAGAAGATGTTTTTCATTGAGGGTATGTTCAATTTGATCTAATTTAACAATCTAAAATAAAAATGATTGATCAAACACAACGATATTATCAATACGAAAAAAACAAACTTTTTCTTTCGAAAGAATTTTCATTGCAAAATAATTTTGATTTTGCAAATGTTGAACAAGAAGAACACGTCCAAATGAACCTGTTCCAAGTGTTCGAATCTGTTCGAAATCATCACATTTACCATTATTCTAAACAAAAGAAAAACATCTTTTCCGAATTGATTTTCTTTCGAATGAATTGATTTGTTATCCTACGTCACTTGCTCTGTCATATTCAATTAAAAATCTTTCTTTTGCTTCAGGTAAATATTTTTTAGCTAAAACAAACAAATAAAAAGTCGAATTGTTCGATTGAACAATTAACTTTGAAATACTTTTATCGATGGATCTATTTTTAAGCGATGGAACTCGATTTAAAAGAGAAGTAAATGTTGATGATGAATTTGTCGATGGTGTTGATGGTGGATCTTCAGCTACACGATACACCAATGTCGGTGAATAGATTTCAGTCTTATCTTCGACTTCGACTTCTTCTTTCGATCGATGACATAACAATGATAAAACAAATCTCTTCATGTGCTTTTTTTGTTTTGTTTTGTTTTGTTTGTGGCTTCAGATAGGTAAACTGTTCGTTGTCAATGAAAAAAAGTATTTACATGTTTAACTATCGATCAGTCAGTCAGTCAACCAAAACAAGAAAGAGAATCAATCGTTTTCTATTTGTTGTTTCTTCGAATGTCTTTACATTGAAACGCATCATCAAACAGATAAAATCGAAGTTTTATTATAAAATCTATCTTAAATCATACAAAAACAAACATTTATCTCAAGGACAATAGACAAACACTCGATGAGTAATAACAGATTAATTATACAACAAAACCTTCTTTAATCAACTTTCATCAATACAGTGATGTGCAAACAAAAAATTGCTGTTTCATATAGATGAGATCTTTGAATTACTACCATGATACTATTATTATTCATGCATATCGACATTTATCGTATATAGGAGGATTCGTACTAGTGACAATCTATTCGATGTCTACCCATTTTTTTTCAATAAGAACTGCTACTAGGAGATTGAAAATTTCAGAGAAAATAGATACAGACCTATGAATCAAATTTTCAGACAATGATCTATTAGAAATGCATGAAGAAAATGTGTACAACCTGTTTTAATTAAATATCGGACGCAGCTTACTTTTTTATTTATTTTCATCCTACAGAAAAGAGAAATAAACAATAAACTATTATATATAGAAGTTTGTTAAAGACTAACGACAATTTTTTTTGCACTTTACTATATATGTTTTCATGATTTGTCTATTTCATCTTACAATCATATGTTTACTTTTCAAAATGACCCAAAAAAAGCTAGAAAATATTCTTTTTACCAATCATCACGATGATTCAGAGCTAATTTACGAAAATAAACTTGTTTTTCTGTTGATATTGGCGCAAAAAAAGAATAATATCGAGGTGAAATCATTGGATCGAATCGAAAGATAAGAGACAACAAGTGAAGTATAAATACAACCGATTGAGAAATTCGTTTTTTCATTTCATTTCATTTTCACATATTCAATCGAAAGAAAACTCGCGATGTCGTTTGGTTATAAACCAGTTACACAAGATGATTTGACTTTATACAACAAAGTAACGAAAAAATCATTTCTTTTTTTATTTCTCAATGATTTTATTTAGCATAAAGATGGTGTTGAACAAGAAATTCGTTCGAAACATGGAGTTTCTGATGATTTTGAATTGAAACCAGTGACTTATCTTTCGCGACCAATGTGTGGTTTAGATAAAACCTACAAAGTAAAAACAAAGAAAATTGGTGTATATGTCAAATGAGATTTGATGAATGTATTTTAGGTTGCTTTACCTAATAATCAATATGTCAACGTTCGATTTATGGCTGGTGATATTGTTCGTCCAGGAGAAAGTCGTCCAAAAGTTTCATTTCATGTTTCGGATACATTATCATCATCAGCTGATAGTGATGATTAATTCCATTACAGAGACAACAAAAACATCTTTTTTCTATTAGTTTTTTCTACTCAATAAAGTTAGTTGTTTACTTTCATGATAAGACCAAGCACATTTTCAATTAATAAGAAAAAAAAAAGATGAAGATTTGAGTTGTTTTCTTCGAAGAAAAACAAACTTGATTTGGAGTTCGATGAGTGTATGCAATTGATTAAAACGACCATCGAGAAAATGTAAACATATATCGACATTTATCACTTCTATATTCAGTAACAGAAGACTTTTACAAGAAAAATTCATCGAGAGATGTTGAAATGATAATCTTTTCCTATTCTGATACGATGAACTGAATAATATTAAATGGGTTAAGTTTTGAAACACATCAGATAGCTGGTTAATCGTAACGAGAAGTTCACTTGTTTGATTTTGAAGACGAGGCTAAAGATTGGCATCGAAACTAAATTTTACCTTGAGACATTCAATTTTATTTCGAACTGATAGGAAAATTTGCAAAGAAAATCGATCAAAGATAACGCCAACAGAAAATCTATTCAAATATGTTGTCTGAGATCGTTTTAAGAAACTGAAATGATTGGTCAAAATCGAATGTTGTACTATTGAGTCCAATCATTTACGGACATTAAATAATGAACAAAAAACTTCAACATGATTCATTTGTTTGAAAATCAATAGAAGAAGTTCGTCCGGTAAATGATTCAATTGTAGACATGACCGATGTTATGTTGTTATCTCTACTTCGGTTCAATTTACTCTTTTTACCAATCATCATGATGATTCAGACATAATTTACCAAAATAAAGTTGTTTTTGGTAGAAAAAAGGGTAACATCGAAGTGAAATCATTGAATCGAGTCGAAAGATAAGAGACAACAAGTGAAGTATAAATACAACCCATTGAGAAGTTCGTTTTTTCATTTCATTTCATTTTCACATATTCAATCGAAAGAAAACTTGTGATGTCGTTTGGTCCTAGTTACGAACCAGTTACAGATAGTTATTTAGATTTATACAATGAAGTAACGAAAAAATCATTTCTTTTTTTTATTTCTTAATGATTTAATTTAGCATAAAGATGGTATTGAACAAGAAATTCGTTCGAAACATGAAGTTCCTGATGATTTTGAATTGAAACCAGTGGCTTATAGTTCGCGACCAATTTGTGGTTTAGATTTCAGATACAAAGTAAAATAAAGAAAGTTGCTCTAGAAAATGAGATTCGATGAATATGTTTTGAGGTTGCTTTA
>ERZ781398.4472-NODE-4472-length-10179-cov-4.281312_pt1 | contig 10179 bp, 12 predicted proteins | sample MGYA00433077_ERZ781398 | MGnify/ENA primary metagenome ERZ781398 (study PRJEB29847, sample SAMN06458254) | wastewater metagenome | isolation source: Wastewater bioreactor | place: South Africa: Cape Town | study: EMG produced TPA metagenomics assembly of the... | reverse complement strand
TTGATTTTTTCGAAAGATTTGATAAAATATTCGTTTGAATTCATTACGAAAAGCTTTCGAAACTCAAATGAAAATATAAAAGCTGAGACAAAATGGAATATAATGAAGAAAATTTGTGAAACCATAAAGAAAATAAAAGAATGAATTTTGTATATTCGATGGTTGATTTTTAACTGTAAATGCATCATAAACTATGTAAATTGTTAACCCAATACTAAGAATCATATGAAGACAATTGTGAACATACAAACAACGAAGTAGTTGAAAATCTTTTTTTGTCATTAAACGAGAATATACAAACAAAAATCAAAGTTAAAGAAAAACAACCATTTAGAATTAATGTTGAAATCGAAACAAATTGTCGATGAAGATTCATATTGTTGAAGTGTGACAGATATTGGCAAATGAAGATAGAAAATAAACCAAAATACAATCGAAATACTCAATGACAAATAGGCTAAACGTTTCGAACTATATAAACGTGTGTCAACATTTTGAGAAGAAATTAAAATACATGGAATCAATGTAGAAAATACAAATGATACATAAAAATAGACTTTACAGATAATCACATATCTATTCTGTAAATTGACTTGTAAATCATTATTGAGAATAACTCCGAGTATTGACGTATTAATGTAACATGTATTACAAATAAGAAAAACTTTAAAATAAAATACACAAACATTTTTTTTCCAAGATTTTCTCGAGAATATGATTAAACTTAATAAATTTCCAATATTACCAAGAATAAAAATATTGGAAGAACACAAAGATAAAGATAAGCAGACATTTCCTAATTATCAATTGTTTCATTTGTGTCAAGTATTTCGAAACACTAACTAAAATTATTTATTCAATAATCCGATTAAAATCAAGATTATTGTAAAAGCTTTTCGAATGATTTGTTCGATATTCGTTATTTAAGAACATTTCCCATGACTTTCTGATGGCTTGACATCTTTTGATGTCGATTAAATATAGATTTCATTGCATCGCAATTTCTTTAATGATCCTTTGTTCGGTTTAATTAATAATTTGAATATAGAAAATAATTAGATTTGGAATGAATTCTTTTTTTACATCAAAGTCATTTGCAACAAGATTTCGTCGAGATCATGTCGTTGATATACATTGCTCAACAATCGACTATTTACGGTGGTATTTTTCTTTTCGTTATCGGTGTGATTGGCAATTTACTTAATATAATTATATTTTCAACGACACGAGAGTATCGTCAAACAGTTTCATCATTTTTATTTTTGGTTAATTCAATAGATAGTCTTATTCATATTTTATTTAATTTAACATTGAGAATTTTATCTGTTGGTTTTGGAATTGATTTAGCTCGAAAATCATTGATTATATGTCGAATGCGATCATATTCTATAACGACTTTAACTTTAATCTCATTGAGTTGTTCTTCTTTGGCTGCAATCGATCAATTTCTGTTTACATCACGAAGTCAAAAGCTTCGTGAATTAAGTCATATGAAACAAGCATATCGTGTTGTTTTCATAATGATTCTACTTTGGATTGCTCATGGTATTCCTTATTTAATATTCTATGAAATCTCATCGACAACTGGTACATGTATTAATACCAATTCTATCTACGCCAATTACTTAACCGTCGGTGCTTTTCTTTTTCTTTTTATAATTCCAGTTTTTATTTTGATATTCTTTGGTTATTTATCCTATCGAAATATTCATCGAATAAGAATTCTTTCTGAACAACATGCCGATCGTCAATTAACTCAAATGATGTTAATGCAAGCAGCACTTGTTTGCCTTAGTACTGCTCCATATACGATATTAAATGTTTTTTCTGTTGCTACAACAAGAGTGATTAAAGATCTTGATCAACAAATGAAAGAATATTTAATTGCAGCGATTACTAATTTAATCTCTTATTTTCATTTTGTTGTAAATTTATTCATTTGAATTCATTTTTTTCGAGATTGATTTTATTTTTGATATTTTAGGGAAGTTTTTATGTATTCTTTTTGTCATCGAAACGTTTTCGTCGAATCGTCATCGATCGAATTCGATTCTGGAAAACAAGAAATCAAATTCAACCAACAGATACTCGACGTTCGTAACAATTTCATCTCTCGAAAAACAAAACAAAACAGAAAAATGATCAATTGAAATTGTCACGACTGAATATATTCGAGTCCTCATCCGTATTAATTGCAAGAGTTTGAGGTTGTGTACCATGAGCTAATGGAGTATTTTCTGTACTTTCAGTGCTTGATGGTTCTGCATTACTCTCATTCATAGGTGGATTTTCTATAAACAAGCAAAAATCATATTTATTTCGAATTCTATTTTTCCTTTTGAATTCATACCAGTACGTGCAACTGTTGATGATGGAGCTGAAAAACGAAAAAAAAAATCATTTTGATTATTTTTTTGAATAAAAATTGAACTTACCAAGTAGAACTTCATGTCTATAGAGAATTTCCCAATGAATAAAACATTGAAATGTTGAATGTACTGAGTCTAGAAGAAAACTTTTTATATTGGTTTCGTCGATATTCAATTACCAATCGATTGCAATGGTTGAACAAACGGACTGTAATCAAGTCGAGATAAGAATAAAATATTAACAAATAAAGTTTGAATTAATCGATTAACAGACGAGACAACACTAATTAAGAATGCTAATAAACAAACAAAATCAAATCAGAAACATAAATCCTATTGAACTGACTCGATATGACATCGAAATAGATAAGAACTGAACTCGAATTTTTGATATTAACTTTGTCACGATCTGGTGTATGAAATTTGGTAAAAACGAACTTGATAAAACCTCCGATAATTTGATGTAAACGATAAGTACAAATAGTTGTCAAAATTAGAATTAAGATTGAAACTTTGAGTAATTGCGTTCGTTTGAATAATGTTTCACCGAGAATCGAAATAAATAAAAGTAAATGAAAACAAATAAGAATTCCTCCAAATAAATATCGAAGAATCAATGCTGGATAACGAATTGCATTTTCAATTGTTTCATTTTTATTCGAATAGAATTTTAATTTGTTCGAATTTTCTTGATAATTTTCATATGTTTTTCGAACAGAATTTTTATAATTTTGAATACTATGAATCAATTGAACAACATAAATCAATATTGTCACCAATGCACTAAATATAATTCCTCTTCGAAATCTTCGTTTTGGAATTTCTTTTAACGAAAAAAAAGAAACGTAGAAATTCATATAGAATTCGGATTTTAAAATAAAAATTTACCGGTTTCTAATAAACGTTCGATAAATTTGATTGTACTGTAAACATAAACTGATTGATTGAAAATATAAGAAAACATTAAATGAAATGTTAAATGAAATAAAACAACAAACGCAATTGTATAGGTACAAACAACGATTGTTGTCAAACGAAAATCATTTTCCCAAGTATAGATATTCTTGCGAAATCTATTCAATTGATTCAACTTTTGAATTAACCATTGTTTAAAACCATTTGCATCATGATTTTCATCATTATTTTCTCGTCTATTGTTTTGTATTAATAATTCTTTAAATGAATATTGCTGATTAGTTTGTTTCGGTTTGTTGATGACTCGTAGAATTAACATTGAACAAGTTGTTGCTAGACAACAATAATACAAACAACGTTTGAGAAAATAAATAAAAAGCGAAAATTCATAGACAATTTTTGGTTGATCATCATATGAAGATATTTGATTGAAAAAGAGTAAATATTGAAAATGTAGAGTATCTTCAACAATGATACGAATTAGATTTGCAAGAGAATAGATCGAAGCTACTACACGAATAGAACGTTGTTTAAATTGAAGAGAAATTAATAATGGATAATACCGAAGTCTGAAATGAAGAATTTTTCGTTTTCGATTGATAGAACGATTGAATTTTACCCGATGCAAAACACAAAAATTAATCGAACGATTATTTTAACAAAGATTTGATGAGAAATTGCATCACGCATTTCTATTGATGTTTCATCAAGTACGTCGAGGATTTCAAAAATAAGAATTAAATGAATTGCAGTTGTTAGCCATCGATTCGTAATATCGAATGGTTTCATTGTTTCAATGCAAATCAAGTTGAATAATCGTTTTTCGTTTTGATTTAATGGATCAATCAATTTCCAATTGTGAATCATGATAAAAATAGTCACACCAAGTGAAATAATTGAATAAACGAGATTTTCCCATCGAAATATTTTCTTGTTTTGAGTCGAACTCATTGTTTCATTTGAATTTGAAAAGAAATTATAATAACAAATCGGTGGAATAAGAATAAGTATTCCAGTGAAAATTGCTGTCAGAACAATGACTGATCTATGTTTATAGATCAAATTATTACATTGTTCGAACAGAAACAAAAATATATTTTGAGATTGTGTATTTTCATCGATTTGATCAGCTTGTTCAGATACTTTCTCATCATTTTTGTTCTTCAATCTTTGGAATACATCTCGAATTTTTCGATACAAAAACCAAATAAGTCGAACGAGAAAATCAATTGGAAAAATGAGAGTAATACCAATCGCTACGGCTAATTGAATATGTTGTGATGATCCTAAATGAAAATACATATCGAACTTATTTCTATCTCTCGCTATTTTAAGTATCAATAAATACGTTTCTGACAAAATTGACCGTCGTAAAATAATGAACATTCACATGAAAAGTTTAGTTTGGTGTTAATACAAGTTCCATGTGATCCACATTTGTCATTGTTCAAACAACGATCAAGTTCTGTGTGTAGAATCAAAGATATGAATTTGTCGAAATATATTTATTTTAACTTACGATATTCGCAGAGATGTCGATGAGCTGTATCAGAATTGAGATTATTTAATGAACAAATCGTTCGATTTGAATCGATTTTTTGTTTTAAAATGAAAACATCGACGTTATCATTGACGACATTCCATTGAAATTCATCACAATGTTTTGATGATCGTGTTTGTTCTTCGAATAATTTCCATTGAAGATCAACGATTTGAGATGAAAATATATTTTCCCAATGTGCATCTAAATATTGACATTTGATTTCAATGAATTTCAATTGACTTTTACTTTTTATAAAATTGACATTGATTTGTACTAATAAACTTGACAGATCATTTTTCACAAGAACAAATGCAGCATAAATGAATTCGATCGGTCTTTCGATCAACATCAACGAAGTTTTTTCGACATGTAATTTTTCACATGTTGAATTTGCTTGTGTGATTATTGACAACTGTTCTGATAGGAAATAACAAGAATAGTTTAATTGAAACCAATTTCGTGAACAACGAATATTGGCAAGCGCAGTTGAGTTTTTCTCATTGTTTTTTATAATTAAACTTGAAGTTTGTTGAAAAATAACTGCAGTTATTGATGAAAAAATAAGTAGAAGACAAAACGAAGACCAATTCAGCGTGATCATTTTCTGTCGAAGGAAAAGAAAACACAAAGCTTGTCAAATAGTGTTTGCATTGATCGTAAAAAAAAGCAAATTAAAAACATCAAATGCAACGCTTTTTTACAGGACGAGAAAAAAAGCGACGTATATTGACTCAAAGATTGCATAGACAGATATTATATTGCAAGACAGAAAAACAAGTATGATGGTACGAAATGACTGAGTATTTGAAAATAAAAGCGTACTTAAGTTTCGTACGACGAACGCTGATAATGAGATAGTATATATAACGTTAAAAATAATAATTTCATCTATTTTTCATTTTGTTCTTATCACAAGAAGAGAAGATGAGTTCGAGTAACAATGAAAAGATTTCCGTGGTTGAAGGCATGAAAAAAAGTGGAATGCCGTATGTTCGATTGGGTAACAGTGGTTTACAAGTTTCTCGAATATGTTTGGGTATGATGTCATTTGGATCGAAAAAATTACGTGAATGGGTTCTTGAAGAAGAAGAAGCACGACCATTTATTAAACGAGCATTAGAACTTGGAATTAATTTTTTTGATACAGCAAATGTGGTAAAAAACTGAATTAATTCCAGATTTAACTACACATAGAGTTGATTGATTTTAGTATTCATTGGGTATTAGTGAAGAAATAACTGGTCGAGCATTGAATGATTTAGCTATTCGAGAGGAAATTGTCGTTGCAACAAAAGTACATAATAAAATGAGTGATGGTCCTAATTGTCGAGGACTTAGCCGTAAACATATATTCGATGCATGCAATGCAAGTTTACGACGATTGAATATGGATTATATTGATCTCTATCAGATTCATCGTTTTTCAAAAGATACGCCCATTGGTAAAATAAATTCAATTCATAGTTTTGTTTGAACTTTGACTTTTGTAGAAGAAACAATGGAGGCTTTAAATGATCTTGTTCGATCTGGCAAAGTATAATTTGAACAAGAAAGAATCATCATTTGACGTGAATTATGATTTTCTAGGTTCGATACATCGGTGCATCGTCGATGTGTGCTTGGCAATTTGCTAAAGCTCAACATATCGCAGAAAAAAATGGTTGGACGAAATTTATTTCGATGCAAAATTGTTATAATGTAAAACAAATAACATTTACAACGAATCGAAATCGAATTGTTTGATAATTTTAGCTTGTTTACCGTGAAGAAGAACGTGAAATGAATCCATTATGTTTTGATCAAGGTGTTGGTTTGATTCCTTATTCACCACTTGCTCGAGGTTTTCTCTCGGGAACTCGAACAAAAGCTGAAATGTTCGAAGAAAATCTTGAAGAAACTTCACTGACACATCGAGCTAAAGTCGATGCAGTTCGAAATCGAACTCAATTCGTCGATAATGATTTCGAAATTGTTGAACGTTTGAAAACAATTGCCGAGCAAAAACAAATGAAACCAGCTCAAATTGCATTGGCATGGCTTTTATCGAAGTCAGGTGTCACTTCACCAATTATTGGCGCTTCGAAACTTTATCATCTCGAAGAAGCTGTACAAGCAACAAATATTCAACTTTCAAATGAAGATATTACAAATCTTGAACAATTATATCAACCTCATAAACTTCGTACTTATAATATTCAATAAAACGAATCGAGATTTGCATTATAATCAACACCCTCACCCTCAAAGCATGACTCAACAGAGAGAAAATAGCAAATATATTTGTTTGTTTTTTTTATGCTTCGATGAATATTAAAAAAAAATAACGTTTTGTGGTGAAGGCTAGACATTAGTATACGTATTAGCATCAATGGATACAATCCAATTTGATCATAAGAGATTTGGTGATATTATAAAAACGATAAAATCTTGTTATGAAAAATCACACGAGCGAATATTTGATAAAAATCTTTTTGTTGATCTTTGGAATATTATTAATGATCTATTGAATTTAATTGAAATTCATCAAACAAATTTAACTGATGAAGATTTCGAAATGATCGAAAATGAATGTTATCTACTTATTAAATTCAAAAATCCGGACTCCGACGATGAAATAAACATCGATTTAGATTCAGCTAAATCACTTTTTTACAAATTTTTTAATTTTTTCAACCGAGATTTCATTCAAAATGATTTAAAAGACATTTCAATGCCCAATGATCATTTAACAAACATCAGTTGCTTTCTTACAAACAGAATTAGTTGGTCGAATCTACATTTACATTATATTATCTGTTTAGAAATGCATTCCGACGATGAAGATCGTCCAACGAATTTTCTTGAATTATTATCTTTGATTCTAAATAAAATCAAGAAACTTGCTCGTTGTCCAGATTTAAATGATATACAACAAGATACATTAAAATATTTCTCTTACATGATATTCAATCACACAAATGCAACGAATTCAATACCTCAATTTATTCAATCTCAATTTGCACAACAAATCATCGATTTACTAAATATTATCATCGAGTATAAAGAACAAACTCTCATTTTGATTCATTCATTCGATATTCTTTGCATTTTCAATTTTAGACAAGAAAATCGATATTTATTCTTCGAAAAATCAATTCTCAATACAATATTTAATATAAGTCGACATGATCAAGGCATCGAATGGCTCAATCAATTCAATACAACTGAACTTATCCTCAAATTTCCAAATACTCATCAAGATACAAACGTAACAACAACATGTTCAATGATCCTTGCCTTACTATCAACACCTGAACAAATCAAACATCAAAAGTATTTGACTGATGTTTTCGATCATTTATTACAACATACGTTTCATGCGTCTGTTGACAAACGATTCATGTCGGAAAGTTATCATATTTCAGAGATTTTACTTGTTTTTGTTAAATTATTTAACGATGATCGAACAGCAAATTATATTCTCGAACAATCCAATGTCGATCTTCAAACTTCATCAACAACTGAATTTTTTATTGAATTTTTCATTCGTTATTATTCATTAGAAAATAATCATGATCCTCTTCGACAAACGACCATCACTGCACTTGTGAACATCTTTTGGAGTATTTCATTTCAAGATAAATACAAACAAATACTTCAACAAGCTAAACCACAATTTAAACAATTCATTGAAAATCTCTCCAAACAAACCAATGAAAATAGCTCAACAAATGAATATATTCCTCATTTCCTGGAAAACATTCCGAAAGCTGCAGCATGTATCTTAACAAATCTAAATGATTCGAGTAAATATCTTAGTAAGTCCGAATCATCGAAGAAAACTCGAAGTCAACCAAAGATCATGATTAGTTATTCACACGAAGATCAACAAATTTGTAAACAATTACATGAAATCATGATTGATCAAGGTTTTCAAACGTGGGTTGATTTCGAATGTTTGAAAGGTGGCGATGATTTGTGGGAAGAAATTGCGATCGGAATGATGGATGCTGATGTTATCTTTTGTTTGATTTCCGATCAATATTGTAAAAGTAAATCTTGTCGACAAGAAGCTGTCTATGCTCTCGAAAAATTAAAAGAAAAAAAATTAATTCTACCAATTTATCTTCAACAACCTCAACTTCCACCTTGGTTAGGTAAGATGTTTTTAAAAAAAATCAACAAAATTTTTCGGTTTTATTTGTCAATTAGAAATTCGAATGAGTGATGTTCAATATGTTCGTTTTAAAGATCGAAATCAATTAGAAGATAAAAAATTATCAGAAATAACAAAAATTATTCAACATAAATTGACACCATCGAACTTGTCTCAATCGATCATTACGAATGAAAATGTCGTTGAAACGAAATCAGTTGAACAATGGAATCAATCGGATATTGACCAATGGTTCGATCAAAATCAAATTCGAACAGATTTAAAAGAACTTTGTCAATTTAAAGATGGTCAAGAATTAATTTGTTACACAAAGATCTTTCTTCAATCAGAAAAACTTCAATTTTACTTATATTCAAAAGAATTTCTACGTTCTGATGGAATTACAAATGGTCAAAAACCGTTGTTATTACATGAATTTACAAAGTTTTCTTGTGCTTTGAGAAGATTACAAAGTTCATTTCAATAAATGTTCGTAATAAGACTATTTTTCCCGAAAAAAAAACAAAGTTTTACAGGTGCATTTTAAAATAATTGGTTAAATGATACTTTTCAATCGATATGAAATACAAATTCTTTGTAGACAACTATTTATGGAATGAAATATCAAGGAGTAAATCGTTTCATTTGACTTATTAGTCGTCTAAAATAGCAACTAAGTCAGTCATATTTAATCTTGCGAAGAATAATATTCACAGTCTTTATTAAAATGTCATTGTTCTATATTTCTCAAGAGTTGACTATCTATGTTGGTATCTTTCTTCTTGTTGTTGGAGTTATTGGTAATTTGATAAACATTTTTATGTTTGCAAAAGACCAAAAACTTCGTAAAGCCTCTTCATCGTTTCTTTTTATTGTTTGTTCAATGAACAATACAATTTATCTTCTATTTAATTTAACTCAACGTATCTTATCTACAGGCTTTGGAATTGATATTCATAAATATGTATGGTTATGTCAATTACGATCATATTCTCTTACAACGTTAACTTTGATTTCATTTACATGTTATTGTTTAGCATCAATCAATCAATTTCTATCAACATCACGACATCAACAACTTCGTCAATTGAGTACAATCAAATGGACATATTTATATTTGATTTCATCGATTATGATTCTTATTTAGATTCTTCATGGTATTCCGACATTTATTTACTATCGAAAGATTTTACCAACAAAGTGCATCATGTTCTTTT
>ERZ781398.4468-NODE-4468-length-10183-cov-3.070991_pt1 | contig 10183 bp, 6 predicted proteins | sample MGYA00433077_ERZ781398 | MGnify/ENA primary metagenome ERZ781398 (study PRJEB29847, sample SAMN06458254) | wastewater metagenome | isolation source: Wastewater bioreactor | place: South Africa: Cape Town | study: EMG produced TPA metagenomics assembly of the... | reverse complement strand
GCTTCAGCCTGCTTGAGGACTTCAGACACGTGCAGTGCCTTGAGTTCATTTAAGTGCATGGATTGACTCCTTGGCGGAGGTGGTATGAATCTTGGGGGAGGGGGGCTGATGCCGGATGGGCTGCTGTTTGCAGGTCCGGCTCGCCAGGGATCTTGGTCCGGCTGCCAATGCGTGCAGCTCGGTGATCCGTGGGAATTATGACAGGAAAAAATGCGGGGGCTTCAGAGGCGCAACGCCTTGCCTTGCACGGCTGTCCGCTTGTTATTTACCCGCAGGTCTATCGCTCAACGAAAAAAGCCCCAGCGGCGGTGTTGCCGAGGGGCTTGGGGTGTGGGTCAGGCCAGTTGCTGGTCGATGAAGGCGGTCAACTGGGCCTTGCTCATCGCGCCGACCTTGGTGGCGGCCAGCTGACCGTCCTTGAACAGCATCAGGGTGGGAATACCGCGAATGCCGAACTTGGCGGGGATCTCGCGGTTCTCGTCCACGTTCATCTTCGCGATCTGCAGTTTGCCCTGGTAGGTGCCTGCGACTTCGTCGAGGATGGGGGCGATCATCTTGCAGGGGCCGCACCACTCGGCCCAGTAGTCCACCAGCACGGGCGTGGAGGACTTGAGCACGTCGGCTTCGAAGCTGGCGTCAGACAGTTGCTTGATGAGGTCGCTTGCCATGGGGTGTTCCTTGGATTTGGCGGGTGGGACAGAGGTTAAATTCGAATCATTGTGACAGAAACCAATCCCCCATCCGACGGTGTGCCCGGCCCGCCAGACGCTATGACAGTCATAGCGAAAAGCGATGCCCGTGCCGCCGCGCCCATGTGGCGCAGCGCCCTGCAGGCGGTGCAGGAGCACGTCCGCCGCCGCGGCGTGCATCCGGCGCGCGCCGTGGTGCTCGTGCCCTATGCCCAGCTCATGGCCGAGGCGCAGCGCCAGTGGACGCGCTGGCAGGGCGACGGCTTTGCGCCGCGCTTCGAGACCACGCGCAACTGGGCGCGGCAGCTGGCGGGCTTCGTGCCCCAGGGCCTGGACTTCGCGCACGACGTGGCGCGCGACCGCTTCACCGGCGCCGCGCTGCTGGAGCGCGCGGGCCTCGCCGCGCAGCGCGAGATGCTGCTCGCCCCGCTGCTGGATGCGGCGGGCCAGCTCGCCCCCGTGGCCGCCGCCGTGGCGCCGGGGCGGCGCGCCGAGTGGCTGCAGCAGCAGCGCAACGTGCTGGGCCTGGCGGGCGAGGGCAGCGCCCTGCGCTACGAGGCCGCCGTGGCGCGCGTGGCGCTGGAATGGGTGGCCGCCTCGCGCCATGCGACCGACGTGCTGTTCGAGCCCGGCGTGCGCGCCGCCGTGGATGCGCTGGTGCTGCTGCAGGGCTTCCAGCCCGACGCGCTGGCCCAGGCCCTGTGCGCGGCCTGGGGCGACCGGGCCCTGGCCCTGCCGCTGTGGCAGGCGCCCACGGGCCAGGGGCGGGTCCACCTGCACCGCGCGCTGGACGCCGAGGACGAGGCCCAGCGCGCCGCCGCCTGCGCCATCGCCCACGTGCAGGCCGGCCGCGTGCCCGTGGCCCTGGCCGGCACCGACCGCGCGCTGGTACGGCGCATCACCGCGCTGCTGCAGGGCGCGGGGCTTGCGGCCAGGGACGAGAACGGCTGGACCCTGTCCACCACCCGCGCCGCCGCCCAGGTCATGGCGGCGCTGCGCGCCTGCGCCTGGGACGCGGGCAGCGATGCGGTGCTCGACTGGCTCAAGGCCGTGCCCGCGATCGAGGAGCCGGCCCTGCGCGCCCTGGAGCAATGGCTGCGCCGCAATGCCGTGCGCCGCTGGAGCAGCGCCCCGGGCCGCGCCCAGGGCAGGCCCGCCATTGCCGCAACCGTCGCACAGGTCGAGGCCCTGCGCGCGCCGATGCGCGCCGCGCGCCCCCTGGCCGAGTGGCTGCGCGGCCTGCGCCAGCTTTTGCAGGCCAGCGGCCAGTGGGATGCATTGCAGCAGGACGACGCGGGCGAGCGCGTGCTGCTGGAGCTGCACCTGGCCGAGGGCCTGGAGGACAGCCTGGCCGACGCCGAAGGGGCGGGGCGCAGGCTCTCGGCGGGCGACTTCGGCCACTGGGCCGACCAGGTGCTGGAGTCCACCCGCTTCAAGCCCGACTGGGAGCAGGATGCGGCCGCCGACCTCATGGTGCTGCCCCTGCCGCAGCTGCTGGCCCGCCCCTTCGCCGCCCTGGTGCTGGCCGGCTGCGACGAAAAGCGCCTGCAGGCCGCCCCCGAGCCCCCCGGGCCATGGACCCAGGCCCAGCGCCAGGCCCTGGCCCTGCCCACGCGCGAGGCGCTGGAGGCCGCCCAGCGCGCCGCCTGGGCCGACGCCCTGCAGACCCCCTGGGTGGACGTGCTGTGGCGCGGCAGCGAGGGCGGCGAGCCGCTGCTGGCCAGCCCCCTGGTGCTGGCGCTGCCGCCCGCCCTGCATGCGCAGGCGCCGCAGGACACCCGCCTGCCGCGCGCCGTCGCGCCCGGCGCCACGCCGCGCCCCTGGCCCGTGGGCGCGCGCCTGCCCGTGGCGCAGCTGTCGGCATCGGCCTATGCCGACCTGCGCCACTGCCCCTACCGCTTCTACGCGCTGCGCCAGCTCGGCCTGCAGGAACAGGACGAGCTGGAGTCCGGGCTGGACAAGCGCGACTTCGGCACCTGGCTGCACGCGGTGCTGCAGCGCTTCCACGAAGGCCTGCGCGACGCGCCCACGCGGGACGCGGCCGAGCGCAGCGCGCGCCTGGACGCCGCGGCAGAGCAGGCGCGCGAGCAGCTGGGCCTGGCCGGCAGCGACTTCCTGCCCTACGCGAGCGGCTGGCCGCAGCTGCGCGACGGCTATCTGCGCTGGCTGGACGAGCACGAGGCCGGCGGCGCGCAGTTCGCCCAGGCCGAGGTGCAGGCGCAGCAGCGCCTGGCGCTGGCACAGGGCAGCCTGGAGCTGGTGGGCAAGCTCGACCGCATCGACGAGGCCAAAGACGCCGAGGGCCGCGCCGGCACTTTGGTCATCGACTACAAGACCGAAGGCAGCCAGGCCACCAGGGCGCGCGTGCAGGCCGGCACCGAAGACACCCAGCTCGCCTTCTACGCCGCCCTCATGCCCGAAGGGCGCGGCCCCCTGCGCGCCGCCTACGTGAACGTGGGCGAGCGCGGCGAGACCAGGACCTTCGAGGCGCCCGATGTGGAGCAGTTGCGCGACGCGCTGCGGGCCGGCATACGCGACGACTTCGACCGCATCGCCCAGGGCGCGGGCCTGCCCGCGCTGGGCGAGGGCAGCGTGTGCGACTGGTGCGCCGCGCGCGGCCTGTGCCGCAAAGACTTCTGGAAGGACTGACCGTGCAAGCCGCCTACGAACACAACGGCCGTCCGGTCTCGCGCGAAGCCTTCTACGCCATCGCCTGCGACCCCGCGCGCAGCGTGGCGGTGGAGGCCTGCGCCGGCGCGGGCAAGACCTGGATGCTGGTCTCGCGCATGCTGCGGGCGCTGCTCGACGGCTGCGCGCCGCACGAGATCCTGGCCATCACCTTCACCAAGAAGGCCGCCGGCGAGATGCGCCAGCGCCTGCAGGAATGGCTGGAGCAGTTCGCCCACGCCGCGCCCGAGGATCTCGAAAAGGAGCTGGTTGCACGCGGAATCGGCGTGGAAGCCGCACAGGGCAAGCGCGAGCAGCTACGAAACTTGTACCGGCAGCTGCTGGCCAGCGGCCGCCCGCTGCAGATCCGCACCTTCCACAGCTGGTTCGCCGCGCTGCTCTCCACGGCCCCGCTGGCGCTGCTGCAGGAGCGCGGCCTGCCCACGCACTACGAACTGCTCGAAGACGACGCGCAGGCCAAGGCCGAGGTCTGGCGGCCGTACCTGGAAGCCGTGGCCGGCGACGACGCGCTGCGCGCCGACTACGAGGCCGTCGTCGCCGCGCATGGCCGCTCGCAGACGCACAAGGCGCTGGAGGCGGCGCTGGACAAGCGCGTGGAGTTCCTGCTGTCGGACGAGGCGGGCATCGTCGATGCGTCGGTGCCGCCGTTCGGCGAGGTCCATGAACGCCTGGCCGGCGTGGAGCACCCGGGCGACTGGCTGCTGCGCCGCGCCGCCGGGCGGGCCATGCTCGAAGACGCGGCGCGCGCGCTCATGCCGCTGGCACCGAGCTTCGCGGCCAAGGGGCATGAACTGATGGCCGCCCTGCAGGCCGGCGACTGGAGCGGCGTGCTGGCCGCGCTGTTCACCAAGGACGGCGAGGGTACGCCGCGCGCCTTCGGCAAGTCGCGCCCCGAGGCCGTCACCGCCGCGCAGGACGAGGCGCAGACGCTGCGCGACGCCTGCCGCCAGCACGCCGCATGGCTGCACCAGCAGCGCATGGCGCGCCTGTCGCGCCGCCTGATCGAATGCTTCGGCGCGGTCAAGCGCGCGCATGGCTGGGTGGACATGAACGACGTGGAGCGCACCGCGCTCACGCTGCTGTCCGACCCCGTGCTCTCCGGCTGGGTGCAGGAGCGGCTGGACGCGCGCGTGCGCCACCTGCTCGTGGACGAGTTCCAGGACACCAACCCGCTGCAATGGCAGGCGCTGCACGCCTGGCTGGCGGGCTACGCGGGCGCGGGCGGGGGGCAGCGCCCGCCCAGCGTGTTCATCGTGGGCGACCCCAAGCAGAGCATCTACCGCTTCCGCCGCGCCGAGCCCCAGGTGTTCAAGGCCGCGCAGGCCTTCGTGCGCGAGGCGCTCGGCGGCGACCTGCTGGCCTGCGACCACACCCGGCGCAATGCGCAAGGCGTGATCGGCGTGGTCAACGCCGCCATGCAGGCCGCGCAGGCGCAGCAGGAATACGAAGGCTTTCGCGCGCACACGACCGAATCGCGGGACGCGGGCCGGCTGCTGCGCCTGCCGCCCATCGCCCGGACGGATGCGCGGGCCGGAGGCGGCGCGTCCGACCCGCTCGCCTGGCGCGACAGCCTGAACGAGCCGCGCCACGAGGCCGAGGAAACCCTGCGCATGGCCGAGAGCGCCCAGGCCGCGCGATGGGTGGCGGCGCAGCTGGCCGCGCTCGACCGGGCGGCGTGCGAGAGCGCCGCCCATGCGGTGCTGGCGCGCCAGCGCGAACGCCTGGCGCGCATGGAAGAGGCTCTGCGCGCCATGCACATTCCCTGCGTGCAGCCCGAGAACGCCGACCTGGCCCAGGCCCCCGAGGTGCAGGACCTCGTCGCGCTGCTGGACGCGCTGGTCTCGACCGCGCACGACCTGTCGCTGGCGCGCGCGCTCAAGTCGCCACTGTTCGGCGCCGACGACGCGCTGCTCACCGAACTGGCCCTGCTGCGCCGCCAGGAACGGCACGCGCACCTGAGCTGGTTCGATCTGCTGCAAAAACAAGAGCTGCTGGCGCTTGACTGCAGCGCCATAGCGGCCGATCTGGCTCTATACAAGGAATGGGTGGACAGCCTTCCCCCGCACGACGCGCTGCAGGCCATCTACGAGCATGGCGACGTGCTGGCGCGCTTTGCCGCCTGCGCGCCCGCGCCGCAGCGCGCCGGCGTGCTGGCCAACCTGCGCGCGCTGCTGGGCGCCGCGCTGCAGCAGGACGGCGGGCGCTACCTCACGCCCTACGCCTTCGTGCGCGCGCTCAGGAAGGGCGGCATCGCGGCGCCCGCGCGCGCCGACGCCCAGGCCGTGCGCCTGCTCACCGTGCACGGCGCCAAGGGGCTCGAAGCCCACAGCGTGCTGCTGCTGGACACCGACGCGCGCCCCAAGAACGCCGAGACCATGGCCGTGCTCGTCGACTGGCCCGGCGAGGAGCCGCTGCCCCGGCGCTTCATCTTCCTGGCCAGCGAATCGAGCCCGCCGCCCAGCGCCGAGAGCGCCATGGCGGCGGAGCGGGCCGAGCGCCAGCGCGAGGCGCTCAACACCCTGTACGTCGCCGTCACGCGCGCCAAGCAGTGCCTGGCGCTGTCCTGCGTGCAATCGGGCAGCGCCAACCCCGGCAGCTGGTGGGCGCGCCTGGCGCCGCTCATGCAGCAGGACGCGGACCCGCAGGCCGGCGCCATGGGCGCGCAGGATGCGGGCGACGGCGCCTTCACCCTGCTGGAGCTGCCGCGCCTGCCCGCGGCGCCCGGGCTGCCCATGGCCGCGCCGCGGCAGCCGGCGCAGGACAGCCTGGCGTCCCGCCAGGGCCAGGCCATGCACGCGCTGCTGGAGCAGGCCGGCGTGGCCGGCCTGCCGCTGGCCGAGGCCCGCGCCCGGGGCTGGGGCCAGGAGCGCCTGGCGCAGCTCGCGCGCGAATTCGCCCTGCCGCTGCCCGCCGCCCGGGCCGCCGCCCGCATGGCCCAGGCCATCCTCAACGGCGCGGGCGCCTGGGCCTGGGACGAGGCGCTGCTGGAGCTGGCCGTGAACGAGGCGCCGCTCACCCACCAGGGCCAGGGCCTGCGCCTGGACCGCCTGGTCTGCCTGCGCGAGCGGCGCGGCGGCGCGCGCTGGTGGGTGCTGGACTACAAGAGCGCCGCGCAGCCCGAGCGCCAGGGCGATCTCGTCGCCCAGCTCCAGCGCTACCGCGAGGCCGTGCGGGCGCAGGTGCCCGGCGAAGCGGTGGGCGCCGCGTTCCTGAGCGGGGACGGGCGCCTGGTGGAGTTGGAGGAGGGCTGATTCGCCATAGTGTTCACAGGCCCTATGGCGCCCAGGGCACGGGCGGCGCTTCGATGCGCGGGCCGTCGAAGCCGTGCACCTCGCCGAAGCGCTCGCTGTGCGCCTGCCAGTCGCGCTGCGCCTGCGTGATGTAGGGCTTGCCGTGGCCGACGAAGTTCCACCAGATGGTGATGTCCTCGCCGAATGGCGCGCCGCCGATGAGCAGTGCGCGCGTGCCGGCGGGCAGATCCAGGCGCAGCGTGCCGGCGCCGGGCGGCAGGTACAGCAGCTCGTCGGCCGCCAGGGCCTGCCCCTGCGCGGTGGCGGGGCCGGTGAGCGGCACCAGGCCGTATTCGAACGCGGGGTCGAGCGCCAGCGTGAGCGCCGCGTCCCGCGGCGCATGCCAGTCCACGCCCACCAGCGGCGTGTGCACCAGCACGGGCGATTGCCGGCCCATGAACGCGCCGGCCAGCAGCACGGCCTCGGCGCCGCCCTCGCTCCAGCGCGGCAGGTCGGGGTAATGGTCGAAGCGCGGCGCCATGCCGGCCACGCGCGCGGGCAGCGCGATCCACAGCTGCGCCGTGTGCAGCCGCGTCTCGCCGGCCACCGATTCCTCGGTGTGCGCGATGCCGCGGCCGGCGGTCATCAGGTTGACCTGGCCGGCGCGTATGACCTGCTCGTTGCCCAGGCTGTCGCGGTGCAGCACCTCGCCCTCCAGCATCCAGGTGAAGGTCTGCAGCCCGGTGTGGGGATGCGGGCCTACGCGCAGGCCCTGTCCCGCCGCGAAGCGGGCCGGCCCGGCGTGGTCGAGGAAGCACCAGGCGCCGATGGTGCGCCTGTGCCGCGAGGGCAGCATGCGCGCCACCGGCACGCCGCCGCCGATCTCGGCGGTGCGGGCGGGGATGCGGGTGAAGGTGTCGGTCATGGGGGCCTCCGTTCGATGGGGTATTTCACAGCACGTCGCCTTGCGCCGGCAACAGGGGGGGCAGGGAGCGGCGCCGCGCCCGCGCCCGCTATCGGGCCATGCTGCCGAAGCGCCCGCTGTTGAAGTCGTTGACCGCCTGGACGATCTCCTGCCGGCTGTTCATCACGAACGGGCCGTAGCCGACCACCGGCTCGGCGATGGGCTCGCCGGCCAGCACGAGCAGCTTGGCATCGTCCCGGGCCTCGATGGCCACGCCCGTGCCGGCAGTGGACAGCGTGGCCATCTCGGCGGCGTGCAGCGCGGTGGCGCCATTGACCGCCACCGTGCCGTCCAGTACCACGACGAGCGTGCTCCAGCCCTCGGGCTGGCGCAGGTCGGCCAGCTTGCCGGCGGCCAGGCGCACGTCCCATACGTTCAGGGGCGAGTAGGTCCGTGCCGGGCCCTGCGCGCCCCCGAACGCGCCGGCGATCACGCGCACGCGGCCCGCGTCGCCGGGCAGGGCGACGGACGGGATCCGCGCATCCGTGATGCCCTGGTAGTGCGCCGGCGTCATCTTGTCCCTGGCGGGCAGGTTGACCCACAGCTGCACCATCTCGAACGGGCCGCCGCTGCGGCTGTAGGCCTGCGAATGGAATTCCTCGTGGAGGATGCCGCCGCCCGCGGTCATCCACTGCACGTCGCCCGTGCCGATCACGCCGCCGGCGCCGGTGGAGTCGCGGTGCTCCACTTCGCCGTCGTAGACGATGGTTACGGTCTCGAAGCCGCGGTGCGGGTGCTGGCCGACGCCGCGCCGGTAGCCGGTGTTGGGGCCGAACCGGGTGGGCGCCGCGTAGTCCAGCAGCAGGAAGGGGCTGCGCCCGGCCACGCCCTCGCCGTCGTAGCCGAACATGCCGTGGACCGGAAAACCGTCGCCCACCCAGTGGCGCTCGGGCGCACTGCGGGTGGACAGGACTTGCTTGAGGGGGCTGCTCATGGTTGCTCCAGGCTTGCGTGGCGCGCCGGCCCTGTGCCGGCGCATGATTGAATGGTATGGGCGCGCCAATCGGAAATAAATAGCCTGTTTTTCACCAGATCGTCCTGAGAATGGTGCGATTTGCCGAATTTTTAATGAAATTGGCCTCTAAGCCAGTCTGGGAAAGCGCCGGCAGCTATCAAATGAAAAGCAGCCGGGGCTTTCCGGCGAAAGGCCCGGATGATCTGGGATGATCGGCGCATGTCTTCCGTTCCGGCCGATTCCTCCGATCCTTCCCCCCGCGCGCCGCACTGCGACGTCGCCATCGTCGGCGCCGGCCCGGCCGGCCTGATGGCCGCCGAGGCCGTGGCCGCCGCGGGCCTGCGCGCGCATGTGTTCGACGCCATGCCCTCCGTGGGGCGCAAGTTCCTGCTGGCGGGCAAGGGCGGGCTGAACCTCACGCACTCCGAACCCCTGGAGCAGTTCCTGGCGCGCTACGGCGCGCGCCAGGCGCAGCTCGCGCCCTGGCTGCGGGCCTTCGGCCCGGAGCAGCTGCGCGCCTGGGCCGACGCGCTGGGGGCGCAGACCTTCGTCGGCACCTCGGGCCGCGTGTTCCCGCGGGACCTGAAGGCCGCGCCGCTGCTGCGCGCCTGGCTGCACCGCCTGCGCGGCCAGGGCGTGCAACTGCACATGCGCCACCGCTGGCTGGGCTGGGCCGATGGCGCCGCAGGCGGCGTGCAGCGGCTGCGCTTCGCCACGCCCTCGGGCGAGGCGCTGGCGGATGCGCGCGCCGTGGTGCTGGCGCTGGGCGGCGCCAGCTGGCCGCGCCTGGGCTCCGACGCGGCCTGGGTGCCATTGCTGGAGGAGCGCGGCGTGGCCGTCGCGCCGCTGCGCCCGGCCAACTGCGGCTTCGACGTGCCGCGCGTGGATGCGCCCGCGGGCGAGACGCGGCGCGATTTTTTCCGCGAGCTGATCGGGCGCGGCCCCGCGCCCGCCGTGGGCTGGACGCCGTTCTTCGCCGAGCGCTTCGCGGGCCAGCCGTTCAAGTCGGTGGCGCTGTCGTTCACCGACGGCCAGGGCCGCCGGTTCGAGCGCCGCGGCGAGTTCGTGGCCACGGCCACGGGCGTGGAGGGCAGCCTGGTCTACGCCGTCTCCAGCCTGCTGCGCGACGAGATCGCGGCGCACGGCCATGCCACCTTCCACCTGGACCTGCTGCCCGACCACACGCCCGAGCGTGTGCTGGCCGAGGTGCGCCACCCGCGCGGCTCGCGCAGCCTGCCGAGCCACCTCAAGGGCCGCCTGGGGCTGGACGGCATCAAGACCGCCATCCTCTACGAGCAGCTGGGCAAGGCCGGCATGGCCGACCCGGCGGCGCTGGCGCGCGCCATCAAGGCCCTGCCCATCACCGTGGTGGCCGCGCGCCCGCTGCAGGAGACCATCAGCACCGCCGGCGGCGTGCCCTTCGAGGCGCTGGACGCGCACCTGATGCTGCGCGCCGCGCCCGGCGTGTTCTGCGCGGGCGAGATGCTGGACTGGGAGGCGCCCACGGGCGGCTACCTGCTTACCGCCTGCTGGGCCACGGGCCGCGCGGCGGGTGATGGCGCGGCGCATCTGCTTCAGAACGTGTTCACGATCTTTTCATGATGCCCGCAAGGCAGCAAAAAGCCGCAATCTAGGCGCGCGCCGCAGGCCATGCTGG
>ERZ781398.4466-NODE-4466-length-10185-cov-3.962192_pt1 | contig 10185 bp, 9 predicted proteins | sample MGYA00433077_ERZ781398 | MGnify/ENA primary metagenome ERZ781398 (study PRJEB29847, sample SAMN06458254) | wastewater metagenome | isolation source: Wastewater bioreactor | place: South Africa: Cape Town | study: EMG produced TPA metagenomics assembly of the... | reverse complement strand
AACGTCAGGTAACGTCCCGAGTTCAGCATCATCAGTTATTTCAACCAAATCAAAAGCTGATATGAACAATAAACTCACTCCCGAATCGAACGCAATGCACGATTCAACAAATGCATCGACGCCAAATTCACGTCGACCATATCGTAAAGATCAAGAGTCCAATTCTCAAGTCAATGTACGAACACCACCGCCGACAGCACAACCTCCGATGAACATGAAACCTGACCGACGTAAAGATATCAAACTAACCAATTGTCAAGAACGAGACGGCATTTGGACGGCAACAGGTCAATTCGGTCGCGAAAGTCGACATAGCAAACGAATCGATATCGCTTATGACAAGAAAAAATTGAAATTTATTCAAAAAGATGAACAAGGAAACAAACAAGCATTCGAAATACCAGTGACGGAAATCGAAGCTGCTCGAAGTCAAGCAACAAATGACTCGCCGAATTCGACAATGATCGAATCGATGTCCGGCGTGCCGTCATCTCAAGTGGTTGTCTGTCAAAAACTTGCTTGTCTTCTACTCGATACGATCAACGAGGCTGCTCAATCGACTAAAGATCGTAAAGCTCGTTCGTCGTTTAAAATGGTTCGTGGCACAGAAAATGACACGAAGGACTTCTCGGATTTGTACGATATGAATGAGAAAGAAATTCTTGGCATGGGTCGATTCGGCATGGTCTTTGGTGGTACAATGCGACGAAATGGTGTTCGTGTTGCAATAAAAAAAATTCAAATGACTCAATGTTCGCAAAAAGATCGAGAAAATATCGAACAAGAAGCAGCTTATCTATTTCAATTGAATCATCCTGGTCAGTTGTTCGTCGCTTTTTTTTTGCTTGAGAAAAAGAGTTTTATCATTTTGGATTTGTAGGCATTCTGAAATTCGAAGGTATTTTTGATTTTGATCAACATATTCTTCTTGTTACCGAACGATTGGATACGGATATGTTGAATTTCATTCTTTCGAATACAAATCCAAAAGCTCGACTTAATGAAGATGTAACGAGATTTCTTGCTTTTCAATTAGTAGCAGCGATTCGTTATTTACATTTTAAAAACATCGCGTAACTAAATTTATCTCTCTTCGATGAACAAAATTCGATCTTTTTTTGTTTTAATAATTAGACATTGTGACTTAAAACCTGACAATGTTTTGGTCAATATCTTTCCCGATGATGTCGTTCATTTAAAAATCGGTATGCCGAAACTTGATTTTCATTCAGCAAAACATCAAATTTTTCTAGGTGATTTCGGTTATGCACGTACAATTCATGAACATTCATTACGTTATACTAAAGTTGGTACAACCGCGTATTTACCACCAGAAGTATCTCATGACCAATTGCGTCATTTGAAAGGTTACAACAAAACTGTCGAGTATGTCACGTAATCAATCAATTTCGAAAAAAGTTCTGTATTTGTCATTTGTAGTATGTGGGCTGTTGGAGTAATAATATTTGTTAGTTTGACAGGTTATTTTCCGTTTCATGAAGATATCGATATTCTACCACAATTAGAAAATATTCCGAAATTATTTCAAGACGAATTATTCAGTCATGTCACGGATGAAGTCAAAGATTTGCTACGTTTGCGTTTACTTGTACCGGATGCCGGCCATCGTATGCATTCGGCTGGTGTTATCTATCATGATTGGTTTCAAAAATCGCAAAAATTACTTGCAGCATGTCGACAATTAGAAGAATGTTTAGAAAAGAAATGGTTAACCTTATTTTTCGAAGATACAGATACCAATTCATCAGTTCCATTTGCAACAGCCGAAGAAAGTGACAGTAATTAATAAGCAGGAATATTCATTCATTAACGTTAAACATCTAGTCAAATATATGCGCTATAATCGAAAAGACGTTTTCTATCTTTACTTTAACAACAAACTTTCGAGCTTTTCCTTTTGTTTTCAATGTAGTGCCATCGATAAAACAATGCGAGTGGATTTCTCTTTTCTTTTTTTTTGTATAGTTTTTTTTTTAAACGATATCTGTTAAATAAAAGTGACGTCTCAAACTATCGGCAAGAAAAAAAAACACGTCTGTCTGAAGAGGGCTCTAGAGTTCGATGTGTTGCTGACAAACTTGACTGGCTTTTTTTGTTAACCTATCAGTTTTTTGTGTATATAGCAACAAACGATGATGAAAGTCAATTTCGTTGAATTCATTCGCAACAACATTTGCTGAAGATTCAAATGGAGACGCAAAATGAAGCGCCAAAAGATATGTACGTGAAATTGATCTCATCTGATGATCATGAATTTTACGTTAAACGTGATTTGGCTTTGACGTCTCAAACAATTAAGGCCATGTTAAGTGGACCTGGTGAGTTGTTTTCTTTTTGTAATTTCAAAATGAGTCAATGCTCTTCTTTTTTTTGCAATTAGGACAATATGCGGAAAATGAAACAAATGTTATTCATTTTCGAAGTATTAGTTCACAAGTAAGTTGTTCTTCTTTCTTTTGTAATCATTCACTGAAATGATATCGAATTGCTTATAGATTCTCGCACGTATTTGTTCATATTTTGCGTACAAATCTCGATACTCAAATTCAACAATTGAAATACCTGATTTTCCAGTCGCACCTGACCAAGCACTTGAATTACTCATGGCAGCGAACTTTCTCGACTGTTGACAAATATTCGATTTTCTTTCAATATAGAGTTTTACACATAATGCATAAATAGAATAATCAATGATTACATCACATTAATTCTCTTTATGAAAGTTGTATAATAAATAAACAAGAATTTCGAATATTGACATACTTGTATTTTAGACATATTTCGATTAGTTTCTTTTTCTGATTATGTAATATACTAATAAGAGAGGAGAAGGACAATTCTATACAGTCATTTTTTTTCCTATTCGAAACCGAATTTGTCATCGGAAATATCAATTCGATTATCATTAATCACAAACATTCATAAAAAAAAACTCACACGAGTTTTTTATTTGAAAACATGATAATTAATGAGACAGCTGCTTTCTTACGAAAATCATTGATCTGTACATCATTTAGACGACGTTCTTATCGATAGTGAAGATGCTAAGGACATTGCGGTAATAATCAAAAGGATATATCATCATTGATCTTTTCATGGTATGACAGAATCTAAGTCTCTATTGAAAGTTCTTAATCAATACAGAAAAAAAAGCGAACAAATGTTTGCCTTGCTTTCAAACGATAATATCTTCTTGTTGATAGAGATACTTTTTCAGTTCATTGGCATGTCGTATTTGTTCGGAAGATTTTCGATCGGTAACATAGAAATCTGATGGTAAACGTACCGATGTTGATGACATACTTGTTGTTAATGTATCTTTCGTAAATTGAGAATTTGGTTGATAGTATAATTGATGATGTGGCGGTGGAAACGGAAAATGATCGACATTTTCGTGAGTTCGAGTTGTTGAGAGATTTTCTTCGTCAAGAAATTGTTTTTTTCGTTGATGCGAACGAATACAAATGAATAGAACAGTTAGAATTAATAAGAGAAAAAGAAATATAATGAATATACATATTAATTGAATAGGTAAAGTTAAAAAACTAAAATCGAATTTTTTTATAAACGGTAAATGAGCTTCGATATAGGATAAAAATGATTTGTTCATAGGAGTTGTTGTATAATTTGTAATTTGTTGTAATATACAACAATAACGACGAGAATCCGATCCACAACAAACACGAATTTGATTGCCTATCGACGGACATTCGAAACCATTATTCCAAATACCGAATTCATCTAAATATCCTGGACAATTACTTCGTTGATCACCAATATTCATTTGATCAATTAATCTAAGTATAAGAAAAGTATTTCAGTTTTTCATTGGAAAATCTCTATTTAATCATGTAATATGCGCACATATACACATTTGCCTGTTTGATCAATAGAAATACGTCTAGATTTTCTCTTCTCGATAATTTCTTCTGCGAGTAACATTTTTTTCCTCTTTCTTGTCAGTGTATCTTTGCAGTTAGTCGAGAAAATGATTTGCATATGTTGTTCTTATTGTCAATTTTTAGAGATTTGCACATATGATATATCCTATGGGATAGAAACATGCGTTATTAATGAGCCTCTTGTAACAACATGTTAAACATTACCGAATAGAAACAAAAAAAAAGGTCGATATCAATAACAATTGCTTCTTTTCTTTTTTTGGTGTCGTATAATAAACAATCGATTTTTTTCTAGTTAACATTTAAACGAGCTTTTTATGATAATCTTCACTTGTAAAACAAAAGACCTTGTATTAAATAATATTATCAGTATGAACCATATGGATGGAACGCCAAAGGAACGCTTCTGGCTGATTATCAACAAATCTGTTTTCATTTGTAATTTGAATAGAACAAAAAAATAAAGGAGATCAACCTTGAAATTCATTCAAAATTCGTTGTTTTTAGTATTGGAAACAATAACTAGGATATATTTATAAAAACTCAACGTATAACAACGAAAAAAGAAAAAAACAGAACAGCAATAAAAACAAACAAGGAGAAATATTAGTAATGAGTATGCAAAGAATAATAATAATAATAATAATAATAATAATAATACGATATAAAACAGAAAGAATAAAAGAACACAAACACTGTTGATTTCTAACTCGGCGCAAACAAGAAAAAGAAAATCTCCAGTATAAAATGTCTGAAATTTAGTGTGCATAATGTTGTGTGTGTTTTTTTTCGAAAGAAAGATTAGAACAAAAATAAACCTACGTCACAAAGCACAATCACAGTACATAACAAACAGAAAGAAAAGAAAGAAAAAAGAAATGAACACCACATTTACTTTTGTTGAACTAAAAAAATGAAAAAAAAACGACAAAACAATATATAGATACTCTGACTTTGACTTTCTCGGTTTCATTTGTTTGTTTTGTATGTATAGTTTTTTGGTTTGATATCAATGGGTTTGTTGTCGGAAAGATTGATTATAATAAACGGAAGATATGTATACATTCTAAGTAAAACTTCGTTTGATCATACACGGCTCAACTAGGTTTTTTGATGAAATACTGAGAGATAGAAAATAGAAGAAGTATATAAATAAAGATACGACATTAACAAAATATATAAATAGGAAACTCTTTACTGGGAAAAGGAATGGATTAGAGTTAAATAGACTATATACAAGCACAAAAAGACCATACTTTACAAATATATGTATATATGTATATAAAGAGAGAAGATAGGTTTATAGTGTTGTTTAAAACTATATACAAAAAAAAAACAAATTTCCTTGATTTTCAGATAGAGCGACAATGATCTGACTGTCGCAGCAGGAGTTGAATAGCAACAGATACATAAAAAGATAAAAACAACAAATTAACAAATGTACTAGCGACGAAAATAATAATAACAAACAAAGAGAGAGAGAGAGTGAGTGAGTGGGAGAGAAACAATAGACAACAATAACAAAACTGTTTAACAAACAACGGCTGATAAACGAAGAGAGAGAGAGAGAAAGAGATATACAGATAAATATTGTTTTTTTGTTCTTAACTTTCTGACAAAAATAATCTAATCAAAAAACAAAACCAAATCAAAGAACTACGCGAGTGTAGACTAGAAGTCAGGGCAATAGGAAACGGGAATAAATATTCGATTGAAAAGAAAGCTGAATGGCCGGGAGGGATCAAACTGATACTTCTTTTTTCAAAAGCCATTACTACCAATCGGTGGACTTTCAGCATGACCATTGATTAATGATGGTGACATGCATTCAGCAGCTAATATTTGACTACTATTTGGAGTCGTTGATGATGACGATGATGATATTGGCGAAGCGGATGATGGCGGTGGTGATGATGTTGCTGTTGCATTACCGTTGGTTGCACCGATGGTCGATGAACTCATAAGATATCGATAGACATAGATTCGATAATCTTTACTTGCTAAAACGACACTGCCATCATCCATAAGTGCGACATCAAAACATTGAGCATGTTTAACTTTGGATTCAAGTGCACTTATTAATTGACCGTCTACGGGGGGAGAAGAGAAAATTTGAATTTGCCTTTTTTGTTTTGTGTCTCTCGATTTACCTTGATTAAATATTGTTAAATTGAAGTTATTATGATTATCAGCTATTAAAACATCACCTTGACTATTTTGAACGACGCCAATCGGATAATTGGTGACGCCTTCGGCACCAATCGATCGAAGATATTGTCCTTCATAGGAAAATACTTTGATACAATGGGCACGATTATCCGATATGAATATTTCCTGTTTATCATTGCAACAAACACCATTTGGAAATTCCAAATATTTCGAACACGTAAATTTATTAACGACATTTCCATTGCTATCAAATATGAAGACACGCATGACTTTACATTCGACAACGATTATATGACCCATATTATCGACACAAACGCCTATATACATATAAAAATAAAAGCAAAGATGTTTTTTTTTAAATTTTACCACGTGGATGTTGTAAAACATTGGCACCAAATTTTCGAATAAATTGTCCGTATTGATTATAGATTTGTAGTTGATGTGTTGGACTCCGTTCAGTAACAACGATGTCGCCTGATTGACGAAAAACCGCAACACGATTCGGATATAACAATTGTCCGTCACGTTTTCCACATTCGCCAAATTGAAAACGAAAACGACCGTTCGAATCGAAGATTTGTATTCGATGATTGTTCGTATCGGCAACGATGATATCACCTTGAGCATTGACAGCTACGCCCGATGGTTCAGTAAATTGTCCTTCTAAAACGCCGAATTCACCGAATTTCTGATGATAGATCATTTTCTGTCGTTTTAACGACGAATTATTCGATCTCGATGGCAACAAAAGATTCGATGTCAATCCCGAATAACTATCTCCGAGATCGACCATCGAATCATGTCCATTTAAATTTCCATTACTCGATGTCAATGAACTCGATAGTTGCTGTTGAGATGTCGATGTTAATTGTGCTGCATTGGACCATAATTCATACGAATGAATATCCATTGAATTCGATTGAAGAGAGAAACTGATCGGTGTCGGTGTTGATGTTGATAAACTCGAGTATTTATTCATCGATGTTTGAGGTAAACTACACGAGAGAATATCGATGCCGTTTAATAGATGATTTGAATTCGTTGGTTGTTGTGATTGAAGTGATTTTGTTGGACTTAGTGATGACAGATTGTGATGATTGTTTAATGATGGTGGACCGATAACTTTATTGAAATTATCATTGATTAACTAAGAAAAAAAAACAACAACAAAAATTTGAATAAAATTAATTGCGTATATTTATGTACTTTTTGTGGTCGCGGTTTGTAAAGGTTATTCTAGAAGAAAATGAATTGAGAAATTTCTTTTTCAATTAAAAATTTTGTTTACTTACCACTGAAGCTGTTTCAGGTGCTGATCGAACATAACCAAATGTATTTCGAACGCCTGTTTGCATAGCCTTGAAAAACAATCGATTAGAAAATCGAACTGGATTTATGCGTGTTTAATTTACTTGAAAATTTGAAACAAATTCTAATTCAAATGATGTTTGTCCATTTGTTTCCGGAAGAATTTGATTAAGATTATTGAATTTATTTTCTAATTGTTTTTTATAGAGAAGAATTTCTGTTGTCGATGAATTTTTGAATAAACGATCAGAGAATTCTAATGGCTAACAAACAAACAAAAAACGAATATTATCATTTAATATCGATTAAAACAATTTACTAAATTAGCATGTTCAATAGCTTCATCAAGTTTTTGCATTTGATTTGTCAGAAAAACTTGTTTTTCATTGAACGTATTATCTAATTCCTACAGAATCGAGAAAAAAATTGTTAAACTATTGACCGTTTATCTTTTCTCATACTTTCATAAGATCATGTTTACGTTCTTCAATTAATTGTCGATAGAAATTATAAGTCTCATTGATATCATGTTGAGCTTTAGCATATTGAGTCTACAGAAAAATGCAAATTTCTTTATTTATGCATAACAAATGATTCAATCGGTTACTTGTAATGAATTATATGAACGATCGACTGTCTTCTGCGAATGTTTTAAGTCAAGTAAACGTTGACGTGTATTTTCAACCATATGCTGTAATTTTGCTACTTGATGTGATCCTGAAATATTTTTATATTTTATTCGAAACAAGAAAAAATGCAGATAGTGATCGTTACCGATATCGTTTAAAGGAACAAAATCATGTCCAGCACGACCGTGATCAGTTGTCGTACAAGTAGTACAAACTAAATTCGACAATGAAAAAAGTTGATTTCATCGTTTTGACAAGACTCACTCGGAATATTGCAAGTAGCACAGAAATATTTTAACGTTTCGTTTTTATGTGTTGGACAAACGATTAAACGAAGATCATTTCCATTCGAATCAAGATCTTTGATATGAATAACCTTGAAAAATGAAAAAGCAGATCAAAATCGAATTCAATTAAAACATTATCTCACATTATCGATATTTGCATTCGAAAGTGAATACATGATTTGATTTCTTTAATCATGTACTCAAAAGTGTTAATGTGATTCTCGTTTCTTTTACTTATAAAGTCTCAATGGAGCAAAGAAAAAAAAAAGAACACATAAATTCTATTTCGTTCTTGCGCGATGAACGAAGGACATTTATTTCGTCTTTTGAAACCTTTCGAACGAAAAAAAGACGTTTCTGTTTTTCTTTTCTATTCAATCAATCAATCAATCACTGATGTGTCCAACAGTTGACCTGAAAAAATTCTTCTCGTATTGATTTTCTTTCTCTCCTATCAAAATACACAGTTGTCGAAATCGGATCCGAGTCATGTAATAGAGATAAAACATGAAAGTGATTAGATGCATTCTCTTCGGACTTTTTTTCGGCAAGATAAGAAAGAAGAGAGAGAGAGAAAAAACTAGGATTCTAATGAAATTATGGAAATGCATATTCAATAATTAATATTATTAGATTATCCATGTACATGTCTGTTTGGTAAACGACATCAATGGAACTGATCAGATGAATAGAAGAGGACAATCAATCATGAAGAATATTGAAGATGAAGAGGAGAAAAAAAAAGAAACTCTTTTTCTTTTTGTTGGTTTGTTGTCTTGACTTACGCGATGGCCTTCGAAGCAATTCATTATTTGATGTGCACATACACATTGATGACATAGGAAGCTCGAACATTGGAAGCACTTAGCAACAGCCATAGATTCTGTACTTTTGCATGCCGTACAAAATTGCGCCGAACTTTCGCCAAATGATAACGTATATTCATTTGATTGATTATTTTGTAGCGTATAATCAGGTAGAATATCGGTTAACATAGTTGTTAAACTACATAATGGACAAGTTAAATTTCCATTATCATTGTCAGAGAATTTGTCAATACATGTTTCGCATAATGAATGAAAACATTGAAGAACTTTCGCATGATTTTGCTTGTAAACTTCTTGACAAGCCGGACAATTCCATGAATTGTCGTGATAATCTTGATGTCGTTGAATTTGCTTGTGAGAAAATGGTGATGATGCCGATGGATAACAGGAATTTTCGCTCGATAAACTTGAACAGGGTGATGCAGTTGTTAGACCAGGAAGTAATGACGAATGTGTCGATGTTACCGGTGGTTTGATGATTTGTTTCGGTAGTAGAGAAGTTTGATTTTGTTGTGGTTGAGGTTGTAGACCACGAATGATTGAAATTGATTGGCTGGTTGAACTAATTGAGTATGGATTCGATGATGAGGGTGGTGGAGGTGGTGATTGGGACGATGCATAAGCTGAATCAGTGAATGAAAATGCTGTTGATGAGCCATTTGAACTTGAACCTGAACTATTATGACTAGGACAGGTGGAGAGAAATGTATTCGGTGGTCCGTCGGACGTCGGAGGAAATAAACCAAAAAATGGTGAACTCTAATGAAAAAAAATAACAAGAAAATTTAATTAAACAAGGGTGTACTCGATCACGTTCGACGAAAGGTCATTATCGACAAGTACTCATATGCTTATGCATTTATACGACTAGGTAACTAACGAATATTTTATGATTCCTGCTGATTTCATATTGTTTTTTTTTTATTTCAGTACATTTATGTTTAATCAGAGAAAAAAAAAGTCATTTAGTCAACGACTGTATTTAAATAAGATAAAGTTGAATTTAGTTTCGTTTTCTAAATATTCACATGAAGTATAAGAT
>ERZ781398.4459-NODE-4459-length-10201-cov-4.664006_pt1 | contig 10201 bp, 7 predicted proteins | sample MGYA00433077_ERZ781398 | MGnify/ENA primary metagenome ERZ781398 (study PRJEB29847, sample SAMN06458254) | wastewater metagenome | isolation source: Wastewater bioreactor | place: South Africa: Cape Town | study: EMG produced TPA metagenomics assembly of the... | reverse complement strand
TATGACCTCGCCGCTCCCGGCACCGGCGATCGCATCCAGGGGAACGGCAACCTCACGCTCGACGGCACGCTCAACGTGCACGACGTCGGCGGCTTCGGCGAGGGCGTCTACCGGCTGATCAACTATAGCGGCGCGCTCACCGACAACGGCCTGGTGATCGGCGGCGTGCCCGCCGGTGCCAATGGCGGCCTGATGACCATCCAGACTTCGGTCGCGACCCAGGTGAACCTGATCTACGGCACCCCGGCGGCGGCCACGATCCAGTTCTGGGACGGCACCGACAATTCGGGGGACGGCGTGGCCCAGGGCGGCGGCGGCAGCTGGACCAACAGCTTCCCCAACTGGACCGATGCGGCCGGGACCGGCAATAGCGGCTGGGCGGGCGCGTTCGGCGTGTTCGGCGGCGCGGCGGGCACGGTGACGGTGAACGACACGATCTTGTTCACCGGCGCGCAGTTCATGCCCGAGGGCTATGCGATCGCCGCCGGCAGTGGCACATTGACCACCAACACCGCGCTGACCAACATCCGCGTCGACCCGGGCCTGACCGCCACGATCGGCGCGGCGATCGGGGGCACCGGCGGCCTGATCAAGAACGATGCCGGCACGCTGATCCTCGCGGGCGCGAACGGCTATGCCGGGGCGACCAACGTGCAGGGCGGTACGCTGGTGGCGCTGAGCGGCGGCGCGTTGCCGGCGACGAGCAACGTCTCGGTCGCCACCGGCGCGACGCTCGACATCCGCGCGAACCAGACCGTGGGCGGCCTGAACGGCGCGGGCAGCGTGCTGCTCGGCGCCAACCTGACCACTGGCGGGCTCGATGCGAATGACAGCTTCGCCGGCGTCGCCAGCGGCAATGGCGGATTGACCAAGACCGGCAGCGGCACGCTGACGCTCGGCGGCGCCAATGCCTATCTCGGCGCGACCCAGGTGAATGCCGGCACGCTCCAGCTCGACGGCAGCGTTGCCGGCGCGGTCTCCGTCGCCGGCGGCGCGACGCTTTCCGGCTCGGGCAGCGCGGCGGGCGTGGTGACGATCGCCGACGGCGCGCATCTCGCGGCCGGCGGCGCGGGGGCGGGAACGCTCACCACCGGCGGACTGGTCCTGTCCGCCGGCTCGGTGCTCGACATGGGGCTCGGCACGCCGAACCTGGCGGGCGCGAGCGACCGCATCCAGGTCAACGGCGACCTGACGCTCGGCGGCACGCTGAACGTCACCGACCTGGGCGGCTTCGGCGTCGGCGTCTACCGCCTGATCGACTATAGCGGCACGCTCATCGACAACGGCCTGACGATCGGCACGTTGCCGGCCGGCGCGAACGCACCGCACATCAACCTGCAGACCTCGGTCGGGCAGCAGGTCAATCTGGTCTATGACAATATCGTTCCCGAGATTCAGTTCTGGGACGGTGCCGGCACCATCGCGAACGGCGCGGTCGGCGGCGGTTCGGGCAGCTGGACCGGGACGCGCACCAACTGGACCAACGCGAACGGCACGGCGAACGACAGCTGGGGCAGCCGCTTCGCCGTGTTCCAGGGCGCGGCGGGCACCGTCACCGTCGACGGCGCGATCGGCGTGACCGGCATGCAGTTCATGACCGATGGCTATGCGATCGTCGCGGGCACGGGCAGCCTGAGCCTGGCCGATGCGCAGACCAATATCCGTGTCGATCCGGGCGTGCGCGCGACCATCGGCGCGGGGATCGGCGGCGCCGGCGGGATCAGCAAGCTCGATGGCGGCACGCTGATCCTGGGCGGCGCCAACAGCTATGCGGGTGCCACCGGCATCGCCGGTGGCACGTTGCGCGCGGGCGTGGACGGCGCGCTGCCCAGCGGCACCAATGTGACGATCGCGGCGGGCGCGACGCTCGATCTCGCCGCCTCGCAGACGGTGGCCAGCCTGGCGGGCGATGGCCGCGTGACGCTATCGGGCGGCAGCCTGACCACCGGCGGCGGCAATGCCGACACGCGCTATGCCGGCACGATCAGCGGCAGCGGCGGGCTCACCAAGACGGGCAGCGGCACCTTCACCCTGGCCGGCGCGAACAGCTATGCCGGGGCGACGACGGTTTCGGCCGGCACGCTGCGGCTCGACGGCGGCACGATCGGCGGCGGCGCGCTCAGCGTCGCGAGCGGGGCGACCCTGGACGTCAACGGCGCGGCCGCATCGGTCTCGGGCCTGAGCGGCGCGGGCCGCATCCTGCTCGGCAGCGGTTCGCTCGCCGCCAGCATAGGCGCGACCAGCAGCTTCACCGGCGTGATCGGCGGCACCGGCAGCTTCGTGAAATCGGGCAGCGGCACGCTCACGCTGGGCGGCGCCAACACCTATTCGGGCGGTACGACAGTGACCGGCGGCACGCTGACGGCGGGCGTTGCCAATGCCTTCGGCACCGGCACGCTCACCGTGACGGCGCCGGGCGCGGTCAATCTGGCGAACTTCGCGACCACCGTGGGCGGCCTGGCCGGCGACGGCGGCATCGCGCTCGGCAGCGCCGTGCTGACCGTGAACGCCGCCGCGGCCTCCGCCTATTCGGGCGTGCTCTCGGGCACCGGCCGCCTGGTCAAGTCGGGCAGCGGCACGCTGACGCTGAACGGCGCCAACACCTATACCGGCTCGACGACGATCAACGACGGCCTGCTGGTGGTGAACGGCTCGCTCGCGGGAGCGGTGACGATCGGCGCGACCGGCCGCATCGGCGGCTCGGGCAGGGTGGGCGCGCTCACCGTCTCCGGCATCGTGGCGCCGGGCAATTCGATCGGCACGCTCAACGTGAATGGCAGCCTGACCTTTGCAGCGGGCTCGACCTATCAGGTCGAAGTCTCGCCCACCGGGCTCTCGGACCAGATCGTCGCCACCGGGGCGGTGACCATCAACGGCGGTGCCGTGTCGGTGTTGACCGGGGGGCAGACCAACTTCCTGCCGCTCACCACCTATACGATCCTTTCCGGATCGAGCGTGACGGGCAGTTTCGGCAGCGTCGTCACCGACCTTGCCTTCCTCACGCCCTCGCTGGTCTACAATGCGGCGAGCGTGCAGCTGCGCCTGCTGCGCAACGATGTCAGCCTGGGCGCGGTGGCGCAGACGCCGAACCAGATGGCGGTCGCCGCCGCGGTCGGCGCGCAGAGCTCGGGCGGGGTGTTCGACGCAGTGATCGGCCTCAACGCCGGCGATGCGCGCGGCGCCTTCGACCAGCTTTCCGGCGAAGTGTTCGCGGCGGGCATGACGGTGGCGGCGCGCGACGGGCATGACGCGGCGCGCGAGCTGATCGGCCGGATCGACGGGCCGCGCGAGCAGAAGCGGACGCTATGGATGGCGGGGGATGTCGGCCAGCTCAAGGCCGGCGCGCGCGACGGCCTGGCCGGGATCGAATCGAACCGCCGGGTGCTCGCGGGCGGCATCGAGATGACCGGCGACAATCTGCGCTACGGCTTCTCCTATCGCTATGCCAGCAACGATGTCCGCCTGGATGCGCGCGCCAGCGACGGCAAGCTGGTGAGCAATTCGGCCTTCGCTTATTTCGGCTATACGCTGCACGGCCTGCGCATCGCCGGCGGCCTCGGCTATTCGGCGAACACCTTCTCGACCGATCGCCGGGTGGCCTTTGGCGGCTTGGCCAACCAGCTGAGCGGGGCGGGCGACGGTCATGGCTATACCGCTTTCGGCGAGCTGGCCTATCTCGCGCCGCTGGGGAAGGGCGTACGGGTCGGGCCCTATCTGGGGGCAAGCGTCAATGCGACGACGTTCGATCGGGCGCAGGAATGGGGCGGCGCGGCGGCGCTGATCGCCGGCAAGGCGCGGACGACCACCAGCCTGGCCGGCTATGGCCTGCGCGGCACCGCGGCGATGGGCGGCGTGACGCTGACCGGCGACATTGGCGGGCGCTCCTATATCGACGATCCGGAGACCCGGCGGATGTTCCGGTTCATCGACACCGGCAATGGCTTCGCGGCGCGCGGCGCGCAGTTCGGCAGGACCACGCTGACCGGGCGGCTCGACGCCGCGACCAATGTCGGCCGCTTCATGCTCGGCCTGGGCGTGCGCGGCGAGACCGGCGGCGGCGGCTCGAGCGTCGGCGCCCGGGCCAGCGCCGGCTTCCGGTTCTGATCACGATATGAGCATGCAAGGAGAGTGGACATAATGAAGAATGTGAAGATCGCCGTGACCGTCGCGGCGCTGCTGGTCTCCGGCCAGGCGCTTGCCCAGAAGGCCGGCCAGACCCGCGCGGAGGCCCAGGCGGCCTCGGCCAAGAAGTTCAGGAGCCTCGACACCAATGGTGACGGCAAGGGCAGCCCGGCCGAACTGCTCGCCTTCATGACCAAGTCGGCCGAGAAGCGCGGCGAGACGATGGACCAGGCCAAGGTCGATCGCCGCCTGAAGCGGCTCGACACGGATGGCGACGGCTATGTCAGCGCCGCGGAGCTGGCGGCGGAGGATCTCGCCAAGTTCGACAAGGCCGATGCCAACCACAATGGCGTGATCGACGCCGACGAAGCGCCGTGATCCTGCGCCTTCCCCCGGCGACATGGGCCGGGGGAAGGCGCCGGCCTATCCGGCCTGAAGGCGGAGCGCCGCTTCGGCGACTTCGTCCATCGTCTTCTGCGAATAGCCGGTGTTGTTGAGCACCACCACCGTGCCCTTGCCGTCGAGCCGGTGGCCGAGCACCGAGCGATAGCCCGCGCGATTGCCGGTATCCCAGGCGCAGCGCACGGCCTTCCCCGCGATCGTCACCTCGCGGACGCGGCCGCCGAGCGCATAATGATCGGACGCCACTTCGATTGTCGTCAGCGCGTGGCGCGAATCGGCGGTGAGGAAGGACGTGCCATAGACCCGATGGGCGAACCGCATCAGGTCGCGGCCCGTGCCGCAGAAGCCGCCGCCGGCCGCAAGATAATCGGCCGTGGGGGAGGCCCAGACGGTGGGCGGATCGAGCGTGCGGTAGGACATGGAATCGCCGAGCGGCTCGAGGCGCGGGGCGCCCAGACGAGATCCGGGAATCGTGCGCCGGACACCGTTTCGAGGATCGCCAGCACGAGGATCCAGTTGGTCAGCGCATAGTCGAAGCGCGTACCGGGCGCGAACACGAGATCGCCGGAGGCGAAGAGGGAAACCGCCTCGCCGGCGGGCATGTCCTTGCCGAAGAGCTCGGGCCGGGCGCGCACCACGGCGCCGAACTGGTTGGGGATGCCGCTGCTGTTCGAGAGCAGGTGGCGCAGCGTCACCTGCGCGCCGATATCCTTGCGATAGGCGGGAAGATAGCGGGCGATCGGGGTGTCGAGCGCCAACTGGCCGCGCTCGACGAGCCGCATCACCGCCACCGCCGTGATCCGCTTGGAGATCGAGGCGATGGCCATCGGCACGTCGAGATCGAACGGCAGGCGCATCTCGACATTGGCGAAGCCCTGGGCGCTGCTCGCGGTTGCGTGTCCCTTGCGGCCGAGCGCGACCAGGCCCCTGAAGCCCTGCTCGTTCGCCCATTTGCGCACCAGTGCGTCGAGCCCGGCCTGCTCCGCACCGCTCCCGAGACGCGCGGCGCGGGCAGTGACGGGCAGCAGGATCATGCCGGCCATCAGCATGCGGCGATCGATATGCTCCACTTCTCGATTCTCCCTTGGGGGCCCCTTGCGCGATCCCGGCGCGAACGTCAGGAACGCGCCATGGGGCGTTCCATCCACTCCTGCGATCGGCTCCGCCGGATCGCCACCGCCAATCGGTGAGCGTTCGTGGCGGTCGGTGAACGCGTCCCCGCATCGCTGATCGCGTCGTTCCTGCTCCTTGCCGGGCTGGCCGCGCTTGGGATCGCGGCGTGGCCCCGGCCCGTGCCGGCCCCGCAGCCGAGGGCGCCGGCATGGTGGATCTGTCCCTCGAATGCCGCGTGCGGCTGGGGCGAGCCGACCGGCGCGTCGCTCGCCGCGCCGGTCACGGTGATGCGGCGCGTGGTGCGGATCGCCGATCCGCGGCGGGAGGAGGCGCTGGCGGTCGACGTGACGGCGATGGCGAGTGCCGAGGTGCGGTGGAACGGCGCGGTGATCGGCGTCAACGGCCGAGTCGGCCCGGATCGCGCGCGCGAAGTGCCCGGCAGGTTCACCGCGAGCTTCCCGGTGCCCTGGGAACGGCTGCGCGCGGGGGACAATCTGGTCGAGGTGCGGTTCTCCGCGCATCATCGCTGGGTGCCGGTCGGCCGGCCGGTGCACCGGCTCGCGGTCGGCCCGCCGCAGGAGCCGCTGCGCAGCGTGCTGCGCGCCTATCTGCCGACGCTGATCGCCCTGGGGCTGCTGGCGGCGGCCCTGCTGCTCCAGCTGTTCGCCGGAACCGGGCGCGTGGCCGCGCTGCTGGGCGGCGTCGTGCTGGCGCAGGCGGTGGCCGAGGCGTCGAAGCTGATGCTGACCTATGCCTATCCCTGGCAGGTGACCCGGCTCTTCGTGGTGGCGCTGCTCGCGGGGATCGGCGCGCTGCTGCTGGCATGGCTGGCCGGCGCGCTGGTGGAGCGGCGGGCGCGGCTGCTGCTGCTGTCGGCCACGGCGCTGGCGGTGGGCGGGGCATGGTTGCTGCCGGCCTGGGATGCGAAGGCGCTCTGGGCGCTGCGTGCCGGCGCGGGCGCCGCGGTGGCGGGCGCGGCACTCGGGCGGGGGCGGATGCGGGTGCTGCTGGGCGGCTATGGGCTGGCGCTGCTCTGGTCGTCGCTCGTGCCGGGCTTTCTGGATTCCGGCTATTACCTGCTGGCCGCGGCCTTCCTTGCCGCCGTCGCGTTCCCCAGGCGCGCGGTCCCGGTGGAAGCACCGATGCCGGCGCCAGCCGTACCGGCCTATGTGACGCTGCCGCACGGCAATGTGCAGCATCGCATCGCGAGCGGCGACCTGCTGCGCGCGCAGGCCGAGGACGATTATTGCCGCGTCCATCTCGCCGACGGGCGCGACCTGCTCGTCACCGTCAATCTCGGTGCGCTGGTGCGGATGGCGGCACCGCATCTGATACGCGTGCACCGCAGCCATGCCGTCAACGGCGCAAGCGTCGCGGCGCTGCACCGGGGCGGGCCGATCGAACTGATCGACGGGAGTTCGATCCCGGTCGGCCGCACCTATCGCGCGGCGCTGGCGGCCTGGCGCGATCAGTAGATCGCAGGCGGGTCGCTGGCCGGAAAGGGTTCCTTCAGCGCCTCGTCCAGCTCGCGGTCGCGCTGCCGGGCCCGTTCGTCGATGGGCAGGCGGCCGGCCAGCCACAAGGCCAGGTTGCGCGCATAGTTGCGGACCGAGGCCTGCGCCTCGGGCGAAGCGGCAAGACCCTGGCCGGGCGCTTCGGCGACGAAGCTGGGGCAGCCGCGGGCGGGATCCCAATTATAGTCGGCGAAATGGTGGAAGGTCGATTCCGCCCAGGCCGGGCCGCCCTGTTCCGAAGGCTCGAAGGCGATGGCGATGTTGAACGCGCGCCCGCTGGCCTTGCTGGTGCCCATCGCCACCACCCGTGCCGAAGGATCGTCCGCCGGCGCGCCGACCGCGCCCTCGTGCGGATGCGCGGGCAGGAAGCGGATCAGCCCGCCCGCCGCATCCGGGTCGCGCAGTACCGGATGGACGTCGCCGAGGATCGCGATCTCCTGGAAATCGCCGTTCGCGCCCGAATGATAATTGGGCCACCGGATGTCGCCGGTCTCGCGATCGTCGTCGACGCGGCGGTCTTGCTCGGGATCGGGATTGTGGCTGTGGAAGAAATGCGCCGCGCCCACGCCGCCCAGCGAGCAGACCGAGCAGCCCAGATCCATATGGTCGCGCGTCACCAACAGGCCGCGCCCGCTCCGGCGGAAGCGGCCGATCGCCGCGCAATCCTCGGCGGTGAGCCCGTCGCCGGTATCGACCGCGAACAGCCAGAGCGCCGCATAGTCGGACCGGTCGAGCGTGGAGAGCACCGGATCGGGCGCGCCGGGGGCGGTGCGGTTGCGCGCGGTCACTTCGAAGATGGGCATGCCGTCCTCGCCGGCCAGCCCGGCCAGGTGTTCGCGTAGCATCGAGAAACGCGTGATGTTCCAATCGTCCGCGATCATGGGGATCGTGGTCTGGAGCAGGATCTTGACCGGCACTCCCATGTTGCACTCCCGAACTGCGCTTCCGCGATTATCATGCCATCCCGGGGGCTCCAACGCTCCGAACGGGCTATTTGACCCGCATCGGCAGGCCGGCGACGATGAACGTCACTTCCTCGGCCACCGCCGCGACCGCCTGGTTGACTCGCCCCGCCGCATCGCGGAAGCGGCGTGCCAGCGCATTGTCCGGCACGATGCCGAGGCCGGTTTCGTTGGCGACGAGGATCAGCCGGCCGTCGAAGCGCGCAATGGCCGCGCGGAGCCCGGCCGTCGCCTGCTCGATATCGGCATCGGCGAGCAGCAGGTTGCTGACCCAGAGCGTGAGGCAGTCGACCAGCACCACCGCCCCGGTGCCGCTCGCGGCATCGAGCGCGGCGGACAGGTCGCGCGGTGCATCCACCGTCTCCCAGCGCGCGTCGCGATCGGCGCGGTGCCGGGCGATGCGCTCCACCATTTCCGCGTCCCAGGCTTCGGCGGTGGCGACGAAGACGTGGCGGCCGGGCAGCGCCTCGGCGCGCTGCTGGGCATAGCGGCTCTTGCCCGAGCGGGCGCCGCCGAGGACGAACAGCCTGGTCATGAAGTCCCCCGGGCCAGTTGCAGCAAGCCATCGACATCGACATGGCATTCGAGTTCGGCGGCGATCTGGTCGAGCGCGGCATCGACGTCCGCCGCATGGTCGCGGCCCGACCCGGCCACGCCGATCCGGGCGAGCAGCGTGCCGCGCGCTTCGGGCGCGGCCAGCAGCCCGTGGAGATAGCTGCCCATCACCGAACCGTCGCGGCTGATCGCGCCTTCGGGGCCGATCCCGTCGAGCAGCGCAAAGGGGCGCGCCGTGTCCGGGCCGGTCGTCTCGCCCATGTGCATCTCATACCCATGGACGGGTGCGCCGAGTGCGACGCCCGCCACCTGGCGCAGCATCTTGCCGGGCGCGAGGCTGGTCGCGACATCGAGCAGGCCGAGCCCTTCGACCTGCCCCGGCGGCCCCTCGATCCCCAGCGGATCGGCAACGCTGCGCCCGAGCATCTGGTAGCCGCCGCACAGCCCGAGCACGGCGCCGCCGCGGCGATGATGGGCGTGGATGTCGATGTCCCAGCCCTGGGCGCGCAGGAAGGCGAGATCGGCGATCGTCGCCTTGGAACCGGGCAGCACGATCAGCGCCGCATCCCCCGGAATCGGCGTGCCGGGCGGCACCATCGCCAGTTCCACGCCCGGCTCCAGCTTCAGGGGATCGAGATCGTCGAAATTGGCGATGCGCGGCAGGATCGGGCACGCGACCAGCCTGCGCCCTCCGCCGCGCGGCGCGCCGCGATCCAGCACCACTGCATCCTCGCTGGGCAGGCGAACGGCGGCGGCCAGCCAGGGCACCACGCCGAAGCCCGGCCAGCCGGACCGTTCCTCGATCGCGCGATAGCCGTCCTCGAACAGTGCCGGATCGCCGCGGAACTTGTTGATCAGGAAGCCGCGGATCATCGCCGCGTCCTCGGGCTCGATCACCGCGCGGGTGCCGACGATCGCCGCGATCACGCCGCCCCGGTCGATGTCGCCGACCAGCACTACCGGCACCCCGGCGGCGCGGGCGAAACCCATGTTCGCGATGTCGCCGGCGCGCAGGTTGATCTCGGCCGGGGAGCCGGCGCCCTCGACCACCACCAGGTCGCATTCCGCCCGGAGCCGGCGGTAGCTCGCCAGCACTTCGGCGATCAGGCTGCCGCGCGCTTCGCGGAAATTGCCGGAGCCGAGCGTGCCGCGCACCCGGCCCTGCACGATCAGCTGCGAGGTGCGATCGGCCTGGGGCTTGAGCAGCACCGGGTTCATGTCGCTATGCGGTTCCACGCGGCAGGCGATCGCCTGCAATGCCTGGGCGCGGCCGATCTCGCCGCCGTCCGCCGTCACCGCGGCGTTGTTCGACATGTTCTGCGGCTTGAACGGGCGCACGGCGAGTCCGCGATTGGCGAACACCCGACAGAGGCCGGCGACCAGCACCGACTTGCCGACGTCCGAGCCGCATCCCTGGATCATCAACGCGGCCAAGCAAGTCCTCCCAGGGCCAGGGCGACGGCGAGGACCGCGCAGGCGCGCAGATAGAGCCCAAGCCCGCGTCGCAGGTCCAGTGGCCCCGGGCGCGGCCCC
>ERZ781398.4456-NODE-4456-length-10203-cov-3.909637_pt1 | contig 10203 bp, 8 predicted proteins | sample MGYA00433077_ERZ781398 | MGnify/ENA primary metagenome ERZ781398 (study PRJEB29847, sample SAMN06458254) | wastewater metagenome | isolation source: Wastewater bioreactor | place: South Africa: Cape Town | study: EMG produced TPA metagenomics assembly of the... | reverse complement strand
TTTCAAGTTCTTTCGAATAAGTAATGAACATACAATCATTATTGTCGATGGAGTAATAACTCCAAGAATAATCGATGAAAAAGCAGTAAAAAGTGTTGCAGTTGCATTATTGAATATACTGCAAACATTCGATTGAATATCAAACAAAGCAATGATATACGCAGAAAATATAACCCAAAACAAGAATATTCCAATGAGAACTCGAATTGCAGTGGGTACGGTTGCTAGCCGACGTAAACGTGCATTTGATGATGACATCGCATATCGATCGAATGAAGCAGCTGTATATGCCCAACGATAGGCTAGATTTGTTACATGAACTAGAAACATTCGAATTTTACAATAAATAACAATGTATGTCAAAGGATTGCGATGATAAACTGAATAAATCGATGGTATAGAATAGATTGCTATATGAAGTAGCATTGATATCGAAGCTACTAAAAAATCTGCCAAGAAAAAAAAGAGTCAGACATAGATTTTGTTTTCAATAGAATTGATTTACATGTACAACAAGAGATTGATCGAAATTGTTTTTGTGAGAAAAGAAGAATATTGAGCAGACATCCAGTTATACCAAATATAATATAAATCCAAGACATAATTTCAACAGTTACTTGTTGAATATTGAGTAATGTTGTACTGAACGAGGACATTTTAAAAATATGTCATTTACTTGAATGAAACTCAGATTTAGTAATCTTTGTGGTAAACAGTAAAAAAAACTAATAAATTCATCTGCTAGAGAGGAATCGCAAAAAGAAACATGAATAAGAGTTCTGAAAATATTACTGACGTAAATCTATGTTAAGAAGATCATTCATTATTCTGAAAAGATTTGGATTTAATAGCAAAAACATAATCCTATATATAGAGTGTCAAGAAGTTTTTTAAAAAGTCTTACAAAGATGGTATATAGTTCATATCCATGGCAGTGATTTCTAAAACTTCAAATAGGATTTTTGAAAGTCAAAATGGGTACATACGTGGGGTACATCAGTTTTTTTCGTTGAGAAAGAAAATTCGTGGAAAAATGAAGATGAAAGGTCTTATTCTAAGATAGAAATATGATATTGCATTGGTTTCAAATTTCGTGTTTAAAATATCTGCAGAAATACGTAGATCTAAACAGATATGATATATAGGAAAAACAAAATGTTCTACATTTGTAAATATAATATCTTCATTTAAAATAGGGAGCACTTTTGTAAACCTGTTTTTTTCCAACTACGAATATTTTAACTCAGTCAAGCCGAAATTTAATAAATTTCACTGAAAGTGCAACGCTTTATTATATTCAAACCTCTTGTCGATTTAACAACAGCTACATGTTTTCTCACACAATGCCCTGAAATAGCGTCCGAGTCATAAAAGTCTTTTTTCTTTGATAGAAGCGCTATACATTCTATGACTAACGGATATGACTAGACATTTCTCAGCTATAAAAAATAAACATGTATCCATTTGGATACATTCGATTACATAAGGCAAAACAATCCGAATTTTCTTTTTATATTATGTGAAATCATGAGCGTTATCTCTTTTTAGCCGAAATATTTCTCATAAAGTAACGAATATTATTTGTACCACTTTAAATCGTTATTATAGCTCTTTCTTTTATTTTCATTCTCACGTTGAGGTCTTTTCGTCTTTGAGAGTGTCTATATGTTAATATCGCCTATAGAATGATTGCTAGTACAGATAGATACGGAGGTAGTAGAGAGAGATAAACAGATAGATAAGCTTTCCTTTATTGACATGAAAGGAGATTTTGTAAAAGGGGAAAAGATCATATCGTCCAATGACACAAAATGATATGAGAGAAAAGAAATGAAAAACTTTAATTAAAAGATTGATTATTATTGATAATTAATATGATGTAAATCGTCTTTGATATTTTTGCTTTCGACGATTCACAGTCTATGTAAAAACAATTTTCTTGTGAACCGTGAATTTGAAATATGATTGAAACAGTAAGGAAATGTTATTTCGAATTGTTTAAAACTGTTTAGTTCGTTCCTTTGATCGTCAACAAAATCGTTAAAACAGATGAATATGCGTGAATAAGAACCGTTTTCATACCGAAACAACGTTTAAAATAAATATAATTTAAACATGATTAACGATTTTTTGGCGCCTAATGACATTAACTAAACAGCGTTTTGTCCATTTTCGTGTATGGGTGGGATATACAGATATTTCGTATTATAAATACTGAGATCATTGTCTTACATTGTGTTTTGCTATGTAGGAATAACCGTTTTGGTGCGTATTTCGAGGCAGATTCGAAGAGATACACACTCACAGATATATTATTGCAAAAAAAGGAAATCATGTGTCATTCGCATTTAGTGTCTGTCGTAGATGAAAATGACATTCAGTACACTTTTTAGTAAAATACAATCTTCATCGAAATGGCTAGTAATTTTTATTATTGTCTCTCTCGCAAGTTATATAGGTAATGTAATAAGCATCTTATCAAAAATATATCGCTAAATTGATTACATATTTTAGGCTTAACTCAATTATCATTGTCGCAAAGCAATAGTTTACACGACACGTTATTACTTGCAAAACATGCTCAACTTGAATTTTCTCATGAGACAGTTTATCATACGAAAGGTGTTGCATACGATCTCTATTCGATTCATGAGATTGCACAAGGAAATATTGGAAAACAATGGCTGACATTTCCCTTACCTCAAGAGCTCAATAGAAATGACTATCCACCTCCTTGGCAACCGCCAACGAATTTCACATTGAAGAATAGTAATATTCCTATGAAATCACCAGCGACACAAACAGGATTAGCATATGTCGAACAGATTTATGTTATTAGTGATATTAGTTTTGTTGATCGACACGAACAATTGAAGAAAACATTTAGAAAACATTCAATTCCAATAGAATCAATCGATTGGCGATGGAAATGGAATCGAACAACATGTTCGTTAAAAGAAAACGAGGCAGAACGAAACAAAAAACTGAATACTAAAAATGCAAGTATGTATAATTTTGTTAATAAGTAGAGTTTCTACTACACTACATCTTTGATTTAGTCACGTACATTCGTCGTAATCAATGTCCAATAATCATGAAACATGTTGATGTATGGCACGAAATGGTTGAACGTAATATTCGTCTAGCGTTAATACTTGAAGATGATCCTTTATTTGTACCTTTCTTTCGTGAGAAACTCAATCGAATGATCTATACAGCTATACGAACTGGTGCTCTTAGAATTAATACAACATGTATTCATATCGAAAATCAACCGATCGAAACAAATGAATGGAGAAATCAAGAGCCCATGTTTGTTGTTGGTACATGTTTTAATTTCCATGATGCATCGTTTCGTTTAACTTCTCCGATTGCTCAACCGATACTATCAACACATAAGAAATCATCATCTCGATGTGCTCATGCTTATTTACTCACAGCATGTAGTGCACGTGCAATGCTCGATCAAATCGCTGCTAAACCGACAACTACCGATACCCCTGACTTTTTAATGAACGATATATTTCGAGATTCACCTATACTTCAAGCTTTCTGGATGGATCCTCCACTTGTTTATCAAGGCAATCGTGTTCGAGATCTAGATAATATACCAACATTTAAAGAAACCAAATATAACTTACCACTGAAATAATCAATTGTACTTATTGAATTTGTTTGATTTTTCAGCGTTAATTAGTATATTTTATTATTTTATGTATTAAATTTAGAATATTTGAAAGTATAATCTTGTGAATTAATAATAATTGTTGAAAGTGATTTGAATAGAATGAACCAATCATAGAACAGCTTGAAAATAGTAATGACATCATTGAAATAAAAACCATGAAATCACCGTTACAAGTAATATTTCATGTCAGAAAAGATTGTAACTCGCAGTTTTCAATAGGCATATATTAAAGTAAGATCGAATACAGTGATTTACACATGGATTTCTCTGGAGATAAATCATTGCCAGAAGCTCAAATCGTATGAGTCTTTCAATATACTTATTCATCAATGCTATTTATAAGAGTTTTTTTTAGTTGAAAATCAACACTATTAAAGATATACATATTGGTCAACGTGTAAAAATATCTGGCTGGATAGATCGTATTCGTCGCCTAGGTCCAATTGATTTGTTAAATTAATTGATTCATTATAGGAACTATGTTTATTTTTACAGGCAAAAATTTAGTGTTCATTATCTTACGAGATGGTACTGGATATTTTCAATGTGTTTTAACTGATAAATTAGTAAAAAAAAAGAAAGAATTCTAATCTTTGTTTATTTCATAATAAAATAGTGTCAAAGAAATGATGCAATTGCTTTATCAACAGAAGCAACTCTTGGTGTTTATGGTGTCGTACAAGAAGTATCAGGCAATCGAGAAATATTTGTGGATTATTTTGAAATTTTTGGACATTCACCATCCGGTGGATTAGATCGATTGCCTATCAATTCTCACCCTGATATTCTATTGGATAATCGACATTTGTTAATTCGAGGACGACATGTTTGTTAAATTCAAATAATCTTTTGTTTTTAAACAAAATCAAATTTAGATGTCGAACATTTTACGTCTCCGATCGATTGTCACTCAATGTTTTCGTGATCATTATTTTGCTCATGATTATTGTGAAGTAATATATTGCGAAATTTCTTTGAAAATAACGACATGAAATCTAATTCAGACATTTCCACCAACTTTCGTACAAGATTGTGTTAAAAATAAATCAACACACTTCACTGTCAACTATTTTGGCAAATTAGTCTATTTAAGTCAATCGTCGCAATTGTATCTCGAAACAGCTTGTCCAGCTTTAGGCGATGTCTTTTGTATTACTCAATCGTATCAAGCTCTTTGTGGTCGTACGCGTCGACATTTAGCTGAGTAAGACGGATTCTTTTGAAAAAAATAAAGCATCTATCTCGTCGTGCTTGTTATAGACATACACGTGTTGAAGCCATGTGCATATTTATTACATTTGATGATTTAATCGATCGACTCGAAGATTTGATTGTTGATGTTGTCGATCGAGTTTTAAAACGTCCCGAAGGTCGTCATCTTCTCTACGAAGTTAATCCAGTACAAGCGAACGTGCAACCATTGAAAAAACCATTCAAACGAATGACTTATAGTGATTGTATTGAATGGCTCCAACAGAATGCTATTAACAATGATCTCACAGGTAAACATTTCGAATTTGGTGATGAATTGTATGAAGAAATTCGACTGAAAATAATCAATGAAATCAATGAACCGATTATTTTCTATCGATTTCCAAATGATTGTCGATTTGCTGAGGTCAATATTTCAATGCCTCATTTCGGCACTATTGCCAGTGGCAGTATGAAAATAACTGATTACAAACAATTAGAAGAAAATTTCCGAAAGAATGATCTGAAACCTGAATCCTTCTATTGGTACTTGGATCAAGTCAGTTTATAATTTTAAAACAATTTAAAATTCAGTTCGCTTTTTTTGTTTTTCTTCAAGTGTAAATTTGGAACATTTCCTCATGGTGGTTATGCGGTTGGACTTGATTGGTTCATGACATGGTTGACCGGTTCCAGTCATATTCGTGACGTTTGCTTATATCCACGATTTGTTGGTCGATGTAAACCTTAAATTTCACCTTCAAAACTCTTATCTTCTTCTAATAAAATAAAACTTCGTGTGTTATCTTTTGTTGGAGAAATTGTAAGCTTAGTGTTATAGGCATTTATGGCAAAAAAGAGTAGAGAACAAGTTGTAGTACGTGTATTTCAAGATGGATTTTACATTGACTCGTGTGAATTAGAAGATTTTAAACATAGTCGAGAGACTTTCATAGATACAGTCAAACAGAATAAATTACCTGTAGACATCTTGAATTCAGCGAATTATCCTGGTGAAAACGTTGATTATTGTTTTGATTATAAAGACAACGAGTTGGGCACTACATTAGCATGGCGAAATTATGAATCAAAACAAGTGGAATTAAAAGAATACGATCCAGATTGGGCAAATCTCTATCGAAATGAATATGAAAACATTTTAGTAAGACATCAACAATAATAATGAGTAAAAGTCTATCTTAATTTTTCTGTGTTTTAGAATAACTTGACAGTAAATAGAGAGAGAAATATCGATCAAGCATTGTTATTAGAAATGGATCATATAGGTAGCACTAGTGTTGAAGGAATGTATGCAAAACCGATCATTGACATACTACTGGTTCGAGGTCAAGTTAGAGAAAATTATGGTGCAACAACGTATGATGAAACAATTGATACTTTAGTAAATTTGGGTTATACACCCAAACATAAAAGACAATCAAGATTTACAGAAAGTAATACTCTTATCAAGGAAGGATTTATTATTCATTGCGAACTCGTATTTTCGAGTGAGGGTAGTCACTTCATTGTATTACGTGAATATCTTCGTGCACATGCCGATGCTCGTGATAAATACAACGAATACAAGAAACGTTTATTATCAAATACAAAATCCATCATAATAAAAGAATATACTAGTAGAAAGGATCGATTTCTTGATAATTTAATGAAAGAAGCTATTAATTGGTATCATAAAAATGAAAAATATGTTCATATTGGTGATCTCGATCAGAAAACGAAACAATGGTCGTGTTGCAACGCATTAGAACGTGAAGGAAACAGTATCTATGCAGAAAACAATTCATATAAATATGGTCCAGTTGGATGTTGTCAGCCAGGATTAAAAACGAAGAGTTATCATCCGGGACGATATTGTCTAACAGAGTATAATTTTGTCCGAGGATGGTGGACGTGTTGTTCCCAAGGTCAAAATTCAATTGGTTGTGTCAAAGTACGAGCGTTAGCAAATGGAAACGGTATAAATAAATACTTTTCACTTTGTATAATTTCGAAAAAATATTTTCATTTGGCTGTTTTAGTGTTACTGAATGATTGTGAAAAATGGGGTATTGATAGTGTTTGTCGATGGGTTCAATCGTTAGTCACTATTAATATCGATTATTCGAGTCATTTTCGTCAACAAGGCATTACTGGTCACGTATTGTTGACCATAGTTGACGATGCCATCTTACAAGATTTAGGTGTTTCAAGTCTTTTACATCGACGATTATTCATGAAAGCAATTCAAGAGTTGAAAGTATCACTAGTGGACGTTTCATCGAAAAAGATGACAACAACAGCAACAACGAAAAAAGTATTTTATGATCAATTTGAAGGTGATTTTGCGCCAATACTGTCTGTCAGTGAAATGGAAAACGATGCAACAACAATTTATGAAAATGTCTTAGCTTGTCAGCTAACGAATGAAAAACATCGTACTATTATTTCTCATGTATCGAATTGGCTTGGCATTCTACCAAGTTGTTATAAAATTGATTTCATCGAATATGTTTTTAATGCAGGTCGTTACCGAATGTTTCTCGGACAATTAGAAGCTATTGAAAATCGTCAAAAAGATCCCGCATTTCAACCGAAACTCAACGAAGAGAATAATTTTAGCGAACGTTGCCGTGTTTTAGCACGTCTTGATGCTCTCTGCGAACAAGTATCACATAATCGAAATGTGCGTATTGTTCGTATGTGGCATGGATGTCGGCGAAATGCTCTATCGAGTCTATTATCACATGGATTTGCTACGTTAGGTACGTTAGATGATGGTTGGTACGGTAAAGCCATGTATTTTACATCATCGGCAAAATATGCAACTCGTTACTGTGATGTAGATGGTGATGGTTGTTTGATAATGTGTTATATTATTTTACTCAATCCATTTCCTGTTATTTCAGCTGATGCACCTTTAAATGTATCGCCGACGAAATTTCGATTCTACGGACGTGGTAATCATAAAAATTATCAATGTCATTATATACCAGTATCGCCTGTGAGTACGGCATCGACGATGGACTATCGACCACCGTCCACTGGGATTGATGATGCAATCTATGATGAACTCGCCGTTTTTCAAGAAACATGTATTCTACCGCAATTTGTCGTACATTTGAAATCATGAGAGAGAGAGAGTTTTTTTAAGTTAGTAATGCAGAGAATGTGTCATTGCATAAGCATTTTGATTTTTACTGTAACTATAGAAATAGAAATGAAATGGAACATTTCTTCTCTGGTGATAAATAAATAATTATGAATGAAAGTATTGCATGGTTTTATAATGATTGTGACTCCTCGTCGGATTCGAAATGGATCCCATTCGGAGATGTTGATAATAGAATTATTGAGGAAGCTTTTTCCAATGGAAAAACACATGTGCAACTTGATCAATGTTCGATTGATTTGCGTCAATGTCGACGAACGCATCGACAACGTACAAATTCAGTTCGTTCCGATCGTTTTTATACGTGTGAAAAACTTTGTCAACCATTGAATGAAGACGAAACGAAGAACAATTATCGATTTATGAACGAATGTCGAAAACAATATCGTTCAATACCAACTGATCAGTTACTAGAGAAAGCAGCCGAAGGTATCATTACAGAAGGTTCTGCGCTTGACAAACAAAAAGAAGCTGAATGGATTGGTGAACAATTGAGTTCCGTTAAAGGCAAATCAAAACCAGACATCGAACAATATGTTATTTTTCTTTATACATTCGAAAGTTTTCTCTACCGTTTAATCAATAGAACATTACGTGAAAATGATCATTCGAAAATGAATACACTGGGTGCTTTCTGTCAAATTCTCTTTCAAACAGACTGTTCACCAACAACAGAAAAAGTCGGTTACAATGATACTCTGTATCGAGGTGCTCAACTTGATCAGAAAACAATTAAATCCTATGAACAATCGATTGGTCAAATCAAAACATGGGATGCTTTTACATCAACGAGTAAAATTCGAGCCAAAGCCGAATGTTATGGTAATGTTTTGTTTATTATTAATCATGATCATTCGACACGATATAAATGGTCGGGCATGGATATATCTGCAATATCGTTCTATCCATCGGAGGATGAAGTGTTGATTCGAGCTGCACGAAATTTTCGTGTCGAAAACGTAGAAAAGGATCCGTCAAAAGAAAAATACATTATTTCTTTAACACTTTGTTAATTTTTATTGTTATTATTGAAAAAAATGAACACACTACTTCTTAATTATCAATGAAAAGAAACACACGAAAAAAAAATACGACATTATTATGTTTTATATCCAAAAAGTTTCACTTCACTATAAGAAACTAAATTAACGTTTGTTCTTCTTATATCGTTAACAAGAAACCGATAGCTCGTAAAACTTCTTGCGTTAGAAATATTTTGTAGAGTGCCATCATTACGATTAGTTTCATTCAAACCAGATGTTCCATCGTAAAGCAGTTCCCAGTTTGTACCTTTTGTAAGATCCACTGCATTGCTACCTTCGATTGTTATTGTGGTTGGATCACGATTTGCATTGGTAGTGAATGGATAAAATTGAAAAGCTGTCAAAACGACTTGACAACCAGCCACGCTAACATAAAAGCCCGTTTTCTTACCAACTTGAACACCATTAACTGTATAATTGACACGAATACTATAGACTGTTGTTGCATTATTATCAAACAGTTTCGCTGGTGATTGATTTGCTGGATATCCACCATCATCAGTGCTGCCACTCACAGCCGGTGTACTATCACCACCCACATCAGTATTATATATTGCTTGCGCAGATGATATATTCACATCCAATGGTATTGGTGAACCTACTCAAATACAAAGGAATTTTTATTTTTCGGAACACAAATCTAAAATGTATTTACCTGACATATCTGGAAGCTCTCCCAATACACGATGACCATATAGTTTAACTTCAGAATAACAAACAGCAGGTGCATTAATTCCACGTTTTGAGGTAACCAGAAATCGATAACTTTGATACATGTCGGAGTTTGAAATGTCTACATATTCACCATCCGCGCTCCGATTTGTCGTGTTCAACAGCCCAGATGAACCGTCGTGCAAACTTGTCCAGATACTACCATTATTTAAATCAGTTGTAAGCATACTTCCTTCAATTGTAATCTGCAGTGGATCACGACCTTGTGCGTTGCTACAAGTACTAATAATAAATCCTTTCAAAATCGATGGACACCAGCCAACCGTTGCATAAAAACCAGTTTTCAAACCCGCTGCAGGACTATTCGAACCATCACCATCACCAAGACTAGTATATCTTGATGTCAAAGAGTAATCAAACAACTTAGTTGGATCTTGATT
>ERZ781398.4450-NODE-4450-length-10222-cov-6.229173_pt1 | contig 10222 bp, 6 predicted proteins | sample MGYA00433077_ERZ781398 | MGnify/ENA primary metagenome ERZ781398 (study PRJEB29847, sample SAMN06458254) | wastewater metagenome | isolation source: Wastewater bioreactor | place: South Africa: Cape Town | study: EMG produced TPA metagenomics assembly of the... | reverse complement strand
GGTGCCGGCCTGCACCGCGCCATAGGCGCCGGCGGTCGACACGGCCACGAGGTCGCCGGCCTTGAGCCTCGGCATGTCGCGGTCGAGGCCGAGATAGTCTCCCGTCTCGCAAACCTGGCCGACGATGTCGACCTTCATGCGCGGCGTGTTCGCCGGCGGCTGCACCACCGGGCGGATGTCATGGAAGGCGTCGTAGAGCGTCGGCCGGATCAGGTCGTTCATCGCCGCGTCGACGATCAGGAAGTTCTTCGCGTCGCCTTCCTTCACGAAGATCACTTCCGAGACGAGGATGCCGGCATTGCCGACGATCAGCCTGCCCGGCTCGAACATCACCTTCAGGCCGAGCTTGGTGACGTGCTTGCGCACGACTTCGGCATAGGCATCGGGCAGGGGAGGCGGGCTGTTGTCGACGCGGTAGGGGATGCCGAGGCCACCGCCGAGATCGACATGGTCGATGGCGTGGCCGTCGGCGCGCAGCGTGCCGACCAGTTCAGCCAGCAGCGCGAACGCGTCGTCGAAGGGCTGCAATTCGGTGATCTGGCTACCGATATGGGTGTCGATGCCGGTGACCTTGATGCCCGGAAGCTCGGCGGCGCGGGCATAGACCTGGCGGGCGCGCTGCCACGGCAGGCCGAACTTGTTCTCCGCCTTGCCGGTGGAGATCTTCTTGTGGGTCCTGGCGTCGACATCCGGGTTGATGCGCAGCGAGACGGGGGCCACCTTGCCCAGCGCCACGGCGCGGGCCGAAAGCAGTTCGAGCTCCGGCTCGGATTCGACGTTGAAGCACAGTATGCCGGCCCACAGGGCGAAGTCGATCTCGCGAGCCGTCTTGCCGACCCCGGAAAACAGGATCTTGGCGGCGGGAATACCGGCGGCGAGCGCACGGCGCAGCTCGCCTTCCGAGACCACGTCGGCGCCGGCGCCAAGCCGCGCCAGCGTGCGCAGCACGGCCTGGTTGGAGTTAGCCTTCATGGCATAGCAGACCAGCGCGTCGAGGCCCGCGAAGGCCTGGCTGAAGACGCGGTAATGCCGGGTCAGCGTCGCGGTCGAATAGCAGTAGAAGGGAGTGCCGACCTGCGCGGCGATATCTGGTATCGCCACGTCCTCGGCATGAAGGATGCCGTCGCGGTATTCGAAATGGTTCACGGGAATGGTTCCGGGAGTTTGGAGCGCGGTGCGACCGGGCCGAGCCCGGTCCGCCCGGCGCTAGATCAGCGGATCGAGGATGAACTTCTTGTCCTGGACCGGTTTCGCCGGCTCCGGGGGCAGCGGCTGCTTGGCCTTCTCGGCGTCCTTGCGCGCCTGCACGGCCGCTTCATAGGGCGTGTCGAGAGCGGCTTTCCTGCCGCAGGCCGTGACGGCCGCCATCGCCGTCAGCAGCGTCAGCGTCACCAAAATCCTGCGACCGGTCATCGATCCATCCGTTCGTAACATTTGCGTGCTGCCGCTTTTATCCGAGTTTTAGGTGCATTGCACCCCTGGAGCGGGATGCAAAATGCGGTTTGACCTCGCCGTGCCGATAGGGGCGCCGGGTAAGCCCGCCTGGCCGCCTGCTGTTGGCATTACGCCTTGGCGAGGCGCTTTTTCCAATAGCGGATCTGCTTCCTCACTTCCGACGGCGCGGTGCCGCCGAAGCTGACGCGGCTCTTAACCGAATTCTGCACGGCCAGCACCGAGAAAATGTCTTCGGTAATGCCCGGGTGGATCGAGCGCAGGTCGTCGAGCGAGAGTTTCTCCAGCCCGACTTTCTTTTCCTCCGCCAGCGCCACGGCCCGTCCGGTGACATGATGGGCCTCGCGGAACGGCAGGCCCAGCGTGCGCACCAGCCAGTCGGCCAGGTCCGTCGCGGTGGCGTGGCCGGCGCCTGCTGCCTTCTTCATGGCAGCCGCGTTGACCGTCATGTCGCGCACCATGCCGGTCGTCGCCGCCAGCATCAGGTCCAGCGTCTCGGCGGCGTCGAAGGCCACTTCCTTGTCTTCCTGCATGTCCTTGCCGTAAGTCAGCGGCATCCCCTTCATCACCGTCAGCAGGCCGACGAGATGGCCGTTGACGCGGCCGGTCTTGCCGCGCACCAGTTCGGGCACGTCCGGGTTTTTCTTCTGCGGCATGATGCTGGAGCCGGTACAGAAGCGGTCGGCGAGATCGATGAAACCGAAGCGCGGGCTCATCCACAGGATCAGTTCTTCCGACAGGCGTGACAGATGGGTCATCACCAGCGCGGCAGCGGCGCTGAATTCGATGGCGAAGTCGCGATCCGATACCGCGTCGAGCGAATTTTCGCAGACAGCCTCGAAGCCGAGCTGCTCGGCGACGAAAGCGCGGTCGATCGGGTAACTGGTGCCGGCCAGCGCCGCGGCGCCCAGCGGCAAGCGGTTCACGCGGCGGCGACAGTCGGTCATGCGTTCGGCGTCGCGCGCCAGCATTTCGAAATAGGCGAGCAGGTGGTGGCCGAAGGTGACGGGTTGCGCGACCTGCAGATGGGTGAAGCCCGGCATCACGGTGCCGGCGTGCTGTTCGGCCAGGTCGATGAGCGAGGTCTGGCAGGCCTTCAGGCCGGCCACGATGCGGTCGATGGCGTCGCGCAGGTAGAGGCGGATATCGGTCGCGACCTGATCGTTGCGCGAGCGGCCGGTGTGCAGGCGCTTGCCGGCGTCGCCGATCTTTGCGGTGAGTGCGGCTTCGATGTTGAGATGGACATCCTCTTTATCCAGTGACCAGGCAAAGCGGCCGGCGCGGATGTCTTCCAGCAGCCCGGCCATGCCGCGGCGGATGGCTTCCAGATCGGTCTGGCTGAGCACGCCGACGTGGTGCAACATGGCGGCGTGGGCCAGCGAGCCCTGAATATCGAACTCGGCCAGCCGATAATCGAAGGGGATCGACGCGGTGTAGCGTTTGACGATCTCGGAGACCGGTTCGGAAAAACGGCCGGACCAGGCGCCGTCCGGCGGCGTCGATGACGTGCTCATGGGGCAGAACGGGGATGAAAAGCAGGCATCATAACAACCGGCCGGTCGAATTGCCGAACTTCTGCCACCTGGGGGTGAGCCTGCGCATTGTATTGACGGCGGAAGCGGCGCTGGTCGCCAGCGTGGCCGCCCGCGCGCAGGATATCGAGGCGTTCTGGGCGGAATTCATCGTCCTGTCGGCCTGGGCGCAGCCGGCGCTGCTGCTGACCGTGCTGGCGCTGTGCGTTGCGTCGCGCTGGTTGCGCGGTCTGGTCTACCGCCGCGGCGTGCTGGCTGCGCTGGCGATCGGTGCGGCCGTGCCGGCGGGTGTCGTGCGCTGGATGGCGCCGCTGGCGGACACGGCCGGCTTGCACACGCCCGCAACGGTCGGCGGGTTTGCCCTGATGCTGGGCATCGGCCTGCTGGCTTATTTCAATCTGCGTGCCCGCGCCCTGTCGCCCGCCATCACCGAGGCGCGCCTGCAAGCCTTGCAGGCGCGCATCCGGCCGCATTTCCTGTTCAACAGCCTCAACGCCGTGCTCTCGCTGGTGCGCAGCGACCCGCGCCGCGCCGAGCGCGCGCTGGAAAACATGGCGGATCTTTTTCGCGCACTGATGAGTCAGGCCAACCAGCTGGTTCCACTGGAAGACGAGGTTTCGCTCACCCGGGCCTATCTGGAGCTGGAACAGTTGCGCCTGGGCGACCGTCTGCAAGTGGCGTGGCACGACCAGAATATGCCCGGCGACGCCCTGATCCCGCCGCTGGTGATCCAGCCGCTGGTGGAAAACGCGGTCTATCACGGGATTGAACCGCAGCCCGGCGGCGGCGAGATCAGCCTCAACATCTATCGCAGCGGTGACAAGGTCCATATCGTGGTGCGCAATCCGGTCGCCGAGGAGGCGGGCCATCACAAGGGCAACCGGATCGCACTGGCCAATATCCGCGAACGCCTGCTACTGCATTTCGATCTCGACGCGCAGCTCAAGTCCGAGCCGCTGGGCGCCGTTTATCAGGTGCATATCGTGATGCCCTACACCCGTGAACGCACCCAGCCCGCCCCTGCGCGTCCTCATCGTCGATGACGAGGCCCCTGCGCGCCACCGTCTGCGCGACGTGCTGGCCGACTGCGCGCCCGATCTGCCAGTCGATGTCGTCGGGGAGGCGGATAACGGGCGCGATGCCATCGAGCAGGCACAGCGCCGGCCGGTCGATGCCGTACTGCTCGATATCCGCATGCCCGGCATGGATGGCCTCGAATGCGCCGTCCATCTGAATCGCCTGTCCGCACCGCCGGCCATCATCTTCAGCACGGCCTACGATGCCTATGCCTGCCAGGCCTTTGAGCTCAATGCGGTCGACTATCTGCTGAAGCCGGTACGGGCCGACCGGCTGGTGCGGGCGCTGTCACGCGCGCACCGGCTCAACGCGGCCGCGCTCGACCACCTGCGCGAGGCCTATCCGAAGGCGCGCACCCATCTGTCGGTCAGCGAAAAAGGCCGCATCGTCCTGATCCCGGTCGACGATATCCTGTATCTCAAGGCCGAACTCAAGTACGTGACCGTCCGCACGGCGGTCCGCGAATATCTGCTGGAGGAATCGCTCACCCGACTGGAAGCGGAATTCGGCGAGATATTTGTGCGCATTCACCGCAACTGCCTGGTTGCCGGCACGCGGATTCGCGAAATCGGCAAACTGCCGGGCGACGAGGAGGGTCATTTCCTCAGGCTGGATGGGCTGGACGAACGTCTCGCCGTCAGCCGCCGGCAGTATTCCTCGCTCCGCGACCGCATGCGCGCGCGCTGACGGACGTTTGCGCCTGCCGTCCGGCCCGCTTTGCGGGTACGCTCGGGCCTTATCGCGCTGCCCGCCGGCAGCGTCTCGAATCTTCCGACCCATGCGTTCGAACAGACACTATCTCGAATTCGTCGTCATTCTCGGCGCGCTGACCGCCTTCGCGCCCCTGGCGATCGACATGTACCTGCCGGCCTTGCCGGCGATCGAGCGCGCCTTGCAGGGCAATATGGCCCAGGGCCAGTTCACGCTGGCGACCTTTTTCATCGGCTTCGCGTTGGGGCAGGCGGCGTTCGGGCCGCTGGCCGACCGTTTCGGGCGCAAGCGGCCGCTGTACGCGGGGCTGGTCCTGTTCATTTTCGCCTCCGCCGCCTGCGCCCTGGCCGCGTCGATCCAGGCACTCGCTGCCGCGCGTTTCGTGCAGGCGCTCGGCGCTTGCGCCGGTGCGGTCGTCGGTCGTGCGATGGTGCGCGATTTGTTCGAGCCGGCCGACACCGTGCGCGTGTTTTCCACGCTGATGCTGGTTATGGGGATTGCCCCCATCCTGGCGCCGCTGGTGGGCGGCTATCTACTGGTTGGGTTCGGCTGGCAGGCCATCTTCTGGATGCTCGCGCTCTTTGGCGGGATCTGCCTGCTGGCGGCGCGGCGGCTGCCGGAGACGCACCGCGAGACATCGCCCCGCCCGCTCGCTGTGGGGCGTGTCCTGCACGATTACCTGGCTTTGTTGCGACACCGGCGCTATCTCGGCCATGTGCTGACCGGTGCCTTCAGCGCTGCCGGCATGTTCGCCTATATCGCGGGCTCGCCCTTCGTGTTCATCGAGTTGCACGGCGTACCGCCGGAACATTATGGCTGGCTGTTCGGCAGCAATGCGCTCGGGCTGATCCTCGCTTCGCAGCTCAATGGCCGTCTGCTGCACCGCCGTCTGGGTGCCGAACGCGTGCTGCGCCTTGCCGGCTGGGTTCAGGCGGCGGCAGGGCTGGCGCTGCTGGCAATGGCCGTGAGCGGCGTGGGTGGGCTGCCCGGCATCATGCTGCCGTTGTTCGTCTACATCGCCTGCGGCGGTTTCGTGATGCCGAACGCGACGGCCCTGGCGATGGCGCCATTCAGCACCCATGCCGGCACGGCATCGGCCTTGCTGGGCAGTGTCCAGTTCGCTCTGGCCGCATGCGCCGCACTGGCGGTTGGCGCGTTGCATGCCGTGAGCGCGATCCCGATGGCGGGCGTCGTCGCCGCATGCGGCCTGCTGGGCGTGGTGGCGCATGCCGGCCTGGTGGGCGCGCGCGCACCAAGCCATTCCGGCCGGATGACGCCCTGATCGGACCGCGCTTTGCGCGGCCGACTGCCCGGAATCCGACCGGACAGCCCTCGAACGACCAGTCCGGAAAACTAAATGTTGTTTTATATCAATTAATTATTGGTCATCTACAACTAAAGTTGTATATCCAAACGCGCCAAGCCTTCGTAGCATTCATATCGCTTGCTGCCTGTTCCGCAAGCAGGAAGTTCTCCGCAACGAGGGGCGTGTCTCCTCCACTCAGCCGGGTTCTCACGAACCCGGCTTTTTTTTGTCCGTTCCGGCCGGCTATCATCGCGGACATGAAAACCGACGCCCCCCTGGACCTGACCGAACACCCGCTCGATTCCGAAACCGTTTTCCAGGGGCGGCTCATGCACGTCAAGCGCGACCGCGTGCGCCTGCCCAACGGCGGCGAATCGACGCGCGAATACCTGCTGCATCCCGGCGCCGTCGTCGTCATCCCGGTGTTCGAAAACGGCGACGTGCTGCTGGAACGCCAGCACCGCTACCCGCTGCATCGCGATTTCATCGAATTCCCCGCTGGCAAGATCGACCCCGGCGAGGCCGATCTGGTGTGCGCGAAGCGCGAACTGGAAGAGGAAACTGGCTATACCGCCAGCGAATGGCGCGAAATCACCACCATCTACCCGTGCATCGGCTACTCCAACGAGCGCCTGGCTTTCTATCTCGCACGCGGCCTGAAGGACGGCACCCACGGCCGCGACCCCGACGAATTTCTCGAAATCTTCCGCCTGTCCTTTGCCGAAGCGATGCAGTGGGTGAAGGACGGCCGCATCTGCGAGACCAAGACGGTGATCGGGCTGTTCTGGCTGGAAAAGCTTATGCAGCAGGGCTGGTAGCCCGGAAGTTAAGGGCGCTTTACTTTCCTGGAAAGCGCCTCGGTAAGATATGCCTCGACTCTGCGGTATTTTGCCGACCGAGCATAGTCGAGTGCGGATTTTCCATTATGGGTTGCGTCTGGTTTTGCGCCTGATTCAATTAATGCACGGACTCGTTCGAATGCGTCATCTTCACTGCTTGTTTTGGTGATGGACCAGATGATTCCTGGTTCTTCACAGTTGGGGTCGTGTTTGAGCCCGGAATCCCAATTCGCACCATAACGTCCAAGCAAGCGAATCAAGGATGCCCCGCCAGCGATGACTGCCAGGCAAGCAGGTGTGCCCCAGCTTGAATTTTTGAGATTTGGGTCAGCCCCCATCTCTAACAACCATTTTGAAACTTCGTAGCTGCCCTCCGAAATGGCTGTGAAAAGTGCAGTAACGCCACGGCTGTCATGCGCATTGATCCGAGCGCCGGCTTTTACGGCCGCTTTTACTTCGTTTAGCTCCCCAAGCTCGGCAGCCACGACCAATCGCTGACTTGGCATTAATGAGTTGTAATCCACTGCGGGCCTGAAATCGCTTTGGGGCGGGATTTCTCCATGCAGGCCAATAACAAGTTTTCCCGCTGGGTCGAAGTAATGCGGTATGGCGAGTAGATTAAAGTTCTGTGGGTACCGATGGCCTTTTACTACACGGCCGCTTAGATCGAAACGGACATTTCGACATGGGTCATGAAAACCGCCGGGCCAGCCTTTCCCCATGTTTTTGCTGGCTTGAGGCTCAAATGAAACAGCACAGCCGGAATAGTCGCTCACAATGCTCAGTACGACGATTTCCGGACGGATGGAGCGTAGAGGATTAAGGCTGACATGCTCGTTGAACGGTTTGGCAATGCTGGAGAAGCTATTGCCCCAGATACGCGCAGCGTTCTGTAGGCTGAGGTTCAAATTGTTACTGTAAGGGTCAGCCAGGTCTTGAGCGTTATTTCTGAGGTGCTGGATTTCGTTCTTTGAACGCCTGTAGATCATTACCCCGTGGCCGTTCCAGTCGACAGTCAGTAAGAGACCCGGTGGAAGTTTATTGAGATCAACCGAAATCTTGCCTGGATTAACGAACTCGGTCGAACCATACCCAGCATAAGTCGCTACGGAAAAACCCGATAAAAAGCAAAATAGAATCCAGCGAAACATGGCATTCAAACTCAAGCTGGCTGATACCCCAGATTCGGCGCCAGCCAGCGTTCCGCCGTCTTCATATCCCAGCCCTTGCGCTGCGCGTAGTCCGCGACCTGGTCCTTCTCCATCTTGGCGACGGCGAAATACTGGCTGTCGGGGTGCGACAGATAGAAGCCGGATACCGAGGCGCCGGGCCACATGGCGTAGTTTTCCGTGAGTTCGACGCCGATGCAGGCGGTGGCGTCGAGCATGTGGAACAGGCCGGCCTTTTCGCTGTGCTCGGGGCAGGCGGGGTAGCCCGGCGCCGGGCGGATGCCCCGGTATTTTTCGCCGATGAGATCGTCGTTGCCCAGATTCTCGTCCGGCGCATAGCCCCAGAATTCGCGGCGTACGCGCAGGTGCAGGTGTTCGGCGAAGGCTTCGGCCAGGCGGTCGCACAGGGCCTTGAAGAGGATGGCCGAGTAATCGTCGTGCGCGGCCTCGAAAGCCCTGGCGCGTTCGTCCTCGCCGATGCCGGCGGTGACGACGAAGGCGCCGAGGTAATCGCGGATGCCGGTTTCGCGCGGGGCGACGAAGTCGGCGAGGCAGAGGTTGGCGCGGCCCGTGGGCTTTTTCATCTGCTGGCGCAGGTTGTGCCAGTCCATGAGCATCTTCTTGCGCGATTCGTCGACGTAGATCGCGATGTCGTCCTCGTTGATGCTGTTGGCCGGGAAGAGGCCGAATACGGCGCGGGCTTCGACCCAGTTTTCCGCGATCATCTGCTTCAGCATGGCCTGGGCGTCGGCGTAGAGCTTCTTCGCTTCGACACCGACGACTTCGTCGTCGAGGATTTTCGGGAATTTGCCGTGCAGTTCCCACGAAGCGAAGAAGGGCGTCCAGTCGATGGTTTCGGCGAGCTTCGCCAGGTCGTAGGCCTTGAGCACCTGCACGCCGAGCTGTTTCGGCACCGGCGGGGTGTAGCGGTCCCAGTCGATCTTGAATTTGTTGGCGCGCGCGTCCGCCAGGCTCACCCGTACGGTCTCGGACTTGGTGCGCAGGTGGCGTTCGCGGGTGGTGGCGTAGTCGGCGCGGGTTTCGGCGACGAAGGCGGCGCGCAGGTCTTGCGACAACAGCTTGGTGCAGACACCGACGGCCCGCGACGCATCCTTCACGTAGATCACGGGATGTGCGTAGTTGGGTTCGATCTTGACGGCGGTGTGGGCAAGCGAAGTCGTCGCGCCGCCGATCAGGAGCGGCAGCGTGAAGCCCTGGCGCTGCATTTCGGCGGCGACGAAGGCCATTTCCTCCAGCGACGGCGTGATGAGGCCGGACAGGCCGATGATGTCGGCGCCGGTTTCTTTCGCCGTGTCGAGGATCTTCTGCGCCGGCACCATGACGCCGAGATCGATGATTTCGTAGCCGTTGCAGCCGAGCACCACGCCGACGATGTTCTTGCCGATGTCGTGCACGTCGCCCTTGACCGTGGCCATGATGATCCGGCCCGCGCTCTGCATGCCGCCAGCGGCCTTGTCCGCTTCGATGAACGGGATCAGGTGCGCCACGGCCTGTTTCATCACGCGGGCCGATTTCACCACCTGCGGCAGGAACATCTTGCCCGCGCCGAAGAGGTCGCCGACGACGTTCATGCCGGCCATCAGCGGCCCTTCGATCACGTCGAGCGGACGCGTCGAGGCCAGCCGCGCTTCCTCCGTGTCCTCGACGATGTACTGCGTGATGCCCTGCACCAGCGCATGGCTCAGGCGTTCGTTGACCGGCAGCGCACGCCAGCTGAGGTCCTCGACCTTTTCCTTGGCGCCGGCCTTCACGCCCTCGGCGAACGACACCAGCCGCTCGGTTGCGTCGGCGCGGCGGTTGAGCAGCACGTCTTCCACCCGTTCCTTCAGTTCGGGGTCGAGCTTGGCGTACACGCCCAGCTGGCCGGCGTTGACGATGCCCATGTCCATGCCGGCTTCGATGGCGTGGTACAGGAAGGCGGTGTGGATGGCCTCGCGCACGGCGTCGTTGCCGCGGAAGGAGAAGCTCACGTTCGACACGCCGCCGGAGACGTGGGCGTGCGGCAGGTTCCGGCGGATCCAGCGCGTGGCTTCGATGAAGTCCACCGCGTAGTTGGCGTGTTCCTCGATGCCGGTGGCGACCGCGAAGATGTTGGGATCGAAGATGATGTCCTCG
>ERZ781398.4448-NODE-4448-length-10225-cov-3.233530_pt1 | contig 10225 bp, 7 predicted proteins | sample MGYA00433077_ERZ781398 | MGnify/ENA primary metagenome ERZ781398 (study PRJEB29847, sample SAMN06458254) | wastewater metagenome | isolation source: Wastewater bioreactor | place: South Africa: Cape Town | study: EMG produced TPA metagenomics assembly of the... | reverse complement strand
CTGGACCATTGGCACCATGTACGGCAACTTCGAACGCCGCCACATGTACGAATACGGCACGACGAGCCAGCAGCTCGCCTGGGTGAAGGTCGCGGCCTCGCACCACGCACAGCACAACCCTCATGCCTTGCTGCGCAAGGTATTCACGGTGGAGGACGTGCTCGGTTCGCCCATGGTGGCCGACCCGCTGCATCGTTTGGACTGCTGCGTGATCACCGACGGCGGCGGTGCGCTGGTGGTGGTGGCGCCCGAGGTGGCGCGCAGCTTGAACCGTCCCCGCATCAAGGTGATCGGCCACGGTGAAACCATCCGCACCAATAACGGCGGCCATCACCAGGACATGCTGGCGACCGGTGCGGCGCGCTCTGCCCCCATGGCGTTCGCGCAGGCGGGCGTGACGCCGGCCGACATCAAGTACGCCTCCATCTACGACAACTTCACCATCATGGTCATCATGCAGCTGGAGGACCTGGGTTTTTGCCCCAAGGGTGAGGGAGGGCGCTTTGTGGCGGACGGCAACCTGATCTCGGGGGGCGGGAAACTTCCCTTCAACACCGATGGCGGCGGCCTCTGCAACAACCATCCGGCCAACCGCGGAGGCATGACCAAGGCCATCGAAGCCGTGCGCCAGCTGCGTGGCGAGGCCCATCCCGCGGTGCAGGTGAAGAACTGCGATCTGGCCCTGGCCGCCGGCCCTGGCGGTGTCTACGGCGTGGGCCATTCGCACACCACCGTGATCTTCGAGCGGGAGCACTGAAGCCATGCAAGCCACAGAACCGTCACGCGACTGGCACGCCGACCCCTATGCCATCGAGTACCCCGAATCCGCGCCCTTCTGGGAGGCTGCCGAGGCCGGTACCCTGCTGCTGCCGCAATGCACGCAGTGCGGCCGCTGTCACTGGCATCCACGCGCCTTCTGCCCTCTGTGCGGCGCCGCGGACCCGCAGTGGCGCAGCGCCAGCGGACAGGGCGAGGTCTTCAGCTACAGCATCGCACGCACCGAAGAGCCCTACGTGGTGGCCTACGTCAAGCTGAACGAAGGCCCGCTCATGCTCACCAACATCGTCGACTGCGACCCCGGGGCGGTGCGCATCGGCCAGAGCGTCACGGCGCGCTTTCGCCGCACGCCGCAAGGCGGGTTGCTGCCCGTATTCGTTCCTGCCCCTTGCGTCAAGGCATAGCGCCATGCATTCCTCCACCCCACTCAACCGCCGCGCCTTCGCCCTGGCTGCCGGCGCTTTCGGCATGGGCCTGGCCGGCGTCGGCCGCGCGGCTGCATTCCCTCAACAGCGCGTAGCGATGATCGTGCCCTTTTCTGCCGGCACGGCCGTAGACGTCGTCGCGCGCTTCCTGGCGGCGAAACTGGCCCAGCAATGGAACCAGCCCGTGTTCGTGGAGAACCGCGTAGGCGGCGATGGAGTGATCGGCACCAAGGCCGTCAAGGCTGCGCCCGAAGATGGCCACGCCATCCTGTACACCGGCCCGCCCTTCCTGTTTGCACCGGACATCAATACCGCTGCCGGCTACGACCCATTGAAGGATTTCAAGCCCGTCGCGCGGGTCACCGCACCGGTCTACATGCTGGCGGCCACCATGAATGCGCCATACAACACCTTCCAGGAGTTCGTGGCGGCGGCCCGGCGCAGCGGCGCCAGGCTGGATGTGGGAACGGTAGGCATGCACAGCACCGCGACTGTCTCCGGCATGGCCAAGGCGGCAGGCGCTGAAATCAACATCGTCAACTACAAGACCACGGCACAGCTGATCAGCGACGGCATCGCGGGCCACGTGCCCCTCGTGCTGTCCGCCCTGGGCTCCCTGGCGCAGCTCACGCGCGATGGAAAACTCAAGGCGCTTGCGACCAGCGGCCCCAAGCGGTCCGTCGTCACTCCGGAAGTGCCGACTGCCATGGAGGGCGGCGCCACGGGATTTTCGGTAGTGTCCTGGAATGGGGCCTTCGTACGCACGGGCACGCCGGACGCAACGGTTGCCGCCATCGCCGGCGCCATCCGCAAAGCCACGTCAGAGCCGGATTTCCTGGCGTTTTGCAAAGTGCAAGGCCTCGAGCCTGCCTTTGAGGACGGCAAGATCTGGGCGCAGGAGCTGCTCTCCGAAAAAACCAGCCTGAGCGAGCTGCTGCGCCAAAGCGGTGCCTGGGGAAACAAATGACCATGAACACTGCAACCTGGCCCGCCATCGACGTCGAGGCCGAACTCGGCGATATCCGTCACTGGACCACGGGAGAAATCCTTGCGCGGCGCGCGGCGTTGAACCCCGACCGGGTTTTCCTGCGATTCGCGCCGGACGGCCGCCATTTCACCTATGCGGACCTGCACCGCCGCACCAATGGAATCGCACTCGCCCTGAGACATATCGGCATCGCACGCGGCCAGCATGTCGCGATGCTCTCGCCCAACAACCCGGAATGCCTGCTTGGAAATCTGGCGCTCGGCAAGCTGGGCGCAGTGTCGGTACCCATCAACACATCCGCCAAGGCGAGCCTGCTGGAGTACTACCTTTCGCACGCGGATTGCATGGCAGCCATCGTTGCCGATGCCTGCATCGAGGAGTTCGCATCCGTGGCGCAGCGCCTGGACAAGCTGCGCCATGTCATCGTGATCGGCGACGCGGACCGCGCGCGCGAACTGCTTCGCGGCCTTCCGGTTTCGGTCGATGCATTCCCAGCGGAAGCCGCCAGCGACGAAGTGGTGGACGCCGGCGTGCGCTTCACCGACCTCGCCTGCCTGCTGTACACATCCGGCACGACAGGCCCCTCCAAGGCGATCATGATTGGGCACGGGGCAGCATGGCATTGGGGCAAGCACAGCGTCCACTACCGCTACGTCTTGCCCGGCGACGTGGACTACGTCTGCATGCCGCTGTTCCACGCCAATGCGCTTCTCCTGAGTTGCGCCACGGCCATCATGGCGGGAACCTCGGTGGTGCTGGACGAGAAGTTCTCCACCTCGCGGTTCTGGGAACGCGTGAGGGCCTTCGGCGTCACGCGCTTCAACGCCATTGGCGCCATCGCCAACTTCCTGTGGTCTCAGCCACCATCGCCCGCCGACCGCGACCACCGCGTGCGCCTGTGCTCACTGGCGCCGCCTCCGCCATTCGTTCACGAATTCGCGGACCGCTTCGGCGTGCAAGTGATTGGAGGCTTCGCCCTGAGCGACTATGGCCTCGGCTGCGCCCGCCCGCCAGACACGCCTCCCGACAAAATCTTCAGCCTGGGCCGCGTATGCGACGGCGTGGCGGTTCGAGTGGTGGACGATGATGACCTTGAACTGGCCGCCGGCGAGCTAGGCGAGATCGTCATGCGCATCGAGCAGGCCGGCGCGACACCGCTCGGGTACTACAAGATGCCCGAGGCAACGCTCGCAGCCTGGCGGAACCTGTGGTTTCACACCGGCGATCGCGGCTACTTCGATGCCGACGGCTACCTGTATCTGACCGATCGAAAGAAAGATGCGATCCGCCGCCGGGGCGAGAACATTTCCGCCTACGAGGTGGAGTCGGTCATAGCGCTACACCCCTCGGTCCTCCAGGTAGCGGTGTATCCCTTGCAGTCCGAGCACAGCGAGGAGGAAGTCGCCGCGACGGTCATGCTGAAGGAGGAGCAGTCACTGGACGCAGCCAGCCTGGCGGAATTCTGCAAAGACCAGATGGCCCCGCACATGGTTCCACGCTTCATCGAGTTCATTGCGGAGATGCCCCTAACGCCCACAAGCAAGATAGAAAAGTACAAGTTGCGGGAACGCGCGCAGGCGAACCGGGCGCAGCTGTGGGATCGGGAGCGTATGCAAACCGACTGAAACTATTAAAAAGTAAGCTGCTAGCGCTTTCCAGACAAGCGCTAGAGGTCATTTTCATTTGCATTGCCTGCGGCGATGCGCTCGCGCGGATCCAGCAACTCGCACAGCAGTTCCACATGGCTGCTGCGCAGGCACTCCAGCCCCACGGCGGTCTCATCGCCCAGGATCATCCGTATCAGCAGCGCATGCGTCACGGGGGCTATCACCAACCGGGGCTCGCGCACGATGACGCTCTGCGGCAGGCCGAGCCGCGCGGCATGGGTACGCAGCATGTCGGCGAGCAAGGCCATGTTGGGCCGCACCACGTTGTGCTCCCACAGTTCCACCAGGTCCTTCACGCGGCCCCGCTCCGCCGCCAGCAGGCGCAGCGTGACCACCGCGGCGGGCCGCTCCAGCAGCCCCGCGTACAGCCTGTCCACCAGCCATTGCGCAAAGGCCCGCGTGCCGGCCTCGACGGGCGGCACGGGCGGCTCCTGCCACTCGGGGGGCGCCAGGGAACGGTGGAGCAGGGCCTCGAAGATCACGTCCTTGCTGGCGAAATGCGCATACAGCCCCCCCTTCGACAGGCCGCAGCGGCGGCCGATGTCGTCCATCGTGGTGGCGGCGAAGCCGCGTTCGGAAAACTCCACCAGGGCCGCATCCAGGATCTGCGCAACGCGCACCTGTGGCGCCAGGCGCCGCCGCGCCGGTGGGGCTGAGGCAGCGCAGGAAGGCTGGATAGGTTGCTGCATGGTGTCTCTCATCGTGGTCTGGCCGGTATTTTGACCGTCTTGACTACCGACCAGTCGGTATTTAAAAGGCGCTAATTTGACGACCGTCAAATCAAACACGCGCAACGCGCCTAAAGTCGCCAGGGCGCTCCCCGAACACCCGCCGAAGGACCCGTTTCATGCCCGACACCTTTTCCGCAGCGGCGCTGGCCGACCAACTGGATACGCAGTTCCATGCCGCGCTGGCGCGCCGGTTCTTCTCGCTCTCCCCGGCGGCGGGCATGCTGGCCGCCAGCGACTGGGCGCTGCATCTGGCCGTGTCGCCCGGCAAATGCATGGCCCTGGCCCGCCTGGCCCTGCGCCAGAGCGAGGAGCTGGCCGGCTACGCCCGCGAACGCATGACCGCCGGCGCCGACCCGCAGCTGCGCCATGGCGTGCAGCCCCCGGCCCAGGACAGGCGCTTCGCGGCGCCCGAATGGCAGCAGTGGCCGTTCAACTACATGCACCAGTCGTTCCTGCTCACCCAGCAGTGGTGGGCCGCCGCCACGCACGGCGTGAAGGGCGTGGAGAAGCACCACGAGAACGTGGTGGCGTTCGCCGCCCGCCAGCTGCTGGACGTCTTCTCGCCCGGCAACCAGCTGGCCACCAACCCGGTGGTGCTGCAGCGCACGCTGCAGCAGGGCGGCGCCAACCTGCTGCGCGGCGCGCTCAATGCGGCCGACGACCTGCAGCGCCTGGCCGCGGGCAAGCCCCCCGCGGGCACGGAGGACTTCGTGGTCGGCCGCGACGTGGCCGTCACGCCGGGCAAGGTGGTGCTGCGAAACCGCCTGGTGGAGCTGATCCAGTACACGCCCACGACCGAGGCCGTGCACCCCGAGCCGATCCTGATCGTGCCGGCCTGGATCATGAAGTACTACATCCTGGACCTGTCGCCGCACAACTCGCTCATCCGCTACCTGGTGGACCAGGGCCATACGGTGTTCTGCCTGTCCTGGAAGAACCCCGGCTACGAGGACCGCGACCTGGGCATGGACGACTACCTCAAGCTGGGCTTTCACGCCGCGCTCGACGCCGTCAACGCCATCGTCCCCAAGCGCAAGGTGCACGCCACGGGCTACTGCCTGGGCGGCACCCTGCTGGCCATCGCCGCCGCCGCGATGGCGCGCGACGGCGACGCGCGCCTAGCCTCGCTGTCGCTGTTCGCTGCGCAGACCGATTTTTCCGAGCCGGGCGAGCTGGGCCTGTTCATCGACGAGAGCCAGGTCAACCTGCTGGAGGCGCAGATGACCCAGACCGGCTACCTCAAGGCCAGCCAGATGGCGGGCGCGTTCCAGATGCTGCGCTCCTACGACCTGCTGTGGTCGCGCCTGGTCAACGAATACCTGCTGGGCGAGCGCACCCCGATGAACGACCTGATGGCCTGGAACGCCGACGCCACGCGCATGCCGGCCAGGATGCACGCGCAGTACCTGCGCCGGCTGTTCCTCGACGACGACCTGAGCCGGGGCCGCTACCCCGCGGGCGGCAAGCCGGTGGCGCTCAGCGACCTCACGCTGCCCACCTTCATGGTCGGCACGCTCACCGACCACGTGGCGCCCTGGCGCTCGGTGCACAAGCTGCACTACCTGACGACGGCAGAGATCACCTTCGCCCTCACCAGCGGCGGGCACAACGCCGGCATCGTCAATCCGCCCCGCCACCCGCGGCGCCACCACCAGATACTCACCCGGCCCGCGGGCGGCAGCTACATGGCGCCCGACGACTGGCTGGCCGCCGCGCCCGACGTGCCGGGCTCTTGGTGGCCCGCATGGGTGCAGTGGCTGCAGGCGCGCTCCGGCGCCCCCGTGGCGCCGCCGCACGTCGGCGCGCGGGGCTACAAGGCCATCGCGGACGCGCCGGGCAGCTACGTGCTGGAGAAGTGAGCATGGGCCAGCCGTGAACATGACCGCATCCACCGCCCTTCCCCGCCCGCGCCCCGCGCGGCTGGCATGCGCAGCCGCCGCGGCCGCGCTGCTGCTGGCGGGCTGCACCACGCTGGCGCCGCCCTACGAAGCCCCCGCCATGCCCGTGCCGCAGCGCTACGCAGGCGCCGCGGAGCCGGGCGGCGCGGTGGCCGCCGCCACCGCGTGGCGCGACTACTTCACCGACCCCCAGCTGCAGGCGCTGATCGTCCAGGCGCTGGAGCACAACCGCGACCTGCGCACCGCGGCGCTGCGCGTGCAGGAGGCCCGCGCGGCCTACGGCATCCAGAGCGCCGAGCTGTCCCCTTCCGTGGGCGCGCAGGCCAACATGGACCGCGCGCGCACGCCCGCCGACCTGAGCCTGACGGGCCGGCCCATGGTGGCCTCGCAGTACCAGGTGGGCCTGGGCATGGCCAGCTGGGAGATCGACCTGGCCAGCGACGCGGCGCGCCACGCCGTCACCGTGAGCCTGATCGCCCAGGTGGCGGGCGGCTACCTGGCGCTGCGCGAGCTCGACGAACGCCTGGCGCTGGCCGAGCAGAGCAGCGCCAGCCGCGAGGAGAGCCTGCGCATCTCGCGCCGCCGCGTGGAGGTGGGCTCCGACTCGCGCCTGCACCTGACGCAGATGCAGACGCTGCTGACGCAAGCCCAGGCCCTGGTGGCGCAGCTCTCGCTCGAACGCGCCCGGCAGGCCCACGCGCTCGGCCAGCTGGTGGGCACGGGCGTGGCGCTGGCACCGGCTGCCGGGCGCCTGGCCGAGCAGCAGATGCCACGCCTGGCCGCGGGCCTGCCGTCGGACCTGCTGGCGCAGCGGCCCGACATCGTGGCCGCAGAGCACCAGCTGCGCGCGGCGCACGCGCAGATCGGCGCGGCGCGCGCGGCCTTCTTCCCGAGCATCTCGCTGACGGGCGCGTTCGGCACGGCCAGCGACGAGCTGGGCGGCCTGTTCGAGGGCGGCAGCCGGGCCTGGACGTTCTCGCCCAGCATCACGCTGCCGATCTTCAGCGGCGGGCGCCTGAAGGGCAACCTGGCGCTGGCCGAGGTGCGCCGCGACCTGGCCGTGGCGAACTACGAAAGAGCCGTGCAGCAGGCCTTCCGCGACGTATCGGACGCGCTGGCCGGGCGGCAGTGGCTGGAGCGCCAGAGCCGCATCGCCCAGGAGGCGCTGGCCGTGCAGACCGAGCGCGCGCGCCTGTCCCAGCTGCGCTACGACCACGGCGCCGCCGCCTTCCTGGACGTGCTGGACGCGCAGCGCGACCTGCTCGTAGCCCAGCAGCAGACGGTGCAGGCGCAACGCCTGCTGCTGTCGAGCCAGGTCAGCCTGTACGCCGCGCTGGGCGGCGGCACCCTCACGCAAACCAACACGCCCATCGGGCCCCGCGGGCCCGGCACACCATGAAACCCCAACTCAAGAACCGCCTGACCCTCCTTGCCATCGTGGCCGCGGCACTGGCGGCCGGCGCCTATGCCTGGACGCAGCTGCGCGCCACCGGCCCCGGCGAGAACTTTGCCAGCGGCAACGGCCGTATCGAAGCCACAGAGGTGGACGTGGCCACCAAGCGCGGCGGGCGCGTGCAGGACATCCTGGCGCAGGAAGGCGACTTCGTGGACGCCGGCCAACTCCTGGCCCGCATGCAGATCGACACGCTCGAAGCCGTGCACGCCGAGGCCAAGGCGCGCCTGCAGCAGTCCGTGGCCGCCCTGGCCAGCGCCCAGGCGCAGGTGGCCGTGCGCGAGAGCGACAAGCAGGCCGCCCAGGCCGTTCTGGCGCAGCGCCAGAGCGAGCTGGAGGCCGCGCAGCGGCGCCTGGCGCGCTCGCAGACGCTGGTGCGCGAGGGCGCCGCGTCCGACCAGGAGGTCGACGACGACCGCGCCCGCGAACGCAGCACCCAGGCCGCCGTGGTGGCCGCCAGGGCGCAGGTGAACGCCGCGCAGGCGGCCATAGACGCCGCCCGCACCCAGGCCACGGGCGCACGCGCCACCGTGGCCGCGGCCGAGGCCACCGTGGCACGCGCCAAGGCCGACATAGACGACAGCGCCCTCACCGCGCCGCGCAGCGGCCGTGTGCAATTCCGCCTGGCCCAGCCCGGCGAGGTGCTGGGCGGGGGCGGCAAGGTGCTGAACCTGGTGGACCTGTCCGACGTCTACATGACCTTCTTCCTGCCCGAGACCGTGGCCGGGCGCGTGGCGCTGGGAAGCGACGTGCGCATCGTGCTCGACGCGGCGCCGCAGTACACGATACCGGCCAAGGTGAGCTTCGTGGCCAGCACCGCGCAGTTCACGCCCAAGACGGTGGAGACGGCCAGCGAGCGCCAGAAGCTGATGTTCCGCATCAAGGCGCAGATCGACCCGCAGCTGCTGCAAAAGCACCTGCGGCAGGTCAAGACGGGGCTGCCCGGCGTGGCCTGGGTCAAGCTCGACGCCGAGACTCCGTGGCCCGCGAACCTGCAGACGCGCCTGCCGGAGTGACGCGTGGCCGCTGAAACCCCGCAACCCGTCGCCCGGCTGCAGGCCGTGCGGCTGCGCTACGGCCGGGCGCTGGCGATCGGCGGCGTGGACCTCGACATCCCGGCCGGCCGCATGGTGGGCCTGATCGGCCCGGACGGCGTGGGCAAGTCGAGCCTGCTGTCGCTCGTGGCCGGCGCGCGCGCCGTGCAGGAAGGCAGCGTGCACGCCCTGGGCGGCGACATGGCCGGCAAGCGCCACCGCGACACGGTCTGCCCGCGCATCGCCTACATGCCGCAGGGCCTGGGCAAGAACCTGTACCCGACGCTGTCGGTCGAGGAGAACCTGCAGTTCTTCGCGCGCCTGTTCGGCCACGACGCCGCCGAGCGGCGCCGGCGCATCGACGACCTCACGCGCAGCACCGGCCTGGCGCCCTTCCTGGCGCGGCCGGCGGGCAAGCTCTCGGGCGGCATGAAGCAGAAGCTGGGGCTGTGCTGCGCGCTCATCCACGACCCCGACCTGCTGATCCTGGACGAGCCCACCACCGGCGTGGACCCGCTGGCGCGCGCGCAGTTCTGGGATTTGATCGGCCGCATCCGCGCCGCCCGGCCCGGCATGAGCGTGATCGTGGCCACGGCCTACATGGAGGAAGCCCAGCGCTTTGAATGGCTGGTGGCGATGGACGAGGGGCGCATTCTGGCCACCGGCACCCCGGCCGAGCTGATGGCCCGCACTGGGCACGATTCGCTGGAGCAGGCCTTTGTGGCCCTGCTGCCCGAGGCCAAGCGCCGGGGCCACCAGGCGGTGCAGATTCCGCCGCTGGACCGGTCGCAGGCAGACGATGCCACCAACGTCGCCATCGAGGCGCGCGACCTCACCATGCGCTTTGGCGACTTTGTGGCGGTGGACCATGTGAGCTTTCGCATCCAGCGCGGCGAGATCTTCGGCTTTCTGGGCAGCAACGGCTGCGGCAAGTCCACCACCATGAAGATGCTCACCGGCCTGCTGCCCGCCAGCGACGGGCAGGCCTGGTTGTTCGGCCAGCCAGTGGACCCCAAGGACATGGCCACACGGCGGCGCGTGGGCTACATGTCGCAGGCGTTTTCGCTGTACAGCGAGCTGTCGGTGGAGCAGAACCTGGTGCTGCATGCCCGTCTGTTTCACGTGCCCGAGGCCGAGGTGCCCGGGCGCGTGACGGCCATGCTGGAGCGTTTTGACCTGCAGGCCGTGCGCGGGTCCATGCCCGAGCGGCTGCCGCTGGGCATGCGCCAGCGCCTGTCGCTGGCCGTGGCCA
>ERZ781398.4437-NODE-4437-length-10242-cov-3.291352_pt1 | contig 10242 bp, 10 predicted proteins | sample MGYA00433077_ERZ781398 | MGnify/ENA primary metagenome ERZ781398 (study PRJEB29847, sample SAMN06458254) | wastewater metagenome | isolation source: Wastewater bioreactor | place: South Africa: Cape Town | study: EMG produced TPA metagenomics assembly of the... | reverse complement strand
CGCCACTTCTACACCGAGGAAAGGACGGTGACCCTGGCGCTCAAGCGCCCGGCCATGGCCCGGCTGGGCGCGTACGCGGACTGACGCGGCCCGGCCCCAAGCCAAGAGCGCCCCGGGCGCTCTTTTTTTATTCAAATCACCTGATTAGGTACATGCCTCAGACGCGGCGACCCCACCCTCACCCCAACCCTCTCCCGCCCAGGCGGGAGAGGGAGCAAAACCACGCGGCCCGAGACTCCCTCTCCCGCATGCGGGAGAGGGCCGGGGTGAGGGTGCATGCAAGCGCATCTGCGGTATGTCGATAATCAGGTCAAATCAGGCTCCAGCGCTTATCCATCAAGCGCAAGCAGCTATTTAATTCATAGCATAAAAAAGCCTGCCGGCGCAACGCACCGGCAGGCAACCTGGGAGTAATCGCGGGGCGTCAGTCCACCACGCCCATCCACTGCGCCAGCGCCTGGGCCACCGCTTGCGGCTGCTCCATGGGCGCCAGGTGCCCGGCGGGGCCCACGACGCGCTGCTGCGCGCCGGGAATGTTCGCCGCGTAGGCGGCGAGCGCGGCCGGCGTGAAGAGCTGGTCGTGCGAGCCCGCCAGCACCAGCGTGGGCCGGCTGCCGTCCAGCAGGCGGGCGCGGTCGGGCCGCGCGGCCGTGGCGCGCACGTGGGCGGCGTAGCGCGCGGGCCCGTAGTCCCGCACCATGGCCTGGCGCGCCTGCAGCAGCGCGGCGTTCGCCAGGCTGTCGGGGTGGAAGGTGTTGGCCGTGGCCGCCTCCACCATCTCGAAGTAGCGGCCCTGCGCCACGGCCTCCAGCGCGGCGATGCGCTTTTGCGCGGCGGCCGGGCTGTCGGCGAAGGGCGCGGTGCACAGCAGGGCGATGCCCTGCACGCGCTCGGGCGCCTGCTCCAGCATGGCCAGGGCCACGTAGCCGCCGAACGAGAATCCGGCGAGCCAGAAGCGCTCGGGCAGCCGCGCCAGGTGCGCGGCGGCGATCGCCTCCACCGTCTCCAGCGGCGGGTTGTCCAGGGCCGTGGCCTGCACGGCGGCGGGCAGCGCGGCCAGCACGCCGGCGAACACCGCCCGCGTGTTGTTCAGCCCCGGTACCAGGACCAACTGGGCGGCCGCCGTCATGCCGGCACGTAGCGCTGGTCGCGCTGCTCGCCGTGGATGCGGTCGCCCTCCACCCAGCCCGAGTGCGTGCCGGCCGAGATGCGGTGCGGCAGGATGATGCGCGCCAGCGGGCCACGCGTGATGTCCTCGGCGGGGATCACCCAGCACTCGGAACGCCCGTCCGCCATGTTGTTGACGAAGGTGACCACGTAGCCGTCGTCCTCCGCCACGGCGCCGATGCGGCGCGCCATCTGCGGCTCGCTGCCGTAGCAGCCCTTGCCGTACTCCAGCGTCTGCGTCTGGCGCGTGAGCATGTCGTAGCGCTTGAGGCCGCGGAACAGCCACTCGCCCTTCTCGTACAGCACGTTGAAGCTGTAGCGGTAGGGCCGGCCCACGTAGTCGTTGCTGACCATGGGGAACTCGGTGATCTCGTCGTCGATCTGCTCCTCGCGCGTCTCGCCGGTCTTCATGTTGAAGCGCCAGCGGTACATCAGCGTGGGGTTGTTGTGCTTGTCCAGGTGCGCGCGGATCTTGTCGTAGGCGGCCTGGCGGCCCTCGGCCAGCGACTGGCCCACGTTGGGCTTGTGGGGGTTGGGCATGATGCAGCCGTCCATGACCACCTCGTCACCATCCTCGTAGCAGTTGGCCAGGTGCAGGATGTGGCAGGGCGTGCCCTCGAACCAGCGCACCGAGGCCGAGTCGCCGTGGCGCGGCAGGATGCCGAAGCGCGCGGGCCGGTCGCTGTAGAAGCGCATCTTGCGCTCGCCCCGGGCCAGCAGCGCGGGGTCGAAGTGGAACGGCAGGTCGTGCAGGATGGTGTAGTTCTTCGTGATGCCCAGGTCGTGCGGCCAGCGCGCGCCGGGCAGCTCGATCGGCACGTAGTGCGCCAGGCGGTTGTGGCGGTCCACCACGCCGTAGTTCATGTACGGGGGCTTCTCGGGGTAGTTGAAGAACATCATCTCGCCGGTGGCCGGGTCCACCTTGTAGTGCGAGGCCACGCCGTCGGACACGAAGCGCGCCCAGTCCGCGTCGGGGCCCAGCGTCTCCAGCGTGACCGGGTCCAGGCGCCAGGGCTCGCTGCCCTGCGACATGGTGGCCAGCAGCTTGCCGGCGTGGATCTTCACGTCGGTGCCGGCGTTGTCCTTCATCGCGCCCATCGATCCCCAGCCGCGGCGCGCCTGCATCTGCGGCGACAGCATGCCGGGCCACAGCGAGCGCCCCGCCGCCTGCTCGGCCAGGAAGCCGGTGGTCTGCACGAAGCGGTTGCGGTAGGTGGCCTTGCCGTCCTCGAAGTGCATGGCGTGCAGCATGCCGTCGCCGTCGAAGGGGTGGTAGATGCCCAGCGCCTCGTGCACCTGGTTGTGCGTGTTGCGCACGTAGATGCCGTGCAGGTCGCGCGGGATCTCGCCGATGACCTGCATGCTGCCGGTGTCGGCCACCCACTCTTCCATGGCGGGGGTGAAAGGGCCGTGCAGGAAGGGGTGGTCGTTGTCCGGCGCGAGGGTGGACTGGTAGGTGCGGAGGATTTTTTGCATGGTCGTGCCTTGGAGGAAGCGGGGGTTAATCGATCTTGACCGCGCCGGACTTGAGCAGCTCGCCATAGCGCCTGGTGCTGTCCTGGACGATCTGGCGGAACTGCTCGGGCTGGTTGGCCACCACCTGGTAGCCCATCTCGGCGAGCTTGCTGCTCACCGCGGGTGTCTTGAGCGCCTGCACGAAGGCCGCGTTGAGCTTGGCCAGGATGGGCGCGGGCGTACCCTTGGCCGCCGCGTAGCCCACCCAGCCATCCGAGGTGAAGTCGATGCCCGACTCCCTGAACGTGGGCACGTCGGGCAGGGAGCTCACCCGCTGGCTGGAGGTCACCGCCAGCGCGGTGACCTGGCCGTTCTCGACGAAGGTCTTGCCGGCGTTGGAGACCAGCGCGTACTGCAGCTGCCCGCCCGCGATGTCGTTGAGCATCTGCACCTCGCCGGCATAGGGCACGTGCTGCGCCTTGATACCCAGCTTCTGCGCCAGGATGACGTTGTTGAAGTGAAAGCTCGTGCCCGCGCCCGGCGTGCCATAGTTGAGCTTGCCCGGGTTCTTGCGGGCGTACTCGGCGAACTGCTGCACGGTGTTCAGGCCCAGCTTGCGGTCCACCACCAGGGTCATGAAGGTGTCCACGGCGATAGTGATGGGCTCGAACTGCTCCAGCGGCCTGATCTTGTAGTTGGGGTTGGTCAGCGGCAGCGTCACCATGGTGGCGGGCACGACCAGGGCGACGGTGTAGCCGTCCCTGGGCGCCTGCAGCAGGGCCTGCAGGCCGATCTGTCCGCCCGCGCCGGGGCGGTTGTCCACCACCACGGCAGTGCCCAGGGCCTTGCCGACCTCGTCGCTGACGATGCGCGAGACGATGTCGGTCAGCCCGCCCGCCGGGTACGGCACGATGAGCCTGATGGGGCGCTCGGGCCACTGGCTGGCCTGGGCGGGCAGCGCGGCGTACAGCGAAAGGGCAGCGGCGGACAGGCCGTGCAGCAGTTGTCTCTTGTTCATGGGTCTCGGAATGCGTGGGTCGATTGCGGGAAAAGAAAGGCGTGAGGTCAGCGCGCGGCCATCACGCGCTCGCGGATGAAGCGCAGCAGGTGGCCGTTGAACAGCTCGTGCTGCTCGGCGAAGGCGTAGTGGCCCGCGCCCGGGATGCAGGCGTACTCGGCATGGGGCACGAACTGCGTCTGCACGCTCTTCATGCCCTCGGGGCGGCCCACCTTGTCGTGCTCGCCGGCCAGCAGCAGCGTGGGCACGCGCAGGTTCTTCAGGTTGGGCTCGCCGTCGTAGAGCGTGATGGCGGTGATGGCCGCGCAGAAGGTGTCGGCATGGGTGCCCAGCGCCACCTCGCGCACCAGGTCGACCATGGAGCCCTTGGAGCCGGGCGCGAACATGGAGTCGATCACCGCGCCCGCCGTGTCGCGGAAGGTGTTGCCCGCACGCAGCGGCTCTACGCGCTCGGCCAGGAAGGTCTTCTGGTCCTCGGGACTCTTCTGCGAGAACGAGCCCACCGTGGCGGAGATCACCACGCCGTGCACCTTCTCGGGCCGCGCCGCGTACACCGCCGGCGCCGTGATGCCGCCCATGCTGTGGCCCAGCACGATGTTGGTGGCGGTGCCGCAGCGGTCGATGAGGCAGGCCGCCGTCTCGCCCAGGCGCTCGATGGCCAGGCCGTCCGGCGGCAGCGGGCTGAGGCCGTAGCCCGGCGCGTCCCAGGCCACCACGCGCAGGCCCTCGCGCACCAGCGTCTCGATCTCGTAGCGGAAGTAGTCCTTGCTGCCGTAGGCGCCATGCAGCAGGAACACGGTGGTATCGCCCGCACGTTGGTAGTCGGGGAAGCGGTATGCAGTAGTCATCGAAGGGAACTCCAGAGGTTGCATCAAGTACGGCGGTCGCTGGAAAGCGCCGCATTGTTTGCGCCAAATCAAACGTCGCGAATTCATTCTGTGGCCCACTATTCGAGTAGCCAAGCCGGACCCGCGCCTGTTCCAGATACCGGAACATGCATGCGGGGCATTTGTCGTGCCCGCGCCGCTGCGCTCATCGCGGTTCCGGATGACGGAACCCACACCCTTTCCCCGCCCCCTTTCCCGAACTTCTCTCCGACATTACCGTCCGCTTCTGGATGCGTACGGTAGTGGTCTGCGGTGGCTACGCGCATCGCCCGCACCTCGTCTTCTGGAAGCAGTACCCCAACGGCAAGGAGACGACTTGAACTACTCACACAGCATCCCCCCGCGCGCCCTGAAGATCTCTGTTTCCGTGTGCTTCGCGGCCCTGAGCTGCGCCGCTCACGCCCAGTCGCAGGTGACGCTTTTCGGCGCCGTCGACCTCGGCGTTCGCACGGTGCACAACGACGCGGGCACAACCACGGGCATGTACAGCGGCAACAACTACACCTCACGCTTGGGCTTTCGGGGTGAGGAGGACCTGGGCGGCGGCATGAAGGCCAGTTTCTGGCTGGAGAGCACGCTCACAGCGGACACGGGCACCATGCCCACGCAGTTCTTCGACCGGCGCAGCACGCTGTCGCTGTCGGGCCCCGTGGGCGAAGTGCGCCTGGGCCGTGACTACACACCGGCGTTCCGCGGCTACGCCACGGCCGAAGTGTTCGACTTCGCTGGCGCAGCCAGCATGACGACGCTGTACAGCGGCACGGCCTCCACCGTCTTGAACCGTGCATTCAAGGGCAAGACGAGCAGCAATGGCCGCACCAACGGATCCATAGCCTATTTCACGCCAAATACATTCGGGGGCTTCTACCTGAACGCAATGGCATCGAATAGCGGGGATGGCAACGCCTCCGGAGACTTCGACTACCGCGGCTTGCGCATCGGTTACAACAAGGGGCCGCTGCACGTCAACGCATTTGCCGGCAGTACCGACATCAAGCCCGCCGGGGACAACTACCGCATCCGTGGAGCCGCTGCCGCTTACAAGTTCAGCCACGCCAAGGTGACCGCGGCATTGGTGGACATGCGCTACCAGGACGCCCGCCAGACGAACTACACCGTGGGCATGATCTGGCCCATGGGCGTACACCAGATCAAGGCGGCATGGCACCACATCAATCAGGCAGGCAAGGCTGCCAACGGCACGCCCATCAATGCCAACGACGCAGACATGCTCGCGGTCGGCTATGTGTATAGCCTGTCAAAACGCACTGCGCTCTACGGCACGCTGGCATACCTGAACAACAAGGGGCAGGCGAGCTTCACCATCTCCGGCGCCGCCCCGGGCGCCCCTGCAGGAAGTTCCTCGCGCGGCGCGGAATTCGGTGTGCGCCACCTCTTCTAGGAGCGCACCCCACATCAGAAATCCCTCGCGATGCGAGGGATTTCCGAGGGTGGCATCGGCAGTTACAGCCCTTGCGCCGACTGCAGCGCGGCCACGCGCTCCTCGATGGGCGGGTGCGAGGAGAACAGCTTGCCGATGTTCCCCGTGATGCCCATGGCCTGCAGGCTCTGGGGCATCTCGCCCGGGCGCATGCCGCCCAGGCGGTGCAGGGCGTTGATCATGGGCTGCTTGCGGCCCATGAGCCGGGCGGCGCCGGCGTCGGCACGGAACTCGCGCTGGCGCGAGAACCAGGCCACGATGATGGCGGCCAGGAACCCCAGCACGATGTCGAGCACGATGGTGGTGATCATGTAGCCGATGCCGGGGCCCGAGCTGTTCTCGTCGTTCCTGCGCAGGAAGCTGTCCACCGCGTAGCCGATCACGCGCGAGAGGAACACCACGAAGGTGTTCATCACACCCTGGATCAGCGCCATGGTCACCATGTCGCCGTTGGCCACGTGCGCCACCTCGTGGCCGATCACGGCCTCGACCTCCTCGCGCGTCATGCCCTGCAGGAGGCCCGTGGAGACGGCCACCAGCGCCGAGTTCTTGAACGCGCCCGTGGCGAAGGCGTTGGGCTCGCCCTGGTAGATGCCGACCTCGGGCATCTGGATGCCGGCCTTGTCGGCGAAGCCGCGCACGGTCTCGACGATCCAGGCCTCGTCGGCGTTGCGCGGCGCGTTGATGATCTGCACGCCCATGCTCATCTTGGCGATGGGCTTGCTCATCAGCAGCGAGATGATGGCGCCGCCGAAGCCCATGACGAAGGCGAAGCCGAGCAGCGCGCCCAGGTTCAGGCCGTTGGCCGTCAGGTAGCGGTTCACGCCCAGCAGGCTGGCGACGATGCCCAGCACCACCACCACGGCGACGTTGGTCAGCAGAAAGAGCGCAATGCGTTTCATCGAAGGGTTCTCCGGACAGGGACAGGAAGCCGCCCGCGGCGCGGCGCCGTGGACAGACAACAAGGTGGGGATGGAGCGGGGCGGTTCAAGCCACGCGGCCAGCGACAGGCACCTGTTGTTTATGGCTTATGCGGTGCGCGCGCTGCGGAAAACGAGAGAGTCATCATAAAAGCAAAAGTTCTCGTTTTCGGGCCACCAGCCCGGCACGCCCAGAACCGGCAGGGGATTGAAAGGCTTGGCCGCCAGCCGCTGCGCCGACAGGTCTGCGGCCAGCCAGTCGTCCACGTTTACTATATTTTCAGTAGCTGCATGCGCTTGATAGACATGGGCTGTGACCTGTTTTCTTGGTGAAACCAGCTTTTCCAGCAGGGCATGGCCGATGAGCAGCAGCCGCGCCTGCCGCCACAGCGGGCGCAGCTCCACGCACAGCCTGCGCCACTGGCGCGCGGCCAGCGCCTCGTGCAGGGCGGGCGGGGCCAGCAGCACGGCGCCGTTTTCGTCGAACACCGTGAGCGCGTCGCGCAGCGGCCCACGCACCGCGCCCACGCCCTCGGCCGCGATCACGCCGGCCTGCAGCCGGTTGAAGCGGCGCTTGGCGGCCGGGTAATGCAGCCAGACGAGGCCGTTGAAGAAGTCGTGCAGGTTGTCGCGCGTGGGCACGCGGCCTTCGGCGTGGATGAACTGCTCGTAGGCCATGCCCGGTGGCAGCGCCGCCTGGGGCACGAAGCACACGCCGGGCGATGGGGCGGCGCCCTCGTCGATCAGCGCGTTGAGCGCATCGGCCACGCCGGCGCCGGCCTGCACGCGCGCGGCCACGCGCCGCCCCATGGATGCCAGCGGAGCCAGCCAGGGGCGCCGCCAGTCGATGGCGCTCATGCAGGGCTGCGCAGGCGGGCCGCTCACCCCACCAGCCGCCACGGCAGCGCCTCGCCCGCGCGCAGGGGCTTGAGGTCGGCCTCGCCGAAGGGGAAGCTGTCGGGCGGCGTCCAGCTTTCGCGGCGCAGCGTGATCGTGCCCTGGTTGCGCGGCAGGCCGTAGAAGGCCGGGCCGTGGAAGCTGGCGAAGCCCTCCAGCCGGTCGAGCGCGCCCGCGTTGTCGAAGGCCTCGGCATACATCTCGATGGCGGCGTGCGCGGTGTAGCAGCCGGCGCAGCCCGTGGCGTGTTCCTTGAGGTGCGCGGGGTGCGGCGCGCTGTCGGTGCCCAGGAAGAACTTGGCCGATCCGCTGGTGGCCGCCTGCACCAGCGCCTGGCGGTGCAGTTCGCGCTTGAGCACGGGCAGGCAGTAGTAGTGCGGGCGGATGCCGCCGGTGAAGATGGCGTTGCGGTTGTACAGCAGGTGGTGCGCGGTGATGGTGGCCGCGGTGTACGCGTCGCTGTCCGCCACGTACTGCGCGGCCTCGCGCGTGGTGATGTGCTCGAAGACGATCTTGAGCTCGGGGAAGTCGCGGCGCAGCGGGATCAATTGCCGGTCGATGAACACGGCCTCGCGGTCGAACAGGTCGATGTCGCTGCTCGTCACCTCGCCATGCACCAGCAGCAGCAGGCCTGCCTTCTGCATGGCTTCGAGCGTCTTGTAGGTCTTGCGGATGTCGGTCACGCCCGCGTCGCTGTTGGTGGTGGCGCCCGCGGGGTAGAGCTTGCACGCGACCACGCCGGCGTCGCGGGCAGCGGCGATCTCGCCGGGCGGCAGGTTGTCGGTGAGGTACAGCGTCATCAGGGGCTCGAACGACAGGCCCTGCGGAACGGCGGCCAGGATGCGCTCCTTGTAGTCGAGCGCCTGGGCCGCCGTGGTCACGGGCGGGCGCAGGTTGGGCATGATGATGGCGCGCCCGAACTGCGCCGCCGTGTGCGGCACGACGGTGTGCAGGGGATCCCCGTCGCGCACGTGCAGGTGCCAGTCGTCGGGGCGGGTGATGGTGAGGGTGTCGGGGCGATGGGCTGCGGTCATGGCCGTTATTGTCCCATTCGCTCCCCGCCGCGCGCGGGGAAAAGAGCCCCGGCACCGCCAGGGTGGCCGGGGCAGATCCCGTTGCAGGGATGAGGGGTAAACAGGAGCGGGCCGGTGGCTCAGCAGCCCGAGGGACGGTTGGGCCGCATGGGCACCACGCCCGAGACGGTCACGCGCGCGCCGGAGCCATCGGTGGCGACCAATGTCTTGTTGACCAGGCGGACGCGGTCGGTATCGCGCACCACGGCCACGTCGCTCCAGTCGTCGGCACGGAACTCATGGTCCAGGAAGGTGAAGAAGGCCTCGTACACCACGCTGGCATCGGGCCGGTAGCGGATGTCGCCAAACGCCTGCCCGCTGCCGCCCACGCGGTTGACACCATCGAAGCGGAAGGTGCACACCTCGGGATACGAGCCGATGGGGTTCTTCTTGTCCACCTCGGTGAGGTTGACGTTGCCGTCGCCATAGATGCCGTTGAGGCCTTCCACGGTAGCGCCCGTGACCGTCAGCACGCCGAGCTGGTCGCTGGGTGTGGGATCGTCGTCGTTGCCGCCACCGCAAGCGCTGAGAAGAAGGGCGGTGGCGGCGGCCACCGTGACGGCGCAAGAGGTTCTGAGGAAGGCATTCATGATGCTGAGTGCTCCAGGGTGATTGAACATGGTTCGATCCTAGGAAGGGCGCGGCCGGGAGCGCGTGGGCCACGCCCCCCACGACCTGTAAGAAAAGCCCGCGCGGCCTGGTCGGCGCGCCGGCGGCCACGATGGGTGCCGCGGCCAATACCCCTGCTGGCGGCCGAAGCCGCAGGGGCGCGTATCCTGCCCGGGTGCCCTGCAGGACCATGCCATGGACAAGACCATCCCACCCCACCATGTCCGCATCAAGCGCGCCTACGAGCCCCCCGCGGCCGAGGACGGCGCGCGCATCCTGATCGACCGGCTGTGGCCGCGCGGCGTGAAGAAGGAGGCGCTGGCGCTCACCGAATGGGCCAAGGCGCTGGCCCCGAGCACCGAACTGCGCCAGTGGTTCAACCACGACCCCGCCCTGTGGGACGAGTTCCGCCGCCGCTACGCCGCCGAGCTGCGCGCGCAGCGCCCGGCCTTCGACGCGCTGCGCGAGCGCGCGCGCCACGGCGTGGTGACGCTGGTGTATTCGGCACATGACGAGACCGTGAACAACGCCGTCGCCATGCGCGGCTTCCTGCTGCAGCGCGGCGGCCTGGATGACTAGGAGCTTTCGATGACGCAACGCCTGGACTACAAGAACGCATCGCCCAAGGGCTTTGCCGCCATGCTCGCGCTGGAACTGCACGCGCGCGCAAGCGGGCTGGAGCACGGCCTGCTGGAACTGGTGAAGACGCGCGTTTCGCAGCTCAACGGCTGCGCGTACTGCCTGGACATGCACAGCAAGGACGCGCGCGCCGCCG
>ERZ781398.4434-NODE-4434-length-10248-cov-3.761209_pt1 | contig 10248 bp, 12 predicted proteins | sample MGYA00433077_ERZ781398 | MGnify/ENA primary metagenome ERZ781398 (study PRJEB29847, sample SAMN06458254) | wastewater metagenome | isolation source: Wastewater bioreactor | place: South Africa: Cape Town | study: EMG produced TPA metagenomics assembly of the... | reverse complement strand
TGGAATATGTTTGAAAATTTCGTTCGGATTCAGTTAAATATTGTAGAAGAATTGGTGTTGGACTTAATTCAATGCAAATCGGTTGAAATTTTTCTTTGATCGAAAGATTGTAGAGATATGAAAGTGCACTATGAAATTGAACTGTTTGTTCGATTTGATCGGACCAATATTGAGCATTGAATTGTGTTCTTAATTGTCCATTGAGTGTGTCAATGATGGCAATTTTACATTTCTTATAAATAATTCGATTTGCAATTGAACGAAATTCATTGAGAATTGGTTTCATAAAATGTGTATGAAATGGATGTTTTATATTCAATTTTTTACATAAAAATAATTTGTTCGTAGTAATGTGTGAATGAAGAATATCGATTGTCTTTGCAAGACCTGAAACAACAATTGATCGAATTCCATTATGTCCTGCAAGAGATACTTCGAGTTGATTTAAATGTAATTGTTGACATAATTGATTGAATTGTTCGACATCACAATTGATTGCTAACATTGATCCTTCAATTGTTTGTTCCATGAATTGAGCTCGATGACCAACTAAGAAGAGAGCATCTTCGAGACTAATAGCTGAACTTAAACATGCTGCAACTATTTCTCCAATTGAATGTCCAATCATATAATCAGGAGTGATTCCCCAAGCCATTAACATTTTGCCAAGTGAATATTCGATTGAAAAGAGAAGTGGTTGACATACTTGTGTACTATGAAATTCTTCTTCAGTTAATAATGATTGATGTGCATTTTCAAGTAATTCAAGTAATGTTTGATTATTAGAAAATAAATTTGGATGTAAATCAAAAAGAATTTTCGAACAAAGACGAAATGTACTTGACCAAACATTTGAATATTGAAGTAATTGTTGACACATACCAAAGTATTGTGATCCTTGACCACCTAACACAAATACAATTCGTGTTGGCAAATCTGATGATGATGATGATGATGATGATTCTTTCGAAGAAGTTTGTTGTAAATTTGTTGATAAGAATAAATGTTGATTATTAGATGATGATGAAGTTAACAAATGTGAATATTGAGATCCAATTGTTTTTGTTAATCGATCTAATTGATCAGGTATTGTTGATAGAATGGATGTTAAACTTTGAATTAAATCTTTAACCGATGATGTTACAATAGCTAATCGATTGATAAAATGATTTCGTCGTGCCGTTGTTGTAAAAGATAAATCTCGAAGAAATTTGAATTCATCATTTGTTGAAGGTGATTTCGATTGAAAAGCAATTAAATATTGAATAAATCGAAGAGTATAAGCTCGTACTGAATCTGGATGTTTACCTGAAATTGTAATTAAATGAAATGGTTCAATGGATTGATGTTGATATTCATCGGATTCAATGGGTGTTTCTTGAATAACACAACTTGCATTTGCTCCACTAAAACCAAATGAATTAACAATAGCACGTCGTGCTATTTGACTATCAGGAAGTGTCCACGATTGAATTTCATCAGGAATAATAACATATTCATTGAGATCAATCTTTGGATTAATATCTTTCGATGGAATATGTGGTGTAATTGTTTGATGTTGTAACATCATAACAGTTTTAATGAGACCAGCAAGACCTGCAGCTGCTTCTGAATGGCCAATGAATGCTTTATGACTACCAATATAAAGTGGATTATCTTTGGATCGATAGGATTGATTTGCAAGTGTTTTAACAATAGCATTTGTTTCAATGGGATCTCCACCTTGAGTTCCTGTTCCATGTGCTTCAATATATTGAATAGCACTTGGAAGAATATGTGCTTTATGTAAAACTGTTTGAATCAATGTTTCAATTTGTGGTTGAGATGGTAATAATAAATTTTGTGATTGTCCCGATTGATTAACCGTTGTTGAATTGATTAATGCATGAATTAAATCTCGATCTCGTTTAGCATTGATATATGGTTTAATAACAATGGCTGCAATACCATCCGATCGAGTATATCCATCAGCTCGACTAACAAAAGCTGCACATCCACCTGTTGAATTTGTACTAAAAAATCCACCTGCAGCTAACGCAAGATATTCAACAGGATCGGTTGAAATTAAAACAGCACTAACAACAGCTGCATCACATTCGCCATTAAGTATTGATTCAACAGCAAGATGAAGACAAACTAAACTTCCAGCACAAGCTGTGTCCAATTGAATCGATGGACCACAAAATTTAAAAAAATAACTAACACGACCTGCTTGCATTGATCGAGCTTCACATTGTCCTAAATATGCATCCATATGAGCTTCCATATTCTTTCGATATCCATCTGTTCCTGTACAACCAACGAAAACACCGATTCGTTGTTCATTAAGACCCATACGTGCACCTTCACCAATGACATAACCTGCATTTTCAAGAGCTAAATAACACATTTCAAGAGTCAATCGATGTTGAGGATCCATATGAGTTGCATCACGCATATTTATATTGAAAAATTGTGGATCAAATAAATCGATTTCGTCGATAATTCCCATATGTTGAGCATTTGTTTGATAAACATTCTTTGGATTTGTTGTATAATATCGACTATGATCCCAACGAGTTTTAGGAATAACTTGTAAACTATGTTTTCTATTCAATAAATTCGAATAGAATTCATCAATAGAATTCGCATCAGGATAACGACAAGCCATACCAATAATGGCAATACTATTTCGAATTGGATCTTCATAATGAATAATACTCGAACCAATCTTAATAACAACATGTTCATTTAATGTTTCTTCGTTGATTTTTGAAACCGATGAAATTAAACTTTGCGGTAGATTCAATGTTGTATAAACACAAATCTGTTGTTTTGATAGACATTCTTTGAGATAAGAACTATTGTTAATTAAATTCATTGATCTTGTACTTGGTCCAAAATCAAGTACAATCACTGAATTTGAACAAGAATCAGTTGTTGAAGAAGACAAATTTGATTTAATAATACGTGATAAACTATCGGAAACTAAATCCCAACGTGAAACTTCAATTAAAATACTATTAATTAATTCGATACAGGTTACTCCAACAGATGGTTCACCATCGGTATCCGAATATAATATTGTTCGATTCCATTGATTTTTTGTTGAACTTCCTTCAAATTGTGGTTGTTCACGAGTGAAATCATCGAGAATTTTCGAAGCTGTTGTCGGAAAATAGGAATAACAATGAAGTGGAATATCAAGACCAACTGAAACAAGTGAACACGAAGGAAATTCACTTTTCAAATATTCAACTAATACAGGTAAATGATTAGCAAAACCAGTGATTGTCAATTGATCACATTGAGATACAACACAAACATCAAAATGATAACCAAATTCATTTTCATTATTAAATGCATTGATAACATTGAATACATCTTGAAAAGGAACTTTAGATATTTGTAATGAACCTGTATTATAATTGACTTTATCATTATCATCACTTTCAATTGATGATAAACATTGATTCGTTTGTTTGCTTTTGTATTGTTCCATTTTCCATTTATGAAAATCTTCTGTTGCTCGAAGACCAAACCAAAAACATAATCGAATAGCTGCAAGAGCATTATGACGAAGTTGTTCATAACTATTACTAATATCAACAATATATGCTGTTATTGTACCAATACTAAAACCAGATAAAAATATAGACGAACGTTTCAATTGACCAATTGTTACATTGGAACATTCAAGAAAATGCATCAAAACAATAACTTGATTTAACAATAAAATTGATGATGAAATCGAGAAATTCAAACGACCATAACAATCATCTTCGGGAAGACCAATTTGAATCCATTCAAATAAATTGAAATTATTTTCCATCCAATTGATATTCAATTCATTGGCTGATTGTAAAATTAAACGATTGAGTAATTCTAATCCATCGTTGATAAATGAACGAATCTTTGCCGATAAAACTAATTGATTGAAGATTTGTTGAAGTGTTGTCAAAGATCCTTCAGCTGTTAAGAAACCTCCGAATATCAATGCTAATTTCACTGATGACGAACGATTCAATGATTTCGAAGATGATACTGATTCAATTCGATGATAACGATTAACATTGGCTGCAAGGTCATACACATGTTGATCGATTAGACGAGCCATCCACGTTGGCCGATTTGCCGTCGGTTCAAATGTTGAACTAAGAAGAATCAACTGTTCTAAACCGGGATAAACATTTAACGATGTTGATTGTTTATTGGCGACGAGTGCATTTGTTGTTGTTGTTGTTGTTGTTGTTGTTGTTGAAGGTTTAACAGTTAGTTCTGAGAAAGCACAATAAGGATAAATAGGTGATGTATGACTTGCATCATTTAACATTTGAATATGTTTTGGTGTCAATTTAATTTGAAGTGCATCAAGATTATCTTGAAGATGAGCCAATGTTCGTGGACCAACAATACAACCTGTGACAGTTTGAGAAAAGATCCATCGAATAGCCACTTGTGAAATTGTTGCTTTTAATTCTGTTGCAATTTGTGAACATGCTCGAAGAACCATCCATGTTTTAGGATTGGCTCCCATTGTTGATAAATCCCATGAACTGAAATGAACTGATTCAGCAAAACTCATCCGACTATTGACCGGTGCTTGTGAAATGCCTGCATTTTCCAAATGGCTATATCTATTCGATAACCAACCGCCAGCTAATGGAGACCAAGCAAGAAAACCAATTCCATTATCTTGACACAAACGAGTTAATTCCCATTCGGCTGTTCGACATAAAAGATTGTATTGCGATTGAATAAATAATGGAAATTCCCAATTATTTCGTTGACATAATGTTATTAATTGATGCAATTGAACAGGAGTATAATTCGATACACCATAGTAACGAATTCGACCCATTTGAATGAGAATTTGTAATGTTCGTATGACATCTTCTAATTGAGTTGCATCATCCCAATAATGAATTGTATAAACATCAATATAATTCGTTTGTAATTTGTCCAAACTATCTTCAATTGCATCCATAATATGTTTTCTTGATGAACCACTTGAATTGACATAATTAAAAGCTGCCTTAGAAGGAATAGTGTTCACTGGTGATGTGAATTTCGTGCAAATAATAAGTTTTCGTCGCATATGTTTATTTTGCCGTTGTAGCCAATTGCCAATAATAGCTTCACTTTCTCCGTAATTATTACTTGTATCAATAAAATTTCCTCCAGCAGCAACATATCGATCTAGGAGAGCAGCACTTGTTGCCTCATCAGCTACGGCTGGCATACGCCAAGGACCCAAACCGTTCGTTGAAAGTAACATTGCTCCGAAACATAAACGACTGGTCTTTAAACCACTTCGACCAAAGGATTCGTATTCCATTTTAGTTTTTTTTTTTTTTTATAATTATTTTCTAAGATCACGAAATGAAAAATAAAGAAGATTTGTTTCGTTTTTATATCTTGTTTTAATTGCGTCAAACGTTGGCAGACATTTGAGTAGGTGTACTATTTTACATCCACGCAAAATAAACAACGATTGTAACGGTCTAATCGCTGTATATTTTTCTCCTACGACGGAAAAAAAAACGAGATATGAAAATCCGCTCGATTACTAACACAAAAATAACAAGAAGAAGAAAAAAAAGACCCCGAAAAAAAAAGAAAATACTCCGTATTTGAAATCGTGCCTAGACATTATGAATATTTCGAGCAAAGCAAACTCGCATTCCTTTTCGCTTTCGTTGTGAGAAAGAAAATAAGTTATTTTCCTGGCATATAAATACGTCAATGTTTATTGATTATGTCTATATCAATATCGAATAAATATAAAAAAAGAGAGAGAGCAAGTAAAAAAAAGTTATGCATTTGTTGAATTGATCGATTGATTATAAAGTTTGGCGTAGATTCCATTTGGTCGATTAATTAAATCGTCATGTTTTCCATGTTCGACGATACGACCTCGTCTCATCACATAAATGATATCAACATGACGAATTGTCGAAAGACGATGAGCAACAGTTATTGAAGTCAAATGTTCACCGGCATGAGATTGTAATGCTTCTTGAACGAGCTATATAGTTTTTTTTTATTATTTAGCATAAAATACAAATAATATGATGAAAATCGTCGACTTACTCGTTCACTTTCAACATCAAGTGCACTTGTTGGTTCATCTAAAACTAATAATTGTGGCTTTCGTATAACAGCACGTGCAATAGCTATGCGTTGTCGTTGACCACCAGAAATTTTCGAGCCAAATTGACCAACTGACGTTTCATAACCCTTAACAATTCATAAAATGAACAATTTTGAAAGAGAAAAATGAATTCGAAATTACTTGGGGTAATGTTTCGATGAAATCATGAATATTCGCTTTTCGTGCTGCTTGAATAATATCATCGATTGTAAATAATGTATCTTCATTTCCATAAGTTATATTATCACGAATTGACATATTAAATAAAACAGGCTCTTGACCAACATAACCAATTTGAGAACGATGAACTTTCAAATTTATTTCACGAATATCACTCGAATTTACTCGCTTTTCATTACAAACAAACAAAGAAATAGATAAACGAAAAACAAACTAATCTTACCACTTCACCATCAGTGACATCATAGAAACGTTGGATCAATGCTAAAACCGTAGATTTGCCACAACCCGTACTACCTAAATTGATAACGAACAATTATGAAATGAAAATGATATTTTGTTTTTGTTTTTACCAACTAATGCAATCGATTGACCAGATTTTAAAGTCAATTTTAAATCATTGAGAATAGTCAATTGAGATCGTGTTGGATAACTGAATTTGACTGAATTAAATTTCAATTCATGGATTTGACTTTGAGATGGATATTTGTCTGTTTCTTCAACTGAAATTCGAACTTTTCGTTGAAAAAGTAATGTAAATGATTGAGCTGCTGTAAGAGAACTACCCAATTTAGGTAATCTAAAACAAGAAAAAAAGAAAAAGATTTTCTTATCTATTTCGTCAACAAAAGATACTTACGCTGCATACATCATTGCATAGGTTTGATTGACAAAACTACCAAATGAAACAACTCTAGAAATCAAATAAAAATCTTTATTCAAAGGAAAAGATTTTGTTTTGTTGAAAAACTTGCAGAAAGAGTTGTTCCATTGTTAATTCTCCTTGACTTCCAAGATGAACAGCAAGAACTAAAACAGCGGGAACCAAGAAGAACATACGTGACATTTCAATTCCACAGAATAATCCAATTAAATGCATATATTTAAGTGGAATACTTAACAACAACAATTTATTCTACAATTTTATTTGAAAAAACAAATGAATAATACCTGACTGATTTATCGGCAAGTTTGGTAAATCGTTCAATAAATGTCTTTTGTACATTTAATTCAAATACAGTACGAATATTTTGCACAGATTCAATGGCAATCTACGATAATTGAAAAAGATAAAAGCAAGACAAACAAATGATTTAACAAACCATATTGAGATTTTCCAAAACTTGACGTTGTTTCTTTGTTGTACATTTCGAAAGTGCTGTATAAAGCCAACAGAGTGTTGTGAGAATTATAATAAGAACAATATAAACAAGTGTAATTTTATAACCAAGAAGAAAACCAGATACAATCACTCCAATTACAAGTGTTGCGATCATTTCTGTCATTGTCATTAAAATTGTACCAATTACCTACAAATAAACAATGAAATTCAATATTGATTTTTGTCAATGAAATTATCTTACAGATTGAATTTTAGCTGCATCACTTTCGAGTAATTTCGTTAGACGACCAGCATTATTTTCTTTTCGATCAAACCAACCGATTTCTTGTCGAATTAAAGCTTTAAAAGTACGAAAACGTAATTTTTCAGTTAATTGAGCAGAAGCAAGACCAAAGAAATAATACTAAAACACATTTTCAAATGAAAAACAATTTCCATTAAACAAACAACAAAACATATCTTACACTTAGCCAAGCTGAAGCACATACAATCAAACCCAATAATATCAGATAGAATGATATAGTCAATAAACTATTCAATCGTGCCGAATCAGATTGTTCACTAAGTCCCTTTAAAGTCATATTTAACTAGAATAAATCTATGTAATTATTTAACATGTTTACCATCATAATTTGACCGAGAAGATATGTCCATACTATTGTTCGAAATGAAAGAATCACTGAAGCTAAACAACCAGCGAGTAGCCATAGCCAAGCTGTTCGACTTATTTCCCAAACCGAACCAAATGTTGACATCGGTTGACCATCGAATTCATCTTCATCCTTCAACAGTAACAAATCAACAGAAATTGTTTGAATATTTTCAATTTAACTTTGTCAATAGTTTTTTGTGTAGGTTCGTTTCCTCTGAGATGTGACGATTTACTGTTTGTACTCCTAGCTGAATCGTGTCTTTCTTCAGTTTGTTCGTCATCTGCACGTTCTTTATCGAGATCTTTTTGTTGTCCTTCAATCATCGTTGCATAGACTCCATTTTCAATGTTCATCAATTGTTGATGTGTTCCTTGTTCAATCACAACTCCATTACGAATCAAAACAATTCGATCAGCATTTCTGATTGTTGATAGACGATGAGTAATTGTCAATGTAGTTCGATGAGATTCTATTGGAAAATAAATAAATATTTCAATAGAAGATCAACGGAGAGAAAGACCTCGACAAGCTTTTTCTAGAGCATGTCTAATAATAGTTTCCGATTCATTGTCTAATGCACTTGTAACTTCATCGAGAAGAAGAATTGGTGCTTGACGAACAAGTGCTCTTGCTAAACAAATTCGTTGTTTTTCTCCACCACTCAATTGAGTTCCACGATGACCAACAACTGTATCATATTGCTTTTAATCAAAACAAAAAAAAAATTGTTTGTTTGTTTGTTTGTTTGTTTGTTTGTTCGGATATTACTTTAGGAAGACCCAAAATAAAATCATGAACATTTGCTTGTTTGGCTGCTTCTTCAATTTGAGCAAATGTTGCATCCATATTTCCAAATTGAATATTATCTCGAATTGTTGTTGTAAAAAGTACCTTAATAGAAAAATGAACAATTTCATTTTTTGATTGTTTTTGTCAAAGATTATTTGTACGGGTTCTTGGCCAACAGTTGCAATTTGTTGACGATAATATTCCATATTGATATCATTGATTGAAGGACCATTAGTCACTCGAATTGAACCTTGTTGACATTCATAAAAACGTAATAATAATTGAGCACATGTACTCTTTCCTAGAAAAGACAATTGAATAATTGATTGTTAGATAAGAGTTGACTCGTATCGAATTGACCTGATCCTGAACCACCAACAACAGCGACTGTTTCACCGGGATTCAAACAAAAATTAATTCCTTTAAGAACAGTTTGATTCGGTCGTGATGGATAAGAAAAATGAACATCTTCAAAAGTAATTCCTTTTGCTAACGAAACAATTGCATAGGCGTCACTATCTCGTCGAATTGTCGTTTCATCAATGAATTGCCAAAGTCGTTGTGCAGCTCCTTTAGCTTCATTAATCACATGAAATTGTGGTGAAATCATCAATGCATAGAAACTACTACGACCAGCTGTTAAAAAAGCCTAATTTACAAATATTGAAAATAGATCCTATTCAAATTTGTTTTCTTTTTGTTGTTGTTGAAATACCGTTATAAATTGAGAAATTGTAACTCGTCCAGTATTAATTAACACACCAGCAAATGTAACACTAACTGCATAGATTAAATATGTTAACATATTATTTAATCCAACTTGAAGTCCACCTATTTGTGCTTTCTTTCTGGCAAAATGACTTGAAGATGGTAATTTATCACCATAACTAAAAAAACAATTCTTATAGGAGAATTTGAAAAGAATTTTGAAACCGTTGAATTTCATTGTCTTGCGCACCATGAGCAAATACAGTTCGAATCGATGTAAGTACTTCTTGAGCAATTGCATCACATTTACTATACGCATCGAGTTCAGAACGAGTCAAACTACTCATTTTCTATTCAATTCAATTCAATAACAATTCAACAAAGAGACAAATCGAATTACTTTTCCAGTTATTGGTCCAATGAAGAAAAGAGGAGGAGTTAAACATAAGATAAGTAAAGATAGTTCCCATGCATTGACAACAGCAACAATAATACTTGATATCAAATGTGACATTGTCATGATACTCAATGCTAATTTCATGCCAATTCCATCGGATATTTTATCAACATAACTAAACAAACAACAATTTCAATGAATAATTTGAAATAAAGGACGGGGGCGCATAAGGTCCATTTTTGGGCCATCGGCAATTTCGACTTTT
>ERZ781398.4432-NODE-4432-length-10255-cov-4.690098_pt1 | contig 10255 bp, 8 predicted proteins | sample MGYA00433077_ERZ781398 | MGnify/ENA primary metagenome ERZ781398 (study PRJEB29847, sample SAMN06458254) | wastewater metagenome | isolation source: Wastewater bioreactor | place: South Africa: Cape Town | study: EMG produced TPA metagenomics assembly of the... | reverse complement strand
AATCGCCTGCCTCCGAGGGAGGGTCCTGAATCCATGCCGCAGCCTCTTGTGATCGCTCCATCGATCCTGTCGGCGGACTTCTCCCGGCTGGGAGAGGAGGTCGAGGCGATCGATGCCGCCGGCGCGGACTGGATCCATTGCGACGTGATGGATGGGCACTTTGTTCCGAACATCAGTTTCGGGCCGGATGTCCTTAAATCGATCCGGCCCCGGACCAAAAAGGTCTTCGACGTGCATCTGATGATCGCGCCGGTCGATCCGTATCTTGAAGCCTTTGCCAAGGCCGGCGCGGATGTTATTACGGTGCACGCGGAGGCGGGGCCTCATCTGGACCGCTCGCTGCAGGCGATCCGCAATCTGGGAAAGAAAGCAGGTGCCACGATCTGCCCGGCGACACCTGAGCACGTCCTGGCCAATGTTCTCGACCGGCTGGATCTGATTCTGGTGATGAGCGTCAATCCCGGGTTCGGCGGCCAGCAGTTCATTGCCTCGCAACTGGACAAGATCCGGAGAATCCGCGCGATGATCGCGGACCGGCCGATCCGGCTCGAGGTCGATGGCGGGGTCAATGTCGAGACGGCGGCGCAGGTCGCGGCGGCGGGCGCCGACACCATCGTGGCGGGAGCCGCCGTTTTCAAAGGCGGAACGCAGAGCGCCTATAGGACAAACATCGCCGCCATTCGTGCGGCGGCGGAGACGGTGACATGCTGATGACCAATGTTCATGCTTCCGGGACGAGGGGAGCTTCCTGGCCCGCGGCCGTGGTGTTCGATCTCGACGGTACGCTGGTCGATAGCGCCGGCGACATCACGACCTCGCTGAACGAGTTGCTCATCGCACGGCGGCTGTCGCCGTTTCCCGAGGACACGGTGCGCGATTTCGTCGGCGACGGCAGCAAGGCGCTGGTGCAGCGCGCGTTCCAGACCCGTGGCGTGATGCTGAGCGCGGAAGAATTGCAAATCGCGGTTGCGTCCTACGACGAGATTTACGGCAGGCATCTTGTCGAGCAGACCTACGTCTATGACGGCGCGATCGATGTCCTGGCACGTCTCAAGACGCGAGGCATCCGCATGGGTATCTGCACCAACAAGTTTCAGGACAAGGCCGAGCGTGTCGCCGTGCATTTCGGTCTCGACAAATATGCCGAGGTGATTGTCGGCGGGGTTCCGGGAAGGCCCGGCAAGCCGTCGCCGATCATGCTGATCGAGACGCTGGAGGCGTTGGAAATGCCGCGCGAGGACGCCGTCCTGGTCGGCGACAGCACCTTCGACGTGCAATGCGCGCGTGCGGCCGGAGTGGCGGTGATCGGCGTCACGTTCGGTTATTCGCAAACCCCGATGCGCAAGCTCAATCCCGATGCGGCAATCGATTCCTACGCCGAATTCGCCAAGGCCTGCGACAGCCTGCGGATCAAGGCGGCATGAACAGGTTTTCGGCGCTGATCTTCGATGTTGACGGCACGCTGGCGGAGACCGAGGAGGTTCATCGGCGCGCCTTCAATGAGACCTTCGCCTATTTCGGTTTGGACTGGCACTGGAGCGCGGAGGTTTATGGCGAGTTGCTGCTTGTCGCCGGCGGCAAGGAGCGGATGCGCCATTTCGCGGCCCTGCAGGGCAAGCGTCCGCCGGAATTGTCGGATGAGCGGCTCGCCGAGTTGCATGGCTACAAGACCGCGCGGTATGCGGAACTGATCGCGGCGGGAGCCTGTCAGCTTCGGCCCGGTGTGATAGAATTCATCAACACGGCGTTGGCGCGTGGGCAGCGCCTTGCGATCGCCACCACGACGTCGCGTGACAATGTCGATGCCTTGCTGCGCGCGACGTTGGGGGCGCGGGGCCTTGGCCTGTTTGACCCGATCGTTGCGGGGGACGAGGTTGCCGACAAGAAGCCGGCACCGGACGTCTATCTGAAGGCGCTCGATCTGCTGGGACTGCCGGGCCATCGATGTCTTGCGATCGAGGACTCTCGCAACGGCCTGATGTCGGCGTCGCGTGCCGGTATTCCGGTGCTTATTACCCGCAGCGCCTATTTCAGGCACGAAAGCTTCGACGAAGCGTTTGCGGTGGTCGACAGCCTCAACAGGCTTGGAGAGCGAAACCTTCCGGTCTGCGCCTAAGCCACCGATCGACCGCGCATTTTCAGCCGGAAACGGTTTGTTAACGCCATCGGCAGCCGCCGGCATGGCCGATCCCGCTCTGTGATAATTTCCGGGGCGGGAGACATTCCATGATTACTCTGGTCAAGGTCTCGGATGTATTGGCGGCCACCGCGGCCGCAAGCGGGCAGCCATCCCCCGTCATCGATGCCACCAGTGACACCGCCACGGCGTATTGGGCGGCCCGATTCGGCATCTCAACGGTCGAGCTGGCGGGCCCCTCGGTCGCGGCATTGCGCCGGTATCTAAATAAATAAACACGCGCTCTGATCGGCCCGCCGCGGCGATGCTTGGGATCGCCGTTGCTTTGCGCCGCGCGCCGGCATTACAATTCAGAAAACACTTAATTGGAAATCGCGGAGGTTGGTTTCGCCTCCACTGAGAAATGCCGCCGAGTCACGACCGGCGGCAAACCGCAAAATGAAACCGGAGGAATAAACATGTCTAGCCTCTTCCACCTTTCCCGCAGAGATCTGTTGCTCGGCTCCGCAGCGCTCGCGGCCACAACCTCCATGCCGAAATTTGGCTGGGCTGCGCCTGATCCTTCCGCCTTGGCGCGCTCGACCAAGGGCATGGTGACGAGCCCGCACGATCTTGCGACCCGCGCCGGACTTGAGGTTCTGCAAAAGGGCGGCAACGCCATCGAGGCGGTGATTGCGATCGGCGCGACGCTGTCGGTGACTTATCCGCATTTCTGCGGCCTTGGCGGCGACGCCTTCATGGTCATCAGCGACCGCAAGGGCAATGTGCGGACTCTGTCCGGCGTAGGGCAGGCGGCCGCCAATCCGCCGAACTATACCGATTCCGTTCCGATCCGCGGTCCGGGCTCGGCGCTCACCGCGGCGGCGGCGGTCGATACCTGGGATCAGGCCTTCGACTTCAGCCGCAAATCGTGGGGCGGCAAACAGAGCTGGGCGTCGCTGTTCCAGCGTCCCATTGAATATGCGCGCAACGGTTTCCCGGTGACGCCGTCGCAGCGATTCTGGCAGAGCTTCGAGGAGAAACACCTCAAGGACTGGCCGGACGTCCGCCGCATCTACATGGCTGACGGCCGCATGCCGGAGGTCGGCGACAAGCTGGTTCAGCCCGAACTGGCGAACTCGCTGGAAATGCTCGCGGCCAATGGCGGCCGTGATTTCTATGAAGGCAAGCTGGCGGAGCGCATTGTCGCCGGCCTCAAGGCGATGGGCTCGCCGCTGACGGCGGACGACCTGGCGCGCTGCCGGGCCCGTGACGAGGCGCCGCTTCGCGTCAAATATCGCGGTGGCGAGTTGCTGGGCCTGCGTCCGCCGACCCAGGGCATCACCACGCTCGAGATCATGGGGATTCTCGATCGCTTCGATCTGGCGAAATATCCGGAAGGCGGCGTCGATCACTACCATCTGATGGTCGAAGCGGTGAAGCGCGCCTTCATCGACCGCAACCGCTATATCGCCGATCCGGAATTCGTCGACGTGCCGGTCAACTTCCTGCTGTCAAAGGAAAATCTCGACGCCCACGCCAAGTCGATCGACCTGGCGAAGGCGATGGAGTGGCCGCACGTGTTCAAGAAGGCCGATACGGTCTACATGGCCGCGGTCGATTCGAGCGGCAATTGCGTCAGCATGTTGCAGACGGTCTATTACGACTGGGGCAGCGGCATGGTGGCGGGCGACACCGGCATTCTCTGGCACAATCGCGGCGCCTCGTTCCGGCTCGATCCCAAGAGCCCGAACTGCCTCGCGCCGGGCAAGCGGCCGTTCCACACCCTCAACCCGGGCATGTACCTCAAGGACGGCAAGCCGCGGGTGCTTTATGGCACGCAGGGCGCCGACGGTCAGCCGCAGACGCTCGCCGCCATCCTGACCCGCATGATCGACTACGATCAGGACCCGCTGACCGCATTGACCAAGCCGCGCTTCCTGCTCGGCAAGACCTTCTCCGACACCCGCGACAGCCTGAAGCTGGAGCAGGATGCAGGCGAGGAGGTGTTCAAGCAGTTGGCGGCGCGCGGGCATGAGATGAGCCCGATTCCCGCCCAGAGCCCGCTGGCCGGGCATCCGGGCGCGATCCGGATCGCCGAAGACGGAACCATCACCGGTGCGCACGACCCGCGCAGCGACGGGCGGGCGCTCGGGCTCTGAGCCCGTAAGACTGGAGCCGGATCAATACGATACCGGGCAGCCATCTGGCTGCCCGGTTTTTTTATGCGTCTTTTCATGCGTCCGGCGGAGGCGGGAGGGTATGTTTAACGGATTGCAAACACAGTCTCGCCAGAGTCTTATTGTTGGGTCGCGGGCACGTCTTCGGCGGCCGCTTTATTTCAAGGTATCCGATCCTATTATGCTTGGACGCATGCTCCTTCTCCCGGTGGCGATGATGCTGACGCTCGCACCCGCGCGCGCCGATCTGCGGATCACCCGGGACCATGGCGGCTATGTTGATCAGTACAAGGCCAAGTATGAGCGCATCCGCCAGCGCGGCGAGCGCGTCATCATCGACGGCATCTGCAATTCCGCCTGCACGCTAGTGTTTGGCATCGTGCCCGCGAACAAGATCTGCGTCACCCCGCGCGCCAGCCTCGGCTTCCATCAGGCCTATTACGACAAGGCCTTCACCTTCGGCATCAAGGTCACCAGCGCCGAAGGCACCTCCGACCTGATGGCCTATTATCCGCAACCGGTGAAGGACTGGATCCGCCGCAATGGCGGGCTGACGGTGGACATGAAGAAGGTCAGGAACGGCGTCGATCTGTGGAAGATCGTCGATCCTTGCCCGGAAGAGTTCTTCTGATCTATCCGCAGGATGGTTGGTCAGGTGGGGCAGGGCAGACTGGACGACTTCTGCTTCCCCGGCATATCCGGCTTTCCGGAGAATGGAAGCGCCGGCCATGATGAAGCCGGCGCTTTATCGTCTCAGGCTCAAAACTTCATGGTCATGCGGCCGTTGAAGGAGCGGCCCGGTCCTCGCACGCCATAGCCATAGACCGGCATGCTCATCATTCCCATGGTCATCCGATAGTCGACAAGGTCTGCTCCTCCGAGCGGCAGGTCGTAGGACTGGTTGAACAGATTGTCGATGCCGAAATCGATTCGCATTGCATTCCACTGATAGCCCATGCGCAGATTGACCAACGCATAGGCCGGCGTCGTCAACTCGTTGCGAACCTCGCTGACATGGTTTTTGGCGCCGACAAGTTGCAGTTCGATGCTATTGGTCCAGTTGCCCAGCGTATGGTCAATGGCCAGCTTGGTGTTGATCGGCATGATGCGGTAGAGGTCGATGCCGTCGGTTCTCTCGCCGCGGACGTAGCCCAGTGTGCCGCGGAACTCGCCGCGCCCGTATTCGAGGTTGTTCCACAGCGCCAGCTTCGCCTCGACATTGACACCATAGAGTCTGGCGTTGTGGTTTGCGAACTGCAGGAATACGAAATTGTTCCGCTCGGTGAGGTTTGTCGGACGATTTGCGAGGCAGCTCGCCGTCGCGCAGCGATCGACGTCGATGTAGTCCTGAACGTAGTTGAGATAGGGCGTTACCCTCAGTCCCCAGGACTTTCGCTCGGGATCATGCCACGCCGCGGTGAAGCTCACGGTGTGGGCCTTCTCGGGCTTGAGGTCGAGATTACCGACATAGCCGTTTCCGTCGCCGAACCATCCGATCATGTTCATGGCCATCGCGTTGGTCGACCATGTATAGCGTTCGTATAGATTGGGTGAGCGCGTCTTGCGCGCGACGCCAAGCTCGAACAGGCTGCTCTGGTTTGGCTCGAGTCGGATCAGGCCGGAGCCGTCCAGATTGACATCGGTCCGTTCGTGATCGCGGGCATTGAAGGCAACCGCATCCGCGCCATAACCCATGGGGTTGTAGCCCTGCACGGGGCCGGTGTTCATCCAGACCACGTCGTTGCGTATCCCGACGACAGTGCTCCACTGCCGATCCCAGCGGCGCTCCCATTCGGCGAATGTGCCGATACGGCCGCGATGTCCGTTATTGACGTTGATGAACGTATTGGGACTCATGGACCCTGCCACAGGGGCCCACCAGTCATTGAGTTGGTTGTAGGCGAGTTCGTTGCCGACCCTGATGACATCGCGCGCCGACGCCGTGATCGTCGCCTTAAGCGAATAGCCGCTGTCGGTTGCTTTCGTATCCATCGGCATATTGCCGGTCTTGTCGGGGGCAACGAAACCCATAGTATGGCGGATGGTATGAGCGAACGCGCTGGCCTCGAACGTTCCCCAGTCGAATAGCCCCTCGTAGCGCCCGTTGATGAACAGGCTCCGGTTGTAGACCATGTCCATGCGCTGGTTCACGTAGCCCTGGTAGGGAATGAACTGTCCGCCTACCTGAACCGTGAACAGGTTGCCGAAGGTTCTCTTGGAGATGCTGAGGGCGTGGTTCTGCGTTTCGAACATCGTGGACTTTACTCTCGATCCATCCGCGGCCTTGTAATCTCCGGCACGGACCCAGCCTCCGGTGTAGGAGACCGCGGTATCCTTGTTGGCGGTGGTTGCGCTGGCGTCCACGCCAAAGGCATTGCCGTTGCTGCGGAAGAAGCTGGAGAGCATCGCGGTGGTCACCCAGCCGTCTGTCGGTGCGAACTGCGGTTGCGTCGTTGTCACATCGATCTTGCCGCCGATAAAATCGCCACCGGTACTGACGGGAGCAATGCCCATGTAGGTTCGCATTTTTGCGATCATGGTCGGATTGACGAAGGAGAGTGGCGGGTTCATTTCGTTCGGACAGGCGGGGCTGATCAACATGCCGTTGACTGCAACCTGGACGCGATCCGCACCCATGCCGTTGATGGCCGGCAATCCCGAGACGCCGCCAGCGCCCCATGTCGCGCCACCGGGAATGTCATTGATCAGCGATGCGCTGTCGCTCGTGGAAAGACCGCGGGAAAACGTTTCGTTGGCCGTGATGGTTGCCGTGTCGGCTGGCATGAAGGCACTGTCAATCGGTGTGGCCGCTGCGGCCGGAGGAGCACGCTTTGGTGTCGGCGAGGACGTCGACGTGCGAGTGCGGCGCGTGGTGGATCTGCCGGGATTGATCGTAATCGGAGGCAGAACCGACGGGGATTGTGCATAGGCGGTTGCGGCGAATGGCACCTCGCAGAGGACTGCTCCGGCAGATCCCAGCGACAGCGCGGCCGTTGTTGCAAGCAGCATCCGACGCGCGTCGGACATGATCGTGGATGACATGAGAATTCCTTAGGCTGGGGCAAGGCGTTCCCGTTGCCCGCATGGCAAGTGGTTGAGCCCGGCGAACATGCCGATTCGACACGCCGGTGCATGCCGGCGGCGGGGCTCAACGGATGACGTGAATGAATGTGATGATGCGCGCCGCGCGCGGCCTAGCCGAAAGCGGGAGGTCCGCGGGCCTGCTGGTGCGAGCTTTCAGACAGCGCGATGAACACGTCGCATTGAGCAAACGTGATCGGCGCATACAGGGCCGTACGAACCGCGATGGTCGGAGAATCCGGCGGGAGCGTAATGGTGATCGCGGGAGAAAGGCAGAGCGGGCAGCGGATCGGGTTGGCTGTCCGGTCACCGGTGTCCGTGGCTGATGTTGCTCCTCCTGTGAGGCACAGCTCATGTGCTGCGTTCAACTGGACAGGAGAGATACTGGCTAACAGGGTGCCGGTCAGCGTGGTGTTGAGGACAAGCGCATACACCGCTAGAAACGCGGCAATGCGCCCGTATCTCCCGATGCCATGCAGGCTGAACTTCACAGCGATCGCCCCCAACGATCATGCCAGTCGCTGCTGATTGCTAACATGGCATGGTGTCGATGAAAAGTCTTCGTGCGGAAGACACAGGCTGTCGTCGGGAGCCCGAAGGTTGTCGAAGTCCGTTCGGTGCTGTTTCGTATTTCCGGAAAAGTTGTTCCGGCGCAAAGAAGTTTCAGTCAGGCGTGGCGGGTGAAAGATCGATCTTGCTTTTATCTGTCACCAGTGCGCGCGGTGACAGACGCTGCCATAAGTGCAAGCGGCACGGACTTTGTCTGCTCACCTATCTCGCGTTCTTAGAACGTCACCACACCGCGGATCGATTCCCCGCGCTTCATCAGGTCGAACGCCTTGTTGATGTCGGCGAGCGGCATGACGTGGGTGATCATCGGATCGATCTGGATCTTGCCCTGCATGTACCAGTCGACGATCTTCGGCACGTCGGTGCGGCCGCGCGCGCCGCCGAACGCGGTGCCTTTCCAGACGCGCCCGGTCACGAGCTGGAACGGCCGGGTCGAAATCTCTGCGCCAGCGGGGGCGACCCCGATCACGATCGACTGGCCCCAGCCGCGATGGCAGGCTTCCAGCGCCTGCCGCATCACGGTGACGTTGCCGGTGCAATCGAAGGTGTAGTCCGCGCCACCGATCTGGTCGGCTCCCGACTTGGTCATGTCGACGAGATAGGGGACGAGGTCCTTGCCGACCTCCTTCGGGTTGACGAAGTGCGTCATGCCGAAGCGCTCGCCCCATGCCTTGCGGTCATTATTGAGGTCCACGCCGATGATCATGTCGGCGCCCGCGAGCCGCAGACCCTGCAGCACGTTGAGGCCGATACCGCCGAGACCGAACACGATCGCCTTGGCGCCTTGCTCGACCTTGGCGGTGTTGATCACCGCGCCGATGCCGGTGGTGACGCCGCAGCCGATGTAGCAGACCTTGTCGAACGGCGCGTCCTCGCGGATCTTCGCCACCGCGATTTCCGGCAACACCGTGTAATTCGCGAAGGTCGATGTGCCCATGTAATGGTGGATCGGCTTGCCGCCCATCGAGAAGCGCGAGGTGCCGTCCGGCATCAGGCCCTGGCCCTGGGTGGCGCGGATCGCGGTGCACAGGTTGGTCTTGCGCGACAGGCAGGACGGGCACTGCCGGCATTCCGGCGTGTAGAGCGGAATGACATGGTCGCCTTTTTTCACGCTGGTCACGCCGGGGCCGATATCGACCACGACGCCCGCGCCTTCATGGCCGAGAATGGCAGGGAAAAGACCTTCCGGGTCGGCGCCCGAGAGCGTGAATTCATCGGTGTGGCACACGCCGGTCGCCCTGATCTCGACCAGCACTTCGCCCTCGCGCGGCCCGTCAAGCTGAACGGTGGTGACTTCAAGCGGCTTTCCGGCGGCAATGGCGACAGCGGCCCGAACATCCATGGCAAATCCCCCGAGTTATCCATTCACTGTTGCGTCATCGCGGATTTTGCAAGGACGCTCGCACATATTGATAGTTGCCGCATAGCACAGCTTCGGGCAATCAGGCGCAAATGAATCGCGATCTGGAGAAATGGGCGGCCCGCGCGGCGCCGGCTGTATTTGTGGTCCTGTGGAGCTCCGGCTTCATCGGGACCAAATATGCGTTGTCCGGTGCCGAGCCGCTGACCTTTCTCACCATCCGCATGGTCTATGTGTGCGTGCTGCTGGCCGTGATCGTTGCCGTGATCCGTCCGGCCTGGCCGCGCGGCGCCGATATCGGCCACAGCATCGTCGCCGGCCTCTTGGTGCATGGATTCTATCTCGCCGGCGTAGCCATCGGAATCTACCATTCCGTCCCGGCCGGCCTGTCGGCGCTGATTCCCGGATTGCAGCCGATCCTGACCTCGACGCTGGCCAATCGCTGGCTGGGCGAGCGGGTCACGCTGCTGCAATGGGCGGGACTGGTGCTCGGCCTGTCCGGCGTGCTGCTGGTGCTGCATACGCGCTCGATGACCGGCGATATCGGCTGGGGCTGGTTCGCGACCGGCGTAGCGCTGGTCAGCATCACGATCGGCACTCTTTATCAGAAGCGCTATTGCAGCAGGATCGACTGGCGTACCGGCAATCTCGTTCAGTTCACAGCCTGCGGCGTGATGTATGCCCTCGGCGCGTTGTTGTTTGAGACGCGCGAGGTGATCTGGAGTACGGAGTTCATTCTCGGCGTGAGTTGGCTGGTGATTGCGCTGTCGATCGGCTCGATCAGCGTGCTGTACTGGCTGATCCGTCGCGCCGCCGCGACCCAGGTCGCCAGCCTGTTCTATCTGGTGCCGGCGACGACCGCGCTGATGGCCTATGTGCTGTTCGACGAGCGTCTCGAATGGCTCGGCATCGTCGGCATGGCGATCTGCGCGGCCGGTGTGTTTCTGG
>ERZ781398.4425-NODE-4425-length-10270-cov-2.950073_pt1 | contig 10270 bp, 7 predicted proteins | sample MGYA00433077_ERZ781398 | MGnify/ENA primary metagenome ERZ781398 (study PRJEB29847, sample SAMN06458254) | wastewater metagenome | isolation source: Wastewater bioreactor | place: South Africa: Cape Town | study: EMG produced TPA metagenomics assembly of the... | reverse complement strand
GTGAAGAACGCTGCACCGCGTCCGGGACAAGCTTTTCTTCTTACCGTCAGCTTTTCTTCGGCCGCTCCGGGCCATCCACCGGCGGCAGCGATTTCAGATAGGTCGCCATCGCCGCAAGGTCCTCGTCGCTAAGCTGCGAGGTGTTCTTGATCACCCGCGCCATGGAGCCGCCCGCCGTATCGCCGTCCGGGGTCTCGCCGGTCTTGAGGAACCAGGCCAGTTCCTTGTCCGACCACGCCTTGAGGCCCTTCTGGGTGATGTTCGGCACCCAGCCCTGCCCCTCCGGGTTCGGTCCGCCGGCAAAGCGCTGCGAGGCGACGATGCCGCCGAGGAAATTGCGCGGGCTATGACACTCCGCGCAGTGGCCGAGGCTGTTGACCAGATAGGCACCGCGATTCCAGGCGGCGGACTGTTTCGGGTCCGGCGTAAACGGCTTGTCGTCGAGGAACAGGAATTTCCAGCCGCCGACCAGACGGCGGATGTTGAACGGGAATTTCACGTCATGCGGACGCGGACGGCCGGACAATGGCGGCAGGGTCTTGATGTAGGCGAACAGGTCGCGGATGTCGTTGTCGGTCGCGTGCGTATACGACCCGTAGGGAAACGACGGATAGTAATGCTCGCCCGCAGGCGATGTGCCGTGCTTCACGGCGGTGACGAATTCCGCCTCGCTCCAGTTGCCGATGCCGTTCTCTTTGTGCGGCGAGATATTCGGGACATAGAACGTGCCGAACGGAGAAGGAATGGCGAGCCCGCCGCCGAGCATGGTGCGCGCCTCGCCCGGCACCGCGTGACACGACGCGCAGCCGCCCGCGTTGAACACGGCCTGGCCGCGGACCGCATCGGGCGTGTAGGCCGGAAGCGCCGCGGCGGTGACGATCACGGGCCTGGTGATGAACCAGAAAGCGGCACAGCCCGCGACGATGGCAACGACCGCCAGCAGGAACAGCTTTCGTACCATCATCGCCCCCAGAATTTGTCATGCCCGGGCTTGTCCCGGGCATCCCGATCATGATGCACCGTGCCCAATCGAACGAGATCACCGGGACAAGCCCGGTGATGACAACAGCGAAATCCGTCTCAAATTTCCGGAAACGCTTTCTGCATCTCGAACGTGTGCGCTCTTCGCAATGACGAATGAATCAGCTGTTCTTCACGCGGAATGTCTCGTGGCAGCCGGAGCACGACTTGCCGATCGTCGGCAGCGTCGTTTTCAGGCTGTCGGCATCCTTGATCTTGCCTTTCGCCTCGGTCACCGCCTTGGAGAAGGTGGCGATCGCAGCGTCAAAGCCTGCCTTGTCGCTCCAGATCTTCGGCGATGGCGTGTATTCGGCCGTCTGCTTCACGTCCTTGATGCTGGCCGGATAGAGCGTCGGCAACTTTTTCGCGCAATCTTCGAGCACGGCCAGCGCGGCATCGATTGCGGACTGATCGTAAGGCTTGTCGCCGCGCGCCATCGGACTGAGCGTGCCGCCGAGGGCTTTGCCGTTGGCCTTCATGCCGGCGTGGCTCTGCTCGATGATGTCCTGCTGGGCCGCGACTGCGCCGACGCCGAGCAGCAAAACGGCCGCGACGATAAGAGAACGCTTCATGGATGGTGTCCTTCCCTCAGTTTCTAAATAACCTTCACGGAAAACCCTGTTCAAGATCGGCTCATTCGGCTCCGGCTGGCAAGTGCAACATTTTTTCCAAAGCAGGGAATATGTTTACAGCCGTTGCTTGCTGCGGCTCCTCTCGATCGCCATCCAGACTCGCTCCGCGGTCGCCGGCATGTCGATATGATCGATACCGTATTCGCGTGACAGGCCTTCGATGATCGCGTTCATCATCGCGGGGCACGAGCCGATCGCCCCCGCTTCGCCCGCGCCCTTGACGCCGAGCGGATTGGTGGCGCACGGCACGTTGTGGGTCTCGAACGTGATGGTCGCGCCGTCGGCGGCGCGCGGCAGCGCGTAGTCCATGAAGGTGCCCGTGACGAGCTGGCCATCATAGACCGCCTGCTCCATCAGCGCCTGCCCGATGCCCTGCATGGTGCCGCCATGCACCTGCCCTTCCAGTAGAAGCGGATTCAGCGTGACGCCGAAATCATCGACGATCACGTAGTTCACCACGCGGATCACGCCGGTGGCGGGATCGATCTCCACTTCCACCACATGAGTGCCGTTCGGATAGGTGCCGTCGGCGCTGCTGAAGGTCGCGCTCGCGGTCAATTTCGATGGATCGCTGCCGGCGCGCTTCGCCAGATCCGCGAAGGACACGGTACGGTCGGTGCCGACCACGCGGATCGCGCCGTCGCTGAATTCGAGATCGCCCGCGCCGGTTTCCAGCGCATCGGCGGCGATCTCCTTCAGGTTCACGCCGAGCTGGCGCGTCGCGCGCTCGACACTGACGCCGCCGGACGGAATCGAACTCGAACCGCCGGTGCCAAGGCCGGTCGGAATCTCGTCGGTGTCGCCCTGATGGACACGCACGCGCTCCGGCGCGATACCGAACTGCTCGGCCACAAGCTGCGCATAGGCGGTCTGGTGTCCCTGCCCGCTCGACTGAGTGCCGATCAGCACGGTGACGTCGCCATCGGGATCGAGCCGCACCTGCGCGGTTTCCTCGCCCATGGTGCCGCAGACCTCGACATAGGCGCCCATGCCGATGCCGCGCACCAGTCCCTGCTTTTTCGCGGCTTTGGCGCGCTTCGGGAAATCCTTCCACTCGGCAATCTCCATCGCGCGCTTCATGTGCGCGGCGAAATCGCCGGAGTCGTACACCTTGCCGGTCGCCGTGGTGTACGGCATCGCGCGCGGCGGAATGAAGTTCTTGCGCCGAATCGCGTCCGGCGTCATGCCGAGCTTGCGCGCGGCGGCATCGACAAGGCGCTCGACCACATAGGCTGCCTCGGGCCGCCCCGCGCCGCGATAGGCATCCACCGGCACCGTATGAGTGAACACCGTGCGGACGCGGCAATGGAAGGCCTGAATGTCATAGAGGCCCGGCAGCATGCCCGCGCCGCCGTGCGGAATGTAAGGCCCGAAGGTCGAGAGATAGCCGCCCATGTCGCCCATCAGGTCGACATCCATGCCGAGAAATCTGCCGTCTTCCGCCAGCGCCATGCGCGCGGTGGTCAGGTTGTCGCGCCCCTGCGCATCGCCGACGAAATGATCGGACCGCTCGGCAGTCCACTTCACCGCCTTCTTCAGCTTGCGCGCGGCAACCGCGAGCAAGGCGTATTCGCGATAGGGAAACAGCTTGGTGCCGAAGCCGCCGCCGACATCGGGACAGATCACCCGCATCTTCTCGACCGGGATGTTCAAGATATTCTGGCAGAGAATATCGCGCAGCCGGTGGCTGCCCTGACTGCCGATCGTCAGGGTGAGATGATCGCGCTTTGCATCATACTCGCAGACCGCCGCGCGGGTTTCCATGTAGTTGGTGACGATGCGCGGATTGACGATGGTGATCTCCGCCACCGCATGCGCCCTGGCGAAAGCGGCCTCCGTGGCCTTCTTGTCGCCCAGCGAGGTGTCGAACAGCACATTGCCCGGAAACTGCGGCCAGACCTGCGGCGCGCCTTTCTTCACCGCATTGGCCAGACCGGCGACGGCGGGCAGCGGCGTCCATTGCACATCGACGGCCTCGATGGCATCGCGCGCCTGCTCGATCGTCTCCGCGACCACGAACGCAACCGCGTCACCGACATGACGCACCTCGTCCCGCGCCAGAATGGGATAGGCCGGTCCGGTGAACGGGGTGTCCGGCAGGTTGAACAGGCACGGAAGATCGCCGAGATCCTTCACGTCCTCGCCGGTGAGAATTGCAGCAACGCCCGGCAGGGTTCGCGCCCGCGATGCATCGATCCTGAATGTCGCATGGGCGTGCGGCGAGCGCAGCATCAGCGCATGCAGCGATGCCGACGGCGCGACATCGTCCGTGTAGCGGCCTTTGCCGCGAATCAACGCATCATCTTCCTTGCGACGGACGCTCTGTCCGACGCCGAACTTGACTGGAGGCATATCCTCTCCGACTGCAATCTGGAACCGTTCTAGATACCATCATGCAGGGGAATGGCCGGGAGCGCAAATGCCCCGCGTCAGCTAGGGGCGGATAAGCTGCGTCAACCAACGCCGCCCGAACAGCAGCAACACGCTGACGCCGTAAATAATCGCACCCGCCACGATCAAAATTCCGAGAGCGATCTCGTCGCGGAACGATGTGATCGCCGCCAGTCCGGATCGCGCCCAGTGCGACGTCAGCCACAGGCCCAGTGCCAGCAACACGCCCGCCGCGACGAATTTTAGCAGCGCGACGACGAACGCGCGATCGAACGCGAAGTAGCCGCGTCGCACCGCGAACAGGACGACCAACAGCAGATTGATCCACGCGCCCACCGCCGTGGCCAGCGCGAGGCCGATCTGCGCCAGCGATCCGACCAGCGCGACTTTCAGCGCGACGTTGGCGGCAACGCCGGTCAGCGCGGCCTTGACCGGCGTTGCCGTGTCCTTGCGCGCATAGAAGGTGGCGACCGCGCTGCGGATCAGCACGAAGGGAATGAGCCCGACCGCATAGGCCGCAAGCGTGGCACCCGCCGCCGCGGCATCCGCCCTCGTGAACGCGCCGCGCGCGAACATCGCGCGCATGATGACATCCGGCACCGTCAGGAAAGCCGCGACAAACGGCACCGAGAACAGCAGCGTGAAATCGAACGCGCGGCGCTGCGCGGCCAGCGCGCCCGCGTGATCGTTCGCCGTGATCCGCCGCGACATTTCAGGCAGCAGCACCGTGCCGATGGCGATGCCGATCACACCGATCGGCAACTGGTTGAGCCGGTCCGCGTAATAAAGCGCGGACAGCGCCCCGGAGGCGAGGAATGTCGCAATGATGGTGTCCGCGAACAGCGCGACCTGCGTACCCATCGAGCCGAGCGTCGCGGGGCCGAGCGCGCGGAAGAAGGCGCGCACATCGTCATCCCATTTCAGCGAGGTGAATTTGGGCAGGATGCCGTGCGCCTTCGCGTCTCCGGCAAGGAGAACATATTGCAGCACGCCGGAGATCAGCACGCCCCACGCGGCGGCATGGCCCGCCGTGGGAAAGAACGCGGCCAGCGCCAGCGTCGCCATCATCGACAGGTTGAGGAAGATCGGCGCAGCCGCCGCGCTGGCGAAGCGATGCATCACATTGAGCATGCCGCCATACAGCGTCACCAGCGTGATCAGCAGCAGATAGGGGAATGTAATGCGCGTGAGCTCGATGGCGAGATTGCGCTGCGCCGGATCGTCTGTGAAGCCCGGCGCGAGAATCGACATCGCCTGCGGCATGAACGCCAGCGCCAGCCCCAGCAGCACGACCTGCGAGACGAACAGCAGCGTGAAGATGCGGTTGCTGAACAGCTTCGCCGCATCATCACCCCGCTCGCCCTGGACGTGGGCATAAGCGGGAACGAAGGCCGCGTTGAACGCGCCCTCCGCGAAGATCGCCCGGAAGTGATTGGGAAGCCGCAGCGCGACGAAAAAGGCGTCGGCCAGCGGACCCGCGCCGAGAATGGCGGCGAGCATGATGTCGCGCGCGAATCCCGTGACCCGCGAGAGAAGCGTGTAGCCGCCGACGGTGAAGATTCGCCCGAGCATCCGGTGTTTCTATAGTATGGAGTTTCAATCGCGAACCGATGAAAACTCAACTTGCTCCGTCATGGCCGGATTTATTCCGGCCATCCACGTCTTTTTGGGCAAAATTAAGGGATTCAGGCTGTCATTGCGAGCGAAGCGAAGCAATCCATCTGTCGGAATAGCAAGACTGGATTGCTTCGTCGCAAGTGCTCCTCGCAATGACGAATGAAAGCATTCGCCAGTTATTGGCCAGCCTTACGCCAGCGCGTCGCGCACGGCCTTGATGACGCGATCCTGCGTCGCCGGTTCGAGATAGGCGTGCATCGGCAGGCTGATGACGTCCTCAGACAGCCGCTCGCTGACCGGCAATCCGCCCTCGACCACCGGATAGTGCTTGTAGGCCGTCTGCTGGTGCATCGACTTCGGGTAGTAGATCGCGGTCGGAATGCCCTGCGCCTTGAGCGCATTGGCGAACGCCTCGCGCCCGCCTCTCGGCAGGCGGATGGTGTACTGCGCCCACACCGAGGTGTTGCCGTCGGCCACGCGCGGCGCGGTGACGATGTTATGCAGCGCGTCGAAATCGCGGCCCGCCACATTGTCGCGCGCGTCGATCTCGTCCTGGAAGATCTTCAGCTTCTCGATCAGGATTGCGGCCTGCATGGTGTCGAGGCGGCCGGTGAGGCCGAGGCGGACATTGTCGTACTTCTCGGTGCCCTGCCCGTGCACGCGCACGCTGCGCAGCCGCTCCGCAAGATCGGCATCGTCGGTGAAGATCGCGCCGCCGTCGCCGAAGCAGCCGAGCGGCTTGGCCGGGAAGAAGCTGGTCGCGGTCGCAAGACCGAAGGTGCCGAGACGCTTGCCCTTGTAGGTCGCGCCGAACGATTGCGCGGCGTCATCCAGCACGAACAGGCCTTCGCTCTTCGCGACTTCCGCGATGGCATCGTGATCGGCGGGCTGGCCGAACAGATCGACCGGGATCACGGCCTTCACCTTGAGGCCGAGCTTGCGGCCGGTGGCGATGCCCTTCTTTAGCGAGGCGATATTCATGTTGAACGTCGTCTCGTCCACGTCCACGAACAGCGGCGTCGCGCCGGTCAGCGCCACGACTTCGCCCGTGGCGCAGAACGTAAACGACGGGCAGATCACCGCATCGCCGGGGCCGATGCCCTGCGCCATCAGCACCATCAGCAGCGCATCGGTACCGCTGGCGCAGGCGACCACATGCTTGGCACCACAGAACGCCGCGAGATCGGCTTCAAGCTGGGTGACTTCCGGGCCATTGATGAACTGGCAATGGGTCAGGACGCGCGCAACGGCCTCATCGATCTTCGCTCCGAGACGGCGGCGCTGCGCGCCGATGTCGATGAAAGCCACGGGTTCGGGGCGCAGATGCTGGTTCATGAGGCGTGCCGGATCATTTCGAGAAAATAAAGACTGTCAGCTTGCGACCGCGCGCGGTCCCTTGCGCAGCGGCGCGGCGATGCTGCCTGCGGGCGCTTCGAGACACTTGATCGCAATCTCGAGGCTAGCGACGCCCTCGTCGCCGGTCACGGCAGGCACCTTGCCCCCGCGCACCGCGTCGAGGAAGGCGATGAGTTCGGCGCGCAGCGGCTCGTCATGTCCGACGGACAGATGCCGCATGGAATAGCTGCCATCGGTCTGGAAGCCGAAACACTCGGTGACCTGACGCGTCAGCAGGTCGCCCTGCACATACTTGCCGCGGGTCGCGACCGTCACGGTGCGCGCCTTGAACGGCGTCAGCCAGTTGGTGTTGATGTGCGCCAGCACGCCGGAGGCGGTGCGGAACTGCAGAAGCGCGATGTCCTCGCGCTCGGCCACGGCGCTCGCGAGTTGCGGCTGTACATCGACGATGTCGGATTCGGTGAACCAGCGGATCAGGTCGATGTCATGGACCGCGAGATCGATCACCACGCCGACATTCGACATGCGCGGCGGGAACGGTCCGACGCGGGTGATGGCAATGGAGAGAATTTCCTCGTCCTTGATCGCCTGCTTGATGGCGGCGACGGCCGGATTGAAGCGCTCGACATGGCCGACCATCAGCGTCACGCCCGCTTCGCGCGCCGCAGTGACGATCTCGTGACCTTCCTCGACCGTGGAGGCGATGGGCTTCTCGACCAGAAGGTGAATCTTGCGCGCGATGCAGGCCAGCGACACTTCGCGATGAAGATGGGTCGGCGCGGCGATGGTCACCGCATCGGGATTCGCGTCGAGCATTTCATCGAGAGTCGCGAATGTCGGGCAGCCGATCATCTGGCTGGCGCGGGTGCGGTGCGCGGGCAGCGGATCGACGATGCCGACCAGTTCGACGCCGGGCAGACCGGCCAGCACACGCGCATGATTGGTGCCCATGACGCCGGCGCCCACGACGCCGACACGCAGCACCTGATTAGCCGCGCTCGCTTTTGAACTCATCTGTCAAAATCCTTGCCGTCCGGATGCGGATCATGCGGCGGTGTCCGCCCGGCACATCAGCATCCGATTCATTCTCAATTCGTCCCGCTTTAGCACGCCGCCCCATACGTGGCGAATGCAGGCAGAGACAACGCCTACACGTTTTGATGCAGAAAATTACACCGGAAAGCTCGCGTAAGCCTCTGAAAATTAGAACATTTCCAGAGGCAGCCTCATGAGCGCCGGTAATCGTCCTCAAGGCGGACGATGTCGTCCTCGCCAAGATAGCTGCCGGTCTGGACCTCGATCAGCTCCAGCGGAATCTTGCCGGGATTCTCCATGCGATGCACCGCGCCGATCGGGATGTAGATCGACTCGTTCTCGTGCACCATCTTCTGCTGGTCGTTGACCGTGACCAGCGCCGCGCCGCGCACCACGATCCAGTGCTCGGAGCGATGATGATGCTTCTGCAGCGAGAGGCGGCCGCCTGCCTTCACCACAATGCGCTTGACCTGATGACGCTCGCCGATGTCGAGGGATTCATAGGAGCCCCATGGCCGATGCACCCGCAGGTGATCCTCGGTGACCTGCGGCGCGACGGTCTTCAGCTTGCCGACCAGCCGCTTCAACCCGTTCGGATCGTTCTGCCGCGACACCAGAATGGCGTCCTGCGTCGCAATCACCACGAGATCGTCAACGCCTTCCAGCGCGACCAGCGCCTTGTCGGTGGAGACGTTGCAGTTGCGCGAGTCCTCGAACACCGCGAGGCCCTGCGCGGCGTTGCCGTGAGCATCCTTGTCCGACAGATCCCACACCGCATGCCAGGAGCCGACATCGGACCAGCCGCACGACACCGGGATCACCGCCGCCTGCGTGGTCTTTTCCATCACCGCGTAGTCGATGGAGATCGGCCTGGCCTTGCCGAACAACTCCAGCGGCAGCGTAACGAAGCTGAGATCGCGGCCGGCACTCTCGACCGCCTCGGTGAGCGCGCCCACGCTGTCGGCATCCACCGCACCGTATTCGTCCAGCAGCATCCGGGCGCTGTTCCAGAGATAGCCGTCAGCAATGTAGCGCGCAGCGGTCGGCTGATCCGGCTTCTCCACGAACTGCGTGACCTTGCGCACATCGCCCGCAATGACATCGCCGGGGCGGATGTAGCCGTATTCGGTGGCGGGCCGTTCCGGCACCACGCCGAAGGTGACGATGCATCCGGCCGTCGCGACGGACAGCGCCTTGCGGCAGGCATCGACGAAAGCCGCGTTGTCGCGCACCACATGATCGGCGGCCAGCGCCAGCACCACCGCGTCCGGATCGCGCCCCAGCGCAAAGGCGGCACCGGCTGCAATGGCCGGACCGGAATCGCGCCGCACCGGCTCGAGCAGAATATCCGCCTCGAGGCCTATTTCACCCAACTGCTCCAGCACCATGAAGCGGTAAGCCGCATTGGTAATGATGATCGGCCGCCCGAACAGAGCCGGATCGCTGACGCGCAGCATGGTGTCCTGAAATGTCGAGCGCGCGCCGAACAGCCGCAGGAACTGCTTCGGACGTCCTTCGCGCGAGGCAGGCCACAGCCGGGTGCCCGCGCCGCCGCACATGATCAATGGAATAATGCGCTCGCTCATGCGTCCCCGACCGTCCTCAGAAATCCTGTCATGACCTTAGCCCGTGATAGGAACGAAACCACGCCGAAAAACGCGCGATGCCGTCTTCGATCGATGTCGAGGGCTTGAAATCGACCTCGCGCATCAGATCATCCACATCGGCGTAAGTCGCGGGCACATCGCCCGGCTGCATCGGAAGCATCTCCTTCGTCGCGGTCCGCCCGAATTCCTTTTCGAGCAGCGACACGATCGTGGACAATTCCTCGGGATGGTTGTTGCCGATGTTGAACACCCGCCACGGTGCCGTGCTGCGGCCGGGATCGAGAGCCGCGCCCTCGACTTTCGCCTCTCCCGTCGGGATATGATCGATCAGCCGCACCACCGCCTCGGTCACATCGTCTACATAGGTGAAGTCGCGGCGCATGTCGCCGTGGTTGAACAGCTTGATCGGCTGTCCCTCCACGATGGCCTTGGCGAACAGGTACAGCGCCATGTCCGGCCGTCCCCACGGACCGTAGACCGTGAAGAAGCGTAGGCCGGTCGTCGGGATGCGATAAAGATGGCTGTAGGAATGCGCCATCAGTTCGTTGGCCTTCTTCGAGGCCGCATAGAGACTGATGGGATGATCGACATTGTCGTGAACGGAGAACGGCA
>ERZ781398.4417-NODE-4417-length-10289-cov-4.221614_pt1 | contig 10289 bp, 8 predicted proteins | sample MGYA00433077_ERZ781398 | MGnify/ENA primary metagenome ERZ781398 (study PRJEB29847, sample SAMN06458254) | wastewater metagenome | isolation source: Wastewater bioreactor | place: South Africa: Cape Town | study: EMG produced TPA metagenomics assembly of the... | reverse complement strand
CATTATTCGTGTTAAGATAAGACCATCAAGTGTTCATCCTTTGAATCCAAATAGAACATCGTATTGTTCGGGTGGCACGCGATCTGAAGACATGAATTTATCATCCGTACCCACCGTATTCAATAGTGATCTTGATATTCATAAAGAATCATTCAACAATTTAAAAAATGAAAGTAAAATAAATTTGTCGGTAAGTTATTTTTTATCTTTATCTTTAAAAATATTCTTTTTGAATAATAATTTATTTTCGAAGAGTTTTACTCATTCCTCAAATAATCAACATAATAGAAAGAAATCTATTTGTAAATGTTATAGTAAAATATGTGGTTGTCCTGTATGGTCTTGTTGGATTTTAACAGCATTAATTGGTCTTATGTTAATCGCTGCTATTACAGCTGCTTTAACTTTTACATTAATTACATCAAATACAACAGTAATGATCACAACAACAACTGCTACTACTACTACGAGTACCACAATATCGACTACAACATCAACAACATCGGCAACAACAACAACTACGGCACCAATTCTCTTACTCAATCCTGGAGGAGAATTTGGTTCACTTAGTCCATGGATAAAATCTGGAGGTACTTCTCCTATGCTTGATAATGGAACAGCTAACAGTGGTAGTACACCGCCTTACCAAGGATCATACGCTTTTTATGGAGGCGATGGAGGTGGTACATTGACTCAAAGTGTGTTTCTAACAAATGTATTTACGACGACACAACTTGACTCTGGTTTATTGTATGCATCGATTTCATTTTGGGAAAAGAGTACTTCTTCATCTCCAATTGATACTGCTGAAGTATCTCTCGTTTTTCTTTCAGCAACTAATACTACTATATCTACTGTTAGTACGGGTGTTCAGAGTTGTGTATCAGCTTGGTGTTATGTTACAGGTAATTGGTCTCTTCCATCAGGGACACGAACTATTAATTATGTAATGACATTTGTCGCTAATTATGGTAGTTATGCAGATGCATGGATTGATAGTAATACACTTGACATTAGTTAATCAAGACTAAGGAAAACAAACTAATATTCATGTACTCGGAGGGTGTTCGATGTTGTTGTTCTTTTATTTTGAGTTAGAGCTCATGATTCTCTCACAACTTCTCTATACTCTAATTGTACTATAATAAAATATTATTTATATGCATATGATTATGTAAAGAGAATTTGTTAACAGAGTGAATACTTTTATGAATTGCACCACATGAAAGAAAGAATACAAACAAATGAGTGATGAGAAGTATTAAAAATGAGGAAACTGTAAAGATGAATTATGCCGTAGATTGTTGTACGAAATCTAAATGTTTTCTACCAATGATACTTTTCTATAATTATATGCCGAGTTTTATTGCTTTCATACTTACTGCTCAGTCTCAGCTACTTAACACAATTTTATTTTCAGAAAAATAAGATTTTTTCTAGATATCTATTACTTCTCACTGAAGCGAGTTCGTCCATTTACGACAGTGTAATAAAAAATAATTTATGATAAAAATAGCTTCATATTATGTATATAAATTACGATTCAGATTCAACTAAACAAGACGATGTTAAAATGAGAAATTCAGAAGAAAGGAAATCCATTTTGCTTGCTCTTTTTGTTTTATCTATTATTCGATGCCAAGAAATTCAACCATCTTCAACTATATGTTCGCCTTCTCAATTATTATGCGGTGAAAATCTTTGCTACGATCCTTCTTATCAAGTTTGTTTAAATAATTCGCTTTGTACATATCCATGTCGATTATGTAACCAACAATGTCTTCTTGAAAATCAAATAAAGTTATATAATGATGTGTGTTATGATTCTGCTATTCAACAATGTATCAACGGAATTGTAGTCAATGATATTCCAATCTGGTCTTTTGAACAATGTGAATATCAAACAGCTCATTGCACACAATATACAACTAAAACATTAATTTCAATACATCCCTCAACAGTTTCTGAGTCATCAACGAAAGCATCATCATATGCTTCATTAATTTACATTCCATCCAACTATATACTAAACGGTTTCAATGATCTTAATTTTAGTGTCGTAAACTTTTTTTTTCTTCGTATAATGACGTGTTTTCTCAATTTTTGAAACTATTCATGCTCCTAAAATAAAGACCCCTGACAATCATCTTATTATTCAATGGAAATTATATTTATTTAACTTTAGGTAAAACAGCCAACATTGCACCAAGTTGAGCTTGAACAAGTGTACGAATATTAATTGCTGAATAGGATAGATTTTGTTCGATATCATCTATCCAATTATTCAAATAATCTTGAAGTTCATAATGAGCATCAAGAAGAAGTTTAACATTCGAAGAGGGTACATCGATTTGTAATAGGATTGCACGATCGAGCATACCCACAATAAGCATTTTATAGAATACGGAAATATAAAGTGCATCGACACGTGTTGCAACTGTAGCTGGTGCAAGAGTCGAATTATCGTTTATAATTGCTTCACGACGGCTACTCGCACTTGTTTCATAGAGACCAAAAAGTGATCGAAATGCGCGATAACAAGCTGAATCTAATGTTATTTCATTTTCAATACGTTCAAGTAAATTAGCCACGATGATTGTACTTTGATTGTCTTTGTCAAGACCTAATAAAAGATCATCACGTTGTGTTACATTCGGAATCAAAGTATCATTTGTAATCGCAGGCGATTGAAAATACGGTAATTCTGCCATAAAGAAAATTGTTTCATTCAAATGAATATATTCAAGATAATCGAAAGTAGTACCACCTCCGCTCATCATACTAACAGGATCAGTATGTGTATATTTTTCATAATAATCATATGCAGAACGTAAACTAAGTGGACTGAAAATAGCAGGTGCAAATTGAACAAGCCATGGAGCTTCAGGTTCACCTTTAGCAAGAAACAAACCGAGTGAAGCTGGTAGACGTTCTAATTGAGGAAATATATCAGTAAACGGTGAACTTATATAGTAGTACATGCCACCAAAACCAGAATTATGCAGACCGTATACAAAATTGGGTTGAACAAGTTGAATAGCTGCCATCAATGCTTGTGTTTCATTTGATGGTGTATTCCAACGGTATTTTTTATATTGAATTGGAAAAGTCCATTCGACTTGCTCTTCTACAGCTGGTCGATAATAATATTGAGCATAATGACGAATAGTAAACGGTCCAGCAAACCATCCTTCATTCAAACGTGTTCCATCGGGATCAACACATGGTAGTAGATGCCATGTATAATTCACTAACAATTCCGGATGTTGAAAAACAGCATCAAGTAAAAAATCTACTAATAATGAACCAATGGGTTCATTTGGATGTGGACAAGCATAGAGTAAAATCGATTTAGATCCATTGCCAACGCTTAACATTGGAATTGCTTCAGCATTTCGTGAATATCCAACAATACGATATTTTGCAATATCCGGATGTTGAAATGCGACAGTTCGCGTATGATTGAAAAGTTCATCAACAGTAAAGAAACGTGTGTAATTGGGTACACTTTTCATCAAAATATCATCGATTGTCATTAAATCCGCTGCTGTTTTCGAAAATATGAACAATCTCAAGTGCAAAACAAAACAAACTACATAGTTGATTAAAATTCTAAAAGAAATTTTATTTTACACTTACAAAATAATATGCTGGAGTATCATTTTTTTTTCTTGAAAATGGTTTAAACTCAAAGAAATACGAAGACAATATATCGAGTTACCAAAAGGATTAAAAAGTAATATTCTTCACAAAATAATTTTTTTAAATTATATCCACGTGACGACATCACATAGGAAGTTTGCCAACAAAAAAAGTACCATCGATTGTTTGCATACCCTCTCACTCCCACAGGAAGACAGCCATTTATTACCATAGTTTCAAACAACACAAAGTTATAACTTCGATAATTGAATCTGATAAAACTTCTGATTCATTATGTATTATTTCCGAAAAGTACATTTAATTTTCGACGAAAAAAATGTTGAAAATGAAAAATAAGCGACAATAAGACGACAATGTTCATAAAACATATGTCCACCAAAATATAGAAGCAAACGCTACTCGATATAAAATTCCAATACAAAGTCAACATTGAGTTTGACTTTTTCTCAGTTCACATGTTTTTCAAGTGTTTGACTATAAAAAAAAGCAAATTTCACATGAACTTTCACTCTCAACCTTTCAAGAAATTCTTTGATGGCTTTGTCTATATTTCTTTTTCTTCTTGGTTTTTTCCGACCTGCTCGACTGAAAATTTCCACGTTTCGGTACTATAAAAAAGCTTTTCGTACAGTCAGCACGACGTTTAATATTCGCCTTTCTTTTTAACTTTAACTTCTCACTACCAAAACAGAAATGGGCATGAAATCATTTTTCATATTTATTCTTCTGATAAATTTCGTTGTCGCATGCCGTGGAGGAGCTGCCGGAGCTCTTTTCGGAATGGGATGGTGCAGTGCTGGATGTCATAGTGCATATCTTGTATGTTTAGGAGTTGGAGGTGGTGGCAGCGGTAAGTATCACAACAACGTTCTATAGCATTATCATATCTGTGTAAATATATGCATTTAGTTATTGCTTCGTCAGGGGCAGCTGTTCCTGCTTTACCTGGTATTGTTGCAGCATGTACTGCGGGTGAAGCAGCATGTATGGCAGCATGCGTCACGGCGTTTGGTGTGGCTACTGGGCCCATATAAGAACAATATTGTATAATCACTTGAAATTCATCTTCGTTTCATTGGCCATTCTAATTACGATTGAATTTTGATTTTTGTTGTATTACTTGTTTCCCTTTTCTTTTAACCAAAAAAATATACGCTGAAAAAACAGAAGCTTTACGAAATCTGAAAAAGGAGTTCGGTAGATCAAAAACGACCGAACCTTTAATGGATCTTCCTGTGTGCTCAGAAGAAGACCTTTTTAAATTTTTTAGAGCTCTTATTTTTTAGTGTGTTAAACAAAATATGAGAATACTTCTGGTTATAAATATAGACTAGAATGTTCATGAGCTGTGCCCAAAAATTCTGTTGTGGATTCAGTTTCTATCCAATGACTTATCATCGACAAGAAACTAACTAGATATTCTATTTTACATGAACGTTATGTAAAGCCCTATGGAGAAACTGAATTAATCAAGAGACAAAGTACTTTTCGTCATGTGTCTCTTTCTCCTCTTTTCTTGCTTCTCTTCAGCTCGATGCAGCTACAGTGTTGTTTTCTGTCAAATATGTGTGAAAATTGTTTTAGCATCAATAAAAGCTTTATATCCCCCAAAATTGAATCCATTTAAAATAGCGTCAAGCATAAAATTTTCTTGTTTAAAAAGTATTAAAAAATATACGCATTATTATTATGTTCGTGTATATAGATATAACGAGTCGCATTTCACTGCAGTGGTATCTTCACACCAATGCTCGCACCGCCTCCACCGGAAACTTCTATCGAACCTGTTACGTTGATTGAAGCACCACTGGAACTTGTATACGCTACACATGAAGCAATAGCGGTTGAATTACCACTGCTTTGATCTGTTGAACCGCTATATGTGCATGGGCCACCCCATTTTGACGACATTATTAAATATCTATAAATAAGACAGAAGTGTACATTTTTCGATGAAACAATCGATCGATAGATCGATTTGAATGTATTGATTCACCTACGTAATATTAAAGCTATATCAATTAAACAGTGCGATCAAAAGCCGCGTTTACTGCTAACATATCAGATTCTTCAAGTATTATGTAAAAATTGAAATATCTCGTTTGGATTACTTAGTATATTCACTTTTTTAAGCAACATTCTCGAACATCCTAACTTTATTATTAAAATAAAGATTTCGTTCTCATCAAACTCAAATGTACTTCTGATTTTTACATATACTTCTCTCAATGTGAACCCAACCATAATATAAATCGCATATATCATCTGCAACTATGTTTGACGAAAAATACTAAGACAAATAATCGTGATGTGCTTTGAGAACTGAATCATTGCTTATTCGATTCATACTGCGCTCGTAAACACATATGTGTCCATTACTCACTATTTTTTACTCGTTCCTTTTTGACTGATAGCGTCAGCTTCTTGTTCGTCGGCATTTTATACTCTGAATAATAACATGTTGGCTTTTTCCAACATACAAAATGTTGGAAAGAATAATAAGCTATTTTTAAATTCAGCGAACATATTCTTAAAATAGATTGGAAATTTTCAAAATTCATATTATGTCGTATACAAAGTAAAAATATTATCTCATCAATAATTAATAGCGACGTCAATGAAAATCTCGTAACTATTTGCATATCGATATTTAAACGAAAGTTGAAAGTACGTTGAATAAAAATAGCGGTCACGATTTATAGACAAAATTAGGTGATAATGGTTATTAGACGTATGATCCTTAAATATTGAAATCAAGGCGAAGAGAGATTTTATCAATCAACAAACAGTTTTATTTTTTTTCTGGGAAAAGATATGTTTCGCCGTCTTCTCAAGAAGTATCCAGTATATATATACACGTAAATATTCCAAAACTAACCGCGTACATTCAGCTGACATATATAGAACTTAAAAGGTATAACTAAATTAATTTACGATACGGGATGGTCTTCTGCATCTTGTTAGCTCATAAAAGGCCACTGACTAATTTAAATATCGTCGTTTTAGTTCATGGCTTACGTAAAACTACGATCGAAAAGGTTTTGGAGAATTCATAATCAGAATATCGATAAATGAAAGATTCTCACGTCGCTTTCTACTTCTTTTCCCACCATGGCAACTTTTTTTCCATTTCTTTTAGTTCCAGCTCCTTTTGCTCTAGTTCATTTATATATCCCTTTTCCTTCATCTCCTTCTTCTCCTCTTTTTCAATCTTCAATAATATCTCGGCAGTTCCCATCCATTTTTCCATCCACAAAGGGATACTATCAACATCGGACGTTTCCATATGTAGCGAAACTTTTATTATATTTTTCCAATCCACATCTTTGATCTGAAGAGTTGGCGCATTGCCATGAACATATAATGGTCGATATAGATCGTTTTTCATTTGTTCAAGTTGCTTAATCCATTGATTGATATCAGTCTCAACGAAACTTTCTGAGTCTTGCTGCTCCCGTAAGTCTTGAGTAAGCTTCTTCATTTTATTATTTAATTCATCGAATACAACTTCTCTACGAGCGTCGTTGGCTGCTTGTGAAACACAACACAGTGTTTCTTTTTCCCAATCGTCAATTTGTTTTGAAATGATACTAGCATTGTCGTCAACGGGTTGTATAGTTTTTCTATCTAATTTAAGCTGTAATTCTTGTAAAAGACTATCATGAAGATTCAGGGTGCGGGTGAAATTTTACTGTATTATGCTGTAATGCTTCACTCAGATGTTGAATACCTTCAGTTCTGATCATGTTATTAATAGTATCGAGTTTTGTAAGTGCCGATTGAAGAAATATCAAAGTTTACTGTTTTATTTCGCAATGTTTGACTCAGATATGGAACACCTTCAGCTTGAATTGCATTATCTTGAAGATTGAGGTAAGTAAGTTTCTATGCAGAAGACATACGCATGTGTAACGGTATATACGTAGATATATGAGCTTACATGAAATCTTTGGTAAACTATCTCAATTGGTAGCGTTTGAAAATAGTCCGCTCTATACTTCTAACGTGAAATTTTATATAAGGCAAATGCAGATGATGTCGCTATAGGACAACATTGACGAGTGACGTTTTTCATAGAACGAAAGAAAAAAAAACATTTGAGTTTTTCTTCCTATGTCAATGCAAAGATGCAATAACACAACTATTTAAAAAATAGCATTATTTTTATAAGTAGGTTAAATCGCTACAATGTCTTGCTGTACGGGAATATTTGTTGGACTTCGTACTTTTAATGGCACAGATAAAAAAGATGAAGAAATAAATTTGACATTATGCTTAACTCCAACGAAACAATATCCATCAGTATTTGGTGCAAAGTTATTAAATGATTCATCGTCTAGTATTATTCATGGAACATACAATGACACAAGTCGACAAGTTTCAATGAAAGAATTTGTCAATGGAATTTTGATATGTTCATATGAATCGAAATTAATAATCGATAAATCGAATAATAAATATTATTTACATGGAAAATGGAAATCATCCATTGATTCAAATCAATTTGGAGATTTTTCAATTGTTTGTGAAAAAGATAATCCATTAGAAATACTCTCAGGCATTTGGATCGGTCAATCAGATCCAGCTGAAGAACTAGCCGATTTTTGTCTTCCTATCAATCCTATCCGATGGTGTTTGACAATGTTTCGTAGACAGGATGCTGATTGGAAATTATTTGGTAGCGGTTATTTTAATGATTCAGCTGATATTCCCAATGAGCCACTTTTATTTTTTTCATTGAATGGATCGGGAAATTTCAATGAAATGAATTTAATTAAAAAATATTCAAAAACAGATTATTATGTTGAATATCAAGGAAAATTTGTTCGTGATAGCGAACAGAATCTACGATTTGAAGGACAATGGAAAAATCCATTGGCAGGAAGTTATGGAAATTTTTTTTGTAAACAAATTCAATTGAATCCATTTCAATCCTATCGATTGGATATTTGCATCTGTGAAGTTTGTCGAAATATGATTTATCCAGGTGAAACACGTTGGGCTTGTTTTCAATGTCATTTTAGTACATGTTTTGGTTGTCATCTTAACTCTCTAGCAATCAATCATCAACATTCATTAACTATTCATATTCTTCCAAGTCAAAAAATAGCACATGGTGATACTTGTCGACAATTAATTGAAAATGCTTTTCAATTATTTCATTCTTCACCATTGATTACCTATAGAAATCATCTTCAAACAACAACCAATCAATTAGTTTCAATCACTTACGGTGAAATGGCTAGGAAATGTAAAGCATTAGCTAAATATTGGCAAACATATATTCCAATTGCAGATGATCAACATCGACCATTTATTTTATTCATAGCACATACATCACCTGCATTGATCTGTTCGCTATTAGCTGGATTATTAATACAATCTGTTATTGTTCCAATCAATGGAGCATTGAATATCGATGCAATTAAACATGTTCTATCAACAACAAATCCAACGATTGTTGTTTGTGGAGAAGAATATATTGAGAAAATATCACCACTTGTATCCAATGATAAAATCAAATTATTCATGGCTATTTATGAAAATGAAGAACAATTTCAAAATGTAACAACAAATGATTTCATATCAATAACAAAAGCTATTCAGTTAGGTGAAATGAGTGAAACTGAATTAAATTCATCTTGTAATTTATCTTCACAAACAATCTCTGCAGTTCTTTCAACATCGGGCAGTACTGGTTATCCAAAAGGTGCGATGTTTACCGAAGAATTATTGATTCCAAATGATACATTTACATTATTATCTCCGTATATTCGTATTGATTATCAATCATTTGATCCTGTTCTATTATTATCCATAATGAGTACAATCAAATATGGAACTAGTCGAGGTTTAACAAATTTAAAAGATATGTGGAATGATATCAAATTAATTCGACCGACAAGTCTTGGTTTAACTCCATCGTTATGGAATTTTCTCTATAAAAATTATTTAAATAAATTAAATCGAAATCTAACAAGTATTCAAATTGAAGAAATTGAAAACGAAATACGACAAGATTTAGGTGGACGATTATCAATTGGAACGACAGGTGGAGGAGCTATTTCACCAACGGTTTTTTCATTTATTCGAAATAAATTAAAAATTGATCTTGTTAATGTCTATGGATGTCGAGAATGTGGAAATATCGCTAAAGATGGTATTATTTATCCTGGTGTTGAACTTAAATTACTTCCTGTTAAAGATATGCCAGAATTTGATGGTATTACGCAAGGAGAAATATGTATTCATTCACCGAAATTAATTCAAGGTTATTGGTCAATCGATAAACATCCATCATTTATTGATATTCAAGGAAAAACATTCTATCGAACAGGTGATATCGGACAATTAGAAGGAAATACAATTAAATTAATTGATCGAGCAGGTATTATGATAAAAAATTCGATGGGTGAATGGATATCACCTGTTCGAATTGAAAATATTATTGAACAATTACCTCAAATATCGTTCGCATTTATTGTTGGTCAATCGGATCTATCTTATTTGGGTGTTATCGTTTGTCCATCACAATCAGGTTCAACATTAAATGAAATTGATATGTTGCAATTACAGTAAAACCTCTCTTACTGAACACCCCTCCTTTATGATCAACCAATTATACT
>ERZ781398.4416-NODE-4416-length-10292-cov-4.169483_pt1 | contig 10292 bp, 7 predicted proteins | sample MGYA00433077_ERZ781398 | MGnify/ENA primary metagenome ERZ781398 (study PRJEB29847, sample SAMN06458254) | wastewater metagenome | isolation source: Wastewater bioreactor | place: South Africa: Cape Town | study: EMG produced TPA metagenomics assembly of the... | reverse complement strand
CTCCGTTTTAGACACATATACACATTTGTAATGGCATTCCATTCTTTTCTTCTTCAGACACTCGTTGATTTGCGTGTGTTATGTATGTACGTACAACTTGCTATAGTCTCTACGGATATTTATGAAAAGCTCGATAGATAGATAGACGGATGGATGGTTGGATAGATAGATATAAGTTCGGTCAAATATGTATGTAGTAGGAGGAGGGAAGCCGGAAGCAACAACAATTAACAACATGGAACTCTCTTCATTTCTTTCTGTTCTTTCATTGACTATGTTGACTGACAGGCAACAAATATTTGTATGGGTGCACTCGGTAGTGATGCCTTAGGGAATTAACAATGACAACGACGTGTGCCAAAGCAACTTGTTAGACCGGAAAATGACCTCTAGCCTGTATATAGCACATGATAATTATCTATCTCTTTTCTCTATCTGTGTGTGTCTCTCTTTCTTGTCATTGTCGTCACACATGTGATTTGATTTTTTATCTTTTCCGTTGAGTCGTTGCTGTTCTATATCTTTGCTGCACAATTCAATTTCCTGTTAATATTTAATCATTCCCGTCGGAGTGAGTGAACGAACGAACGAACATCAAGCCAGAAAAGAGAAAAACGTTGATTGCTTTCTCGCGTGTTACTATTCTTTTCTTTTTCTAGTCTACAACTGCCAAGTCAATTATTAATTGGCCACACGCGCACAAGTAATAGTGATCTCGATTGAATCCTTCATCTTACACTATCTCGAATCTAATTGATGACGAGAGACACATTAAATAAACGATAACAATGAGCTTTTTATGCGTTTTTCTATGTTGTCACTGTAGCTCATTAGGTTGTTTCTGTTTTGTCATTGTGGAACTAAACTAACTCCCCTGATCGCATCTCGTAATTGATTTTCGATGATTTATTAGTTTGCTTCGACGAACACGCGACGTCATAAGAGAAAGTGAGTAAGCTGCTGAATGTATGCATGCCGAGTGTCAAAATTACTTGTTCTCTCGGGATATCGAAGCACAATACACACAAGTCCATTATTTCTTCTTCTTCTTCTTCTCTTCGATCCTCTTTTCCGTTTCTGTTCTATTTGTAGGTTCTTTTCTTGTAATACGGATGTGTCTATCAAGAAACATTGACCGAACTCTCAAGCATTGAATAAACACATTTTCTTGGATGCCAAAACTAATTGAATTGTTGTTGTTGTTGTTAGTCGTCGTCGTTGTCGATCGTTCGTTCTTTTCGTTTCCTTTATCCTCTCTCTCTCTCTCTTGTCGCTCTTTCTCTCGTCATCATATCACAAGCAGATGGTCTAATTTGCACACATACGATGTCTTTTTATTCTGTTAGCGTTTCTATTTGTTAGTATGTATACGAGCACATCACATACATAAGAACGACATACTGTGAAGAGTAACAGCAGAAACAGAAGCATTCAACAAGAAAGAATCTCAAGTGTCGTTGACGGTGAGTATACTTCTTGTCGTCGTCGTCGTCGTCGTCGTTCTCTTTTTAATCATCATCATCATTTATAGATGTGAAATATTTTCTCTTGCGTCTCTACATGCCACCACCCGGTTGCCGTCCGGCACTTGAGTATGTCAAGAAGACAGAGAGCGAAGAAGAAGAAGAAAAGGAGGAGAGGAGAGGAGAGGAGAGGGGAGGGAAAATCAGGGGGAGAAAAAAGACTCGATAAAATTATATATGTGTATAAATGTATGTGTCGAGCTTGGTTCAAGTGTGTGCGTGCACATACTTGAGTTTTGAGATGAAGAAATATGAATTAGTGACAAAAGAAAAGAAAAGAAGAGAAAAGAGAGATTGCTAAATAGAGAAAATAACATACACAATGTGTGACCCATTGATTCAATGAGAAGCACTGCAGGTGTCAATTCTTAGACATTATTGTAGATATATATATATCGAACGAACATTATGTTTATACCTGGATCTACTCCAACAAATACAAATTTACCAATAACAACAATGAATAATAATCTGCATCAACAACAATTTCTTTTTGATAATCTTAGTAAGTATCATTTATTCATTTGTTAGTTTTCTTTTCTCTATGTGCATATTAAATTACTCTCTCGTTTTTTTTATTTCTAAAAGATTAATAAACCTGAGCTTATTCTTCTAACCTTTTCTATATATGTTCTCGTTTCTCATTGACAGTCAATCAAGATTAATGAGATATTTAAAGAAAACGAAAGGAAGAAGGATTTTAGTCAGAATAGTGATCATCGGATCAATTTCATCTCTCCTTTTCTTTTTCTTCTTCGTTTTTTTTTATTTCTTTACTTATCGAAATCCATCAATGTCTCTTTTCGGCTTATCTAGCTCAGACAACACCGCGCTTGATCCTTATGTCTCTTTTCTAGTTAATCGATTTGACAACATTGAAATAAAAGACATCAAATATTGTCTCAATAACCTTGAACAATATTCATTTTCATTATTTAGAAGACCATCGTTCAAATAAATTATTATCACCAATGTCACGTAAAACATCATCAGCAACACCGAGTAATATTTAATTCAAACAAAGAACAATTTTTCTATGTCATCGAAACAATAATTTATTTAGATTTTCTACTCGATCCAGAAATTTTACGTGAATTAAATGCTCGATATTTACATGATATACATTCGACACGAACCCCTCCGTCAGCAAATAATTCGAATTTAGATCCAAATGGATTGTCGAGTTTACTTTTACCGCCATTTCTACGTGCTGAACATTATCATCAACATACTCATACACATGAACATAATCTCAATATTTTAACACCAACAAATAGTTCTCTACTCAATGGAAATGCTCTAGTAGGTTTTGCATTTTCGTTTCGACAAATAAATGAATTAGTGTTTTTTTTTCGTTTTAAAGTTAGACAAATTATCAAAATCAGACAGTAGTCTTTCACCATTTTTACGTACAACAACTGCTAATAATGTAAACATTATTCTTTCAACAATAACAACGAAAAAAACAACAAATCTGCTTTTCTTTTTTGTTTAGTTTTCTCTCGGACCTCCACCTCCACCACCCTCAATCTTTCCGCCATTTAGTTTAATCAATAATCCGCCAACAAATTCAACTTCATCGTCAATTAATACTAAAACAAAAGAATCACCATCACCGTCAGCTAAAGTAATGAAAAAAAAACGATTCTCATTGTTCTTTGTTGTTTTTTAATCTAATTTTCTTCGTTATAGAAATCAAATAAATGGTGTGCAGCACATGTTCGAGTGTCTTGGATGATTTATCATCAACAACAACGTTCAAAAGATAAATCATCGATAGATAATAACATAAAAAAAGATGATGAACAACCACCACCACAACAACAACAATCATTATCAAATACGAAACCGATTTTTCCTCCAGCTCTATCGACAACTAATGAATTATCTCTTCCATTACCGTCAACAACATTTCAGTCGTCTGTTTTACCGCCAGCTGCGTTTAGTAAATATTTCAAAGTTTATTTTAAATCAAAGAAATAATATTGATTTTTTATTGTTTTGTCAATATAGATTTTCGAGCACCGTTCGATTTTTCTAATGTCAATAATAATGGACCGTTTGGTCGTTTAGCACCGTCGTCGAACACGGCGTTCGGCGGTCTTGGATCTTTATTTCCTCCGCCACTACCACCTCCGCCGCCGCCGTCGCAATTATCATCATCAGATCGAAAATCAGATCTAAATGGGTCGGTAGCAGCAGCTGCTGCACTCGGCCTCGATTGGTCTCGATTTCATCGTGGTATTTCCGGTACATCACCGTTGATTCCACCTTCGACCACTAACGATAATTTATTAAGCAAAAAACTCGACGAAACAAATAGTAACAATGACAAGTAAGTCAAATTTTCATCGTGGAAAAAAGAAAATTTTGTTTTTTTCTAATTGAAAATTTTAAAGAAAACGTTCATCATCTGTTTTGAATAATGTCGATGACGATCGTCGAACAACTCATCATCATTTAATGCATCCGCCGCTTTCACACGCAACGAATTCAATAAACTATTCGTCAAATCGTTCTCGTTCTCGTTCGCCACATCGATCGATTCATCAACATCATTCATCTTCATCTAGTCTTTTAACTAAAACATCATCATCATCATCATCTCCGCCATCTCATTCATCATCACGTAAACGTTCATCTCCACACATCAAATCAGATAATTCGAAAAATACTTCTCATCCTCCATCGCCGTTAATTCCACTTGCACCAACATTTGGCGCTCTCGATCCTCTAACATTATCAATTATCGAACGGCAACGTTTATCAGCTGCCTACGCGTCGCTAACAAACAATTTCTTTCCATCGAATATCGATGCAGCAGCAGCAGCAGCGATGTATCGACCAAATGTTGATTCATCGGCAATGACAGCTGCGCTCATGCAACGCGAACATTTTCTTCAATCGTTACGTCAACAACAGGAATTCATCGAACGGGAACGTGCTGCTGTTGCTTCGATGACGAAAAGCTCGTCGAAAGTTAATCAACATAAAATCGAACAAATAACTTCGCCGAAACCAGCGGTGTCGCCTTCGTCAACGTCGAATTCTTCGTCGTCGTCCTCGTCGAAAAAAGTGAAACACGTTAAACGTGAACACGATTCGTCTTCGCCATCCGCAACAGTTCCATCGACTAAAGAAAATATCGAAATTACGCCCAAAGAAGAACCTTCGACGATTCAATCAACGGCATCATAATCATTCTATGTCTCTCGCTCTCTCTCATCCTTTTTTCACAAAGTTTTGCCGGTGTTGTCTCTCTCTCTCTCTCTTTGTATTTATTATCCATTATTTTTTGTCTTCTTGCCTTGCAATTTCATTTTTGTTTGTGTGGTTTTGCTGTCACGATCGATTCACATTTGGAAAATCGTGAAAAAAGAAAGACTTTATTGATCATCAATTTTCTTGATGAACAACATGTAACATAGACCGAATTATTTGAAATCATCCATTGATTCATTAGAAAGACAATTTCATTTGTAAATGATTGACTACACTCGACTTTCGAAGTTAAAAATGCTCGAAAAATTTGTATTCATATTCTTTTCTTTTTTTAGTCTTTTTAATCTCAGAGAATTTTGTCTTCGGTTATCAAGAGGTTTCCATCGACTCTAAAACTCAATTCTTCATGCCCATTGAATCACGTTTCTGTGCTTTTATTTTTTTAACAAAGAGAAGAGACAAAGTCAGTAGAAAGACAAAGAGCAGAAAAGCACCAAAGAAAAAAAACGAAAGTAGAAAAACCCAACAAAAAGAACTATGTTGATCTGCGATTATCCCGCTCTAAAAATACTAAGCATGTTTAAGAACAATATTTATAATTGGAACTTACGTGCCCGCAAGTGAATTAATTCATCATTCAACTTCGCTCGTCTCGTAACAAATGAGATCAATCCATCGACCTCCACTTCTGTAACCGGCCCACCATTCACGATGATCGAACGCATCTGGGCAATCGTGCTATCGATTTCTCTAACCAATGTTTCGATCTAAATGTACAGAAAAATTAATATCAATTTTAAAACAAAAAACATTGACTAAAGGTAAAAAAAGCTTGAGAGAGTTCCTAAGACAATACGTACCGCATCTATGGCCATTTAAAAAGAACACAAATAATTGAAGATCGATCGAGACGATTGTCAGCATTCGTTTGTAATTTTGCCGTTCATCATTCGCAATATTCCTAAATTTTCATCAGATAGGATTGTTTCGAGTCATATATTTTAATTTAATTTACGCGAATAGACATACCCGTTGTTGTCTCGAGGAAGAAAAAAAGTTTTTAGTTTAAGGTCAATTCAAGTTAACTTACAGCGTTTGAGGTGTATACATTTTTCGGATTTTTTTTTATCCAGAAAGAGATCATTGATCATGTTAGAAGTTAGAATTTAATTTATGGATAAATAAAAGTTAGTATAGGGGTCATTATGCGTCGTTAGAAATGAATTGAATGAACGAATAAAATTTGTTTGAATAATTCAAATGATTTATATTGGAGGTTTTATTTAGTCCAATGGACTCCCATGTCAAACAATACGGTCCGTATACGGTCCTGCATACAATGCCGTATTACTGTGTCAAATATTTTTGGCAAATACTGACCGTTTACTTAATAGTGCGGTCCATAAGCGGCAAAATTATGACCAAATACGGACAATCGTATCGATAGATCTGGGCTGATCTGATATTCTTTATGTGCATTGGTAAACGTGTTTTCTGGTAACTTTTAAAGATCTAGTGGACAATAATATTTATTTTTAGAATTGGATAATTTGAATCCAATTTTCGTTGATGCATTTGGTCTCAAATTAAATCTCATGTTACCTGCGTATAGTCAATGGAAGAAACAATTTGACATTGAAGGTCATGAAGAATGGGATTTAATTACATTTATTAAACAACTCAAAGATGAAGAAATTTCGATTTATTTTACTGATGCCATTGTTGAAGAAGCTACAAAATGGAATGATGAACATGGTGTAGGTGTTATTGACTTGATTCGATATTCAATCATTGATAGATTAAATAATAAACGACAATGTCCTTTAACTCCTTTTGATATTTCATGTAAAGAACAATGGATTAGTCAAGATTGTCAATCAGTTCGTGATGGAGAATTATCTTACATGCGTCGTTTACAAATATATTTTATCGATGACTATTTAAATGCTTCAAATGAGAAAGATCTTCAAAACTCGTTGGCAATTTTTCAAGATAAATCAATTGATGAACAAATATTTTTTTATCATGGAACAACGGAAATTCATGCTCAATCCATCATAGGACGTGGTATTCATTTAGTTACAAAAGAATCACGTTCCGGTAATTTTGGATTTGGTTTTTATATAACAAATAATATTATTCAAGCTTTAAGGCATGCGGAGAATAGAGCCAACAGAACTGGTGGTGAACGAAGACCAGCTTGTCTTTTATTCTCTATTTCAAAAAATGAATTTAACTCTCATCAAATTATCCGTCTTTTATATGAAGAAAAAGAAGAGCAAATAATGAGAGAGTAAGTTATCATTTAAAAAAAAATATTGAATATATTATTCTTTTTTTTCTTCTATTGTAGAAGAATGAATGAAGATTCGATCAACAACGGCAACATATTTCAATGGGAAATATTTGTATACAAGTGTTTAAACAATGATCCACCATTACCATTGATACACAACAAAGATGCAATAATTGGTCCAATATCAACAAATTTGAAGGATATTACTCTTGGATATAAACCTATTAAAAAAAAAGAAAGACCAATACCAACTCAAACAGCAATTATTTCAATGAAGTTGGCCTATATTTTGCTCGACGGATTAAAAGGTGTAATTATCTGGGGTAAAAAAAAACAGTAAATTTTTTTTGTATAAATTTTCTCGTTTTTTGTTGTATTGGTGATTCTGTGGGATTTCAACAGGATCAAGATCAAGATGTTTTCATCAAATCAATAAAAGCATTTATTAAACATCAAAGATTTTTATTTTTGCTTTCATCTTTGAAACAATCCCTTGTCAAGAGTGTAGATATAATCTCCAGCGACGAGTCAATTTAATCCTTGTTTGAAATAATTTTGTTAATATTATTTAAAAATTCATCTAATGATAATCGTCCATCATCATTATCATCAAATTTATGAATAATTCTATCAAAAGGAATTCCAGGAATATATTGTCCAGCAAGAATACTTCCTCTATGTGCTTCTCTACATGATATAAAACCATCTTTATTTGTATCAACTTCATTAAAAGCTAATTTTAATTCCATCACAACAAGTGGATTATTAAATCCAATAGTTGAACATTTCATAAATTGTTTAAATTGTTCAAAATTAATCCAACCTGTATTATCACTTAATTCATCTAAATATTTTGATATTGTTTCCTCACGAAAACTACCTAATGAATCATCTTCAAATATTAATCGACGAAAATCTTTTGTCGAAATTTTTCCACTTTTATCTTTAAACAAAAATCTTTTTTTTCGATAAAAACTATTTAAATCAAACCTTTATCAATCGAATCAAATTCTTTTCGAAGATATTTATCGTCTGACATTGCTTTTAATCAAATGTCAATAGAGAGAAACGAATATTTCTTTTTAAATATACTTCATACACAACAACTGTATCATGTCCATAAAGACCACTTATAACTGTTTCCAATTGATCACTAAACATAAATTCACGATTCAGAATCTCACATCGATATTAGTAGCGCCACCAAGGGGAGGCCAGAAGGGACTGAGCCTCCCAAGAACCTAATTTGAGCTTCCCAGAAATTCTTTTAAGTTTAAAAAAAAATAATAATCTTTTTCTACTTGGACCTGAAAGAATGTTAACAATCGATTGAATTACAAATCTCCACGATGGAATCGAATGAGCCACAACAACATTTTCATTCTCATACGAATGACTCGATTCACTCGCTTGTTTAGAAAGAATTTTCGAACGCTGCAAAAATCAATTTCCATACAAAAATGCATTGAGCGTCGTTGTTCAGGAAGTGGTACCTGATAACGACATTTGGACTACTCCATTTCTTATCGGTGATTTCTCTAGAATGGAAAGTGAGAAATCGGTGAACATGAGGATCTGCAACGTGAAAAAAGAAATTGATTTTCTCTTGTTGAGGGTGATTTAATAGAGCTAGCAATGAAATGTGAAAAATTTCCGTCGTTATTAGAGATTTTGTCTGTACGTGTTGTAAAGTGAGAACACAACGATGAAAAGTTCAATTTATTGATGAACAAGTAAATGCGAACTATCAAAAGATTTGTCTTATCGCATCGATTGAGTAATCCTCTTTTTTATTTATTCTCTCTCACTTAAAACAATGTGTTGAATTTATTGGCCTATTGTCAAATCAAATGACAATGTTTACGTAAGATCTGTTTACGAGAACATGTGCACAGAGTTTTTATTGAATATGTTACTTATTCTATTCAAACGATCGTATCGAACTCTTGTGATTAAACGTAAGATTTTACACTTCTCGAACTAATTTCCCCTGTGGATTTTCGAGACAAAATAAAAGACAGAATTTTGGTTTGTTTTCATTTATCACATTCACTAACGTGGTTAGATGAGTAACAAAATAAAATAGATAAAAAAAAAGACAACAAAGGTAAAGTAAATACGACGCACACACACACACTTGTTAGATTTCGTGTGTTTTTTTTTCAAACTAGATCAAATTCATTTGTTCGTTTGTTTTATTTACACGAGATTAAAATCAGTGCGAATGATCAGATATCAAAAAATGTTGAATTCATTTCTTTGTTATTGATATTCAATTAATCGACTAGTCCCTTTCAATCTGCTTCCATATCATCACTCTCTCATTTTGTCAGCTGTTACTTTACTCGACGCACACATGTGACACAAAAAAAATATATATATATACTTTTTGATTTATTTTCTCTCTCTCTCTTTAGTATATCGAAATAAAAGAAAGATCTGACGATGAATCCATTAGTTGAATTAGCAAATCGAACTTGGAATGACCTGGAGAAGTTAATTGAAGATTTTGATAATCAAGAAACTGAACGGACGTCATTTATTAATGAAACATGTTTATTTTTTCAGCAACGTCTTTCAATTTATCAACAAAAACGAATTGAACTTGAAAATCATGTTGAAAAATTAATCGAACAAATGAATCAATTGTCTGATGAATTACAAATGTCGAGAATTGTTCTTCAATCTAAATTAAATTTGAAACAAAAACGAATTTTTATCAATGAAAAAATTGATCATTTGAAAAATTTAATTTTCGAACGCGACAAAGAACTTATTCAATTGAGACTTTTGATCAATCAAAAAGTTCAATTAATCGGAAATATTCAACTTCAAACCGAACAGGTTCGCTTGTTTTTTAATTCTTCTTTAAAATCTCGAAAAAAATTTTGTTCTTCAACAGATCAAATCTTTGAATGAAGCTAATTCAACTTTATCCAATCTAAAAAATCAATTGAAAACCTATCAAACCGATATCGAAAAAGTTTTTAAAAAAATTCAATCGATTAATCCAGAAATTTCCTCAAACTACGAAAAACTCGTGACAACATTTTTATTTATCAACGATGAAAACCAATTAACCTGGATCAATAATCATTCGCCATTAACAGCATTTGTTTTACATTCTCAATTAACCGAACAATATGAAAAACTACGAGAATTAATTCTCAAAGAAGTTCTTCAACTTCGTCTCGAACTCGAACAAAACGAACCTAAACAACCTTTTGATCTCGAACAAGAACTGTTCGATT
>ERZ781398.4389-NODE-4389-length-10339-cov-4.267017_pt1 | contig 10339 bp, 14 predicted proteins | sample MGYA00433077_ERZ781398 | MGnify/ENA primary metagenome ERZ781398 (study PRJEB29847, sample SAMN06458254) | wastewater metagenome | isolation source: Wastewater bioreactor | place: South Africa: Cape Town | study: EMG produced TPA metagenomics assembly of the... | reverse complement strand
CGAGTTGTGCTGGATATTCGAATATTTGTGCGCCACTAGCGATGAGTCCACTCATTTGATCTAACGTCTGTAAAGGTGCGAATACTGGAACGAAATTATGTTCGCCATTAGCTGATGTTGTTTGAATTAATGAAGTTTGAGGAACAGCTGTTAATGTCGGTTGTCCTTGAGCTCCTGTAGCGAACATTGCCGGAGCTCCTCCTTGCTGTAATTGTGCAGTAAGAAGATTTTGTTGCATACGTGGCGTGAGAATCAATGGCGCACCGATTGGCATTCGATTGTTCGGAAATTGTAATTGTTGTAATTTCTTTTGAAAGAGATTCGGTTCTCGATATGTACCATTGATAATCGCTAGTTCCATTAATTGTTTCTTTTTAAGATCATCTTCGCCTTCAGCAGCTGGTTTTAATAGTTTCATAATTTCTTCTTTTGCACGTTCAAGTTTAACCAATGCTCGATTTTCATGATCTTCACATTGTATCAAGACATGTAAATCTTCATCTAAATGCTCCCAATTGGCTTTGCCACGATTTTGATCTTCCTATTTATCAATCGAAAGTCGATCTTGCATTTGAAAACATTCTCTCAACGTACTTTTTGTTTGTCTCTCATTGATCCTCGACCACGAACCATTATTTTACAACCTGTATCTGCTTCTAATTGTTTCGCTGTCATTCCTCGTGGACCTAGGATACGTCCAACAAAATTGAACTAAAACAAGAAAAAAAACCACAATTATTATTATTATTCTTTCAAAATCTATTCAGATCACACGATCGAGCAGTGAAATAAATTTAAAAAAACACGAATACGATTGGAAATGAAATCAATAGGGGATTTTAGAGAGATAGCTGAGATTATCGTTGTTCAATAGATGTAATCGACGGCAATATGTAGGTTATTAATAAAACAACAACGATTTGAGAACGAATAAACATGCAAGACAACATCGAAATTACCGAATATATCGATTAGAATATTAGAGCGCAAATCTGGTTGGTTTATTTGTTTTTTTTGTTGAATATCGATTTGAAGTGTTGTGCAAACGAGAATTAAATGAAAAAGAAATCTTAGTGCTTGTGATTTTTTAGAGTGTTGTTGTTTATTTCGATTTGAATAAGATATGGATTCGACTAGAGAGATTAGACATGAATATTGTTTACCGTATGTATATTTTATCGACGAAACTATCGGATCTAGAGTATAAAAGTGTTGAAAACTCGAACTCATTTTGTATTTCTTATCGAATAATCAGAAGTAAAAGAGAGAGAGAGAAAGACGTAAGGCAATTAAGTGTAAAATGTCGATATGAATTAATCTAACGAATGACTAAGAATTAGCTTACTTCAGGATGTTGTTGCACCGGGATGAATACTTTTTCTTGAAAGATTTTCTTTTCGCCATTTGGCTCGGGTAATTCCATTTTTGGACGAGTACTTAAGTTGAATAAATTAACTCGAACTTTATTGATTTCTAATCAAAGATATAAAATAGTTCGATCGTAAAATTCATTTCGAATTTTTCAATTACCTTGGTCAAGTAATCGTTCAATGTGCATAAACATGTTAGGTACAGCTGCTAACTGTCGTTTATCTTTCAATAATTGTGATAGATATTCAGGATTTTCAGTTAGTGCTGGATCTGTTTGAGTTGCAGGCGGTGATGTTCTTCAAAAATCAAAAGACAAAATTAAGCTCGAATCAATAAAGATGTCGGTCTCTCTCAGCATGACTCAATTAGCAGCATATTTATGAGAAGAAACTGACTCTCTCGATCACGAAAGCGGTTAAAAAAACACTTTTAGTTTCGATTGTTTGTGTAAATACTTTATCAGTTCTTGTTGTAGATCTTGTATTCCATTTATAAATTGACAAGTATAGTCGATTGAATGATTTGCTACGGACGACATCCTTGTTGAATGAAACCATAAATTCGAAAACTAAACTAAACTCAAATTCGATCTTACGATGTTAGTGGAGACAGTGATGGAGATGTGGATGTTGGCGCTGTTTGACCAGGCTGATGAAGAGTTAGTAATTGTGCTGAACCAGGCGGCATTAACATGATTGTACTAATTATTTCGTTGATATAAATAAGATATATCCGTTTGAATTAGTTAAATATGAATAAATGTATACATGCACGTTTATACAAAAAAAACGAAATGTTGTTCGTCACACGGATGACTGAATGAGAGAGAACGAGCGAACAAGTCAGGTAACGACAACGAATGAAAGAAGCTAATATAAGTAGGAGAGAAAAATCACGTCTAATGCGTGTACTATAAAACAGAACAAACGAATCGGATTTTGTTGTTGCTGTTGTTTTTATTATTGTTGATGTTTATAGAACAAGAAATAAGATGATGGCGACGACGACGACGAAAAAATAATACGAAAGTTAACAAAATGATGAGAAAAGAAGTAAAAGAATGACTGAGCAATGGTGACACATCGTCTAGCGAATTTTTATTATGTTGATCTCTAATCTGCCTTCTGTTCGTTCGTTTCGATTGAAAGCAAACGTGGGCAATAGAGTGATTCGTCTTTCTCTTTTCTTTCTCTCGAAAATTTTTTTTTTCTCTCTTTTTCATTCTTCAGTCACACCGTGTCCTTCTTTTGTCAAATACGAACGTCGTCGTGTATATTCATGCTATGTACAGCCACCAAGACGACGACGACGGCGATGAAGACCATCACAATCCGTACAAATACGCGTTTTTTTTCTCTTTCGTTTCTACATACCGTCACGTATATATACATTCGATTCATTCGTTCACCCTCAGGTGAAGAGAAAAGGAAAAAAGAAAGGAAGAAACGGGTCGCACCTTTTGCCACCACGGCAATTAAATTCGTACATATTCTCTTTGCTATTCTTCGCTTCAGTAATTTTCTTTCTTCTTTTGTTTCGTTTCTGCCTAAGTGGCTCGAACATCGAGTGAAAGATTTGAAAAGAAAATATTTACAATCGAAAAAGAAAAAGAAGAACAAGCTATTTCAGGTTTCTCTTCTCTTCCTACTCTTTCCGTTTGTGAATCATATGGTTTTGGTTTCTCTCTCTCTCTCTCTCTCTCTCTCCTTGTCTCCTACTTATTTCATTTTTTTTGTTACTTTTTTTTGTCAATGAAAGAAATTTTTTAATCGAAAAAGAACACAAGATTTCTTTTTATTTTTAAAATCAACTCGAAATAACATTCAAACGAAAAGTTTACGAAAAAAAAGAAAGAAAACGACGCTTATTTTTCTTCGCGTCTGGATTAAAAAACATTGGATCTGTTGATAATACGCTTATTCATTCATACTTGAATTTCATAATCTCTGAAATCGAACTTGAGCATTTGAGTTGTTGTTGTTGTTGTTTTATTTCGACATCTATCGACAGATGAATACAAAAACTGTCCACGAAGATGAAAATGATATTTTGCATTTAAATGAATTCACTGTGCCGATTAATGTGTCACATGTTAAACCAGGCACTACACTTTGTTCGAACGGACAAATTTTATTGATTCAAGATGGTTCAACAACGATTGAGTTTCGTTTACCACCGAAATTTCTTCCAAAAAAAATTCCATGGCGTTCAGGTTTAATTCGGGATATTATTTGGTGCGAAGATCTCGGCGTATTTCTTCTTCTAACAAAAGATAGTCTGCACAGTATCAGTCCTCAAGCATTGCTTACTTCGGAAACAGGTGTAAATAAGCCCCAAACTGAATTTTCAGTTAGTACCTACAATAAAATCAAACCATTTAACGGGGACACTTCGTTTTGGCGATGTACTTGTGCAGGTACAACTTTATATATTATCTATTCAGGTTTGATCTTTTGTTTTATTTGATAATTTATTTATTCATTCTTTGAACTCTTAGGTTTTGGAACAATCGTTGATGAGTATTCGTTGAACAAATCTTCTTGTAAATTTGTCAATCGTTGGTTACCACCGCAGACTTGTTCGAATTACGAAGGCATCTGGTGTATTCGTTATAAACCCGAGACCGATCAACTCGGCATAACGATAATGGATTCACGAACGAATCAATGGCGTATGGAAATACGTTCTCGAACGAAATTCAATGTTATCTGGCAAATTGTCTTGCCGGTTTCGCATGGCGATTGTGAAATCTCATCGTTGCCAAACGGAGAATGGCTTGCCATTAATTCATGTGGAGTACGATTAGTTCAAGTTGTCAATAAGAAATTGAAAGCTGCTGTTGAATACGAACGAGAATTGAAAAATGCTGTTGCTTTTAATAAACTCTATTTTGCTGTTCGAACGAAAAATACTCTTGAAATTCATGAGAATAAACGAGCAAAATAAATCAAGTTTCGTTTTTATTTTTATTTCATAATAATAAAAAAAAAGAGACCTATCGAATTAAACTCTGGTTTGTTCATAAATGGCAATCAAATTCTCACACAAATTTACCGAATGAAATGAAATACACAGAAAAAAAAGAGAGAAGCAGAAAAAGAAAACGCAAAAGAAAAAGAAACAAAGTCACAAAGTGAACATTGAAATAATGATTTACTGTTCGATATTGAATCTCGCTATGGATGCTTACAATGATGATACAGAAATTGTTTCGTATAGATTTCGAAGAATTAATTCAATTGAACAGTAACCAAGAATATTTTTGAAGAAAAGATTTTGAATTTCCGGCGATGAAATTGTTCGAAGATTGGTTAGTAAACTTTTTAATTGTTCGAAACGTTGCGGTTGCAATGGATATGTACGACGAACATGAGCTTCTAAAGCTGACAAATGTTCATCAAGTAATTTGTGAGCATTGACATTTGAATTTGAATCAACTAGAAGAAAAGAAAATTCAAAAAAATAAAAACGAATTTATTCTCTTGAATTAATTGTTTACCCCATCGACAGAGTAGCAAAATTTTCAAATGAAAATATTCAACATAATCGATATTCATTTGTTGAATACGATTGTAGATATCTTGCATTAGATAGACGCTCTTAATTGTTGTACCATCAGAATTTGAATTCGTTGATCGATCAACTAGAAAATTCTTTTCTTAAAAACTAAACAAACTAAAAGATTTTTACTTGAATGAATCAAATTCATCCATGGAACGTCGAATTTATATTCACAGAGAGAAACAAGAAAGATTTCGTGCCAACAATGAAGAAGACTTGCAATCTTGAAACAATCGAAAAAAGAAAATCTAGAGCACTCTCAAATTTCATTGTCCATTGCAAACCTGATCTTTGACATTGATCGTCTGAAATTCTTTGATAGAACGTAACCAATGAACCATATAGAAAAGAATTCGAGCAGCCATTTCGTAAACATATAAATCGAGTTTAAACAATGGTGTCGATTGAAATTGATTGCCAGTGAGAGGAATTTGTGTCGCCGGAGGAACATATGACGGCTAAATTCGAAATGAAAATCTTCATACGAAGAATTTATCATTGTCCTACTTCGGATTTGAGAGGAAATGAACCTGTTATATGCATATGTCGATCGGGAAATGGTTGTCGTGGACCTCGTTCATTTTGAACAGCTAAACAGCAATCGAAATTATTCGAGAAAAAGCGAACGAATTCAAAACCTACCATCTTTATTCATTCCAGCATCGAGACATCGTCCTATTGTATTTGAAAATCAAGAATCAAGCTTTTCAAAAGAATGAATGAGTATACGTACGATAACGACAAGCTCGACATTGATTTCGTCGGTATTTATCCACAACACATTTATTTCGATTTTTGCAATGATAAATTCGATTACGTCGTACAGATCGTTTGAAAAATCCAGCACAGCTAAAATCAAACGATAATAATCTTCAACATACCAGAATCATTTACATTATCATCCGCCCATATTTATTCAACAGGCGCAAACGAAAAGAAAAACTTTATTTTCATTTCTCGATTTCTTTTTCTACCAATCATAACTCTTTAAATAAATAGGAACAGTATATTTCAAGAGTCGAGTCAGTCATTGTATGGCACACTTCTTGTGAATCTCGATAAGTGCTTGTTACTAATGCATGAACAAGGTGTATGTGTGTGTGTATATATACATATACATAGTTATTCAAAAAACGAATGAAAAGGTGAGAATGTCTTCCAGCTATATCGTTGCTCTCTCTCTCTCTCTCAACATTTCGATGTTGAACAACATTACTAACCTATTCGAATGGAAATATTAAAAAGGCAAAGAAGGAGACAGATTTGATTTGAACATTTTGTTCACTTACCCATCGCATGCATAAACACTATAGTGTTTACCAGATGAATTGTCGTGACAAACAGAACATGGAATATTGTATAATATACGATCTAAATTTGAAACAAACAAAAGCGCAAAATCTTCTTCGGTCGTTGTGTTCGGTTAACACTCACTTCCACTCATGATTCCAGATAAGTTTTCAAATAATGTCGTATGTGATTGAATGACTTTCGACTAAAAGTTGTATATGCTCACTTTTTCTCTCTCTGTCTCTCTGTCTCTCTCGATTTCTTTTCTCTGCTTTCACCTACTATTATATTATACTTCAATAACAACACCAACTTCGATTCGATTTCAAGTGGTAGTATGTTTGACAAAATAGCCAATAGAAAAGCGATGCGCGAAGTTATAAGAAGGATTCAATCAGGCAAAAGGTAAATATTAAAGTGAGAGAGCGAGAGAGAGAAAGAGACATAACGAATGCCGTTGCAGCAATCTGTAACGACTCGTGTCATACAAATTGTATCGAACGAGATGCAAAGAAAACACAAACATGCTGAAGGTTGTTCTTTTCCTCTTTGATTTTCTTTTTCAATGTTACTTATACATCAATAATATTTGATGACTTCATCAATATGATGATCTTCGATTTTTTGACGTTTTGATCGGAAAATTGAAATTAACACAATACTGTTTCAAGAACATTTCTAATAAAAAACAAAGAAAGAAAAACAAATTTTCTTAGGGGACACATGTACGTATATATATATATATGTATGTGCGTGTGTGTTTTGATTTTTCGAATATATGGAAACATGAACATAAAATAATTCCTGTTCTAACCAATTTAAGAACCAAATGATAACCTCGAATTGGTGTGTCTCGACTGTAATAAGTTTGAAAAGCAATTCGCCAATATGCTAATTGCAGTTACAATATAAACAAAGTTTGCAAGTATAAAAAAAAGAGAGAATTCGACGCGTGTCGATTCGTTGATAGCATTTCTATGAGTTTCTTTTTATTCGATTCGATTCCAATTGTTTGTAGCAATCTCAAGAGTGTTACTTTTATTCTGTAATCAACACATTTTATGCGACAAAACAAACACAAGTCTATTGTCTACTTAAATAATAATAGTCAATAGAATTGACTAGACCTTTTTTTTCTCCAGTAGTCGCAAATTATAATTAAAAATACAGATTTTAGTAAGTAGGTCATCTTATTTCATGTTGACAACTGTCTAGTCAGTTCTTGTTGTTTTCATTTGAATTCCAAATCTATCCGCGATATCTCGGTACTTCGTCAGAATACACTTTTGCAAATCAGTCATGATCGTTTTTATACAACAACTTCCAACTCGCGTGACAATTATATAAAACAAATTATTTGTTATATAATGTAGACAATTTTTAGAACACCAAAAAAAAAACGAGAGAGAAGAAGATCAACATCTAACAACAAAAGAATATGAAACATGAATGCAGAAAAAAATGAGAAGAAAAGAGAGAGAGTGTCAAGAGAAAAAGTATATAAAGACTAGACAAAAAAAAGAAGAAGAAAAAGAAGATTATGTATCATATATATATTTATATCTAAGTGTTCTAAACGAATGGAGGTGCTGCTGGACCGGATTGTTGATGATGAATAACAGATGATGTGTCTGAATTAAAATAATATGAATCAAAAGATACTGGTGGTCGTTCGTAGGATGTTGGCGGAAGATAATTTGTTTTCAAATTATTTCCAATACCATTCGAGTAATAATTCGATGGATTGAATGGTGATGTTGGTGATTGTTTCAAACAATAGTTATTCGTCATATCGTACATATCCGTTGGTGTGGTTGTGTTATAATCTATTGGTTGTTGAAATGTTTTAGCATAATTCGTTGATGGTGATGAAGAAAAGCCGACAGGCATTGGCGGAGCTGTTTGATAGTAAGCATGATGTTGAGGATGATGATATGAACGAAGAGATAATGCTGGATTTAAATCATCTTTTTCTGTCGTCGATGTAGCTAATGGTGAATTGTTTAAACTCATACCGCATGTGCCACCGTAGGTCGTACGACTTTTGCCATCTTTTTTCTCTTTCATTCGACTAAAACGAAACAAAAGATGTGATGTACTTGGAAAAATTGATATTTTATTTAAAACTTACCGATTTTGAAACCATATCTATAATAATTTGAAGAAGAAGAAAAAGCAGAATTTAATTTTATGAATTCGAATTTCGAAAAAGATAAATTTACCTTGATCTGTTGATGATAAATCAAAGTAAAAGAAAAGAAATATTACGTTAATTCAAAAATCAAATCAATTTTCTTTTACCTGTCGTTCAGTTAAACTCAATGTTTGTGCTAATTCAATTCGTCGTGGTCGATTCAAATATTTATTGTAAAGAAATTCTTTTTCAAGTTCAACTAATTGTGCACTTGTATAAGCTGTTCGAGCTCGTTTTGATGGTGTTGAATTGCTTTTATCTATGCGAAGACGAAGAAAAAGAAAACAAACTTAGCTAGCTATCATAGTTATTGATCAATAAGGAGAATGCAGAAACTTTCCTTTCTTCTCCTAGGCGCGCGTACTCGCTTTTTTCGAGCAATGACAAGACTCAATGTTCTGTATCCTATTCGCTCGATGAGAAAACGGCGGTATTGGATGAATAATGATATGGTCATTTATCATCGTCAATAGGAAAAGATGTGGACGCGAGCGCGCGCGCGCGCCTGTCAGTAAACGAAGATGAAAAACATGTATAGGTCGAGACGAACAACCGGTTGGATTTCTTCTCAATAAATAGACAAGCAAAGAGAGAATGATTTCTTTCTTTCTTGAAGTCTCCATTGAGATTTCAGTGGTGGTACAACGAAGAGAAAATGAATGTCAATTGATCAGAATAAATTAGAAGCATATTTTCATTGTGAATCGAAAGCGTGTCGAAGAAAGAAACACCTCGAGAATCGACTGCTAAATCCATGAATTTTTCTCACTTGATTTCCCGAGCAAATCTGTTGACCCTTGACCAAGCTAGTCACACTCAGATTGATTTCTCATCTTCACACGTGATAATTTCCTTTCGATGAAAACAACAAATCTTACCAGATGATGACGACGACGATGATGTCGATGTTGTATTATGTCCTGAATTGGTTTTCGATGTTGTTTTATTTTTATTTGTGCCATGTTTTTTATCACTCATCCAAGGATAGATTTCTTTATGTTGAGGATTCATAGTTGAATTGTATTCATTGGATGGTGACGATGAATTTTTCACTGATGTTAGCCGAGATTTGGGAGTCGATGTTGGAACAGTTTGTGGCGTTGTACCAGTTGGTAATGGGCTCATTTTAGGATCGACGGTTGTTGAGGGTGTTCCGTTACAATTGATTCGATTGGTGGTATTTGTATTGTTGATGATTAAACTCACACTTGTATAGGAATTTCCTGGAACATTCATATAATAGTCAAGCTGTTGTGATTGCTGTTGCTGTTGCTGTTGTTGTGAATGATGTGTGTCCCAAGGCATTGATTGCAGTTGGTGTTCGGTTTTCACCATAATTTCTTCGTCGTTTTCTTTCTTTTTTTTACTCGTTATTCAAGGTGAATAATCGAATGAGAACGAGAAGAGAAAAACGAAAGATAAATGTCTTTATATTTAATAGTTGAAATAATTAAATGATGATAATTAGAAGTTCGACAAATATGTCGTTTATAATAATTGAAAAACTAGTAATTTCGAGAGGTAGATATTGAAATATTGTTAATGGAATGTAATGTCGGCAATTAATTATGAATTGGAGAAGAGACGATTTTTTTTTCTTCTTCTTCTTCTTTTGCAATGAATAGAATATATTTGATATTATAAACGAGTAGCTTTTTTCTTTTTCTTCTTCTCTCTCTTTCTCTCTTTCTCTATATTTTCTATAGGTAATCGAATCTTATTCGATGAAAAAAGAATATCGACGTTGACCAATCGGAAGAAAGAGAAAAAAAAGGAGAAACCTGTTTTTTTCCTTTTTCTCTCTTCGCTTCGAGCCTTTTCTTTTTCTTTTTCGAAAGATCAGAGGCGGAGAAGATCGAAGTTCTTTCGTTTTCAACCTTCAACTTGCCATTGAGTAAAGGAAAAAAGAGTGTTAACGATTCA
>ERZ781398.4387-NODE-4387-length-10343-cov-4.582232_pt1 | contig 10343 bp, 7 predicted proteins | sample MGYA00433077_ERZ781398 | MGnify/ENA primary metagenome ERZ781398 (study PRJEB29847, sample SAMN06458254) | wastewater metagenome | isolation source: Wastewater bioreactor | place: South Africa: Cape Town | study: EMG produced TPA metagenomics assembly of the... | reverse complement strand
CAATTCAATATTATTTCGATGTAAAACTCGAACAAGAAAAAAAACAGAAAAAAAAATATCTATTTATTTCAATTAGTCTTATCGGCATAATCCGTGTGATATCCAAACATTGGAATGGTTAGCATCGTATTATATCGAGACTCAATATCCTATCAAAGCCGTTGAGTTCTGTGCCCAAGCTGCCTTAGTCAAGTACGAGAAAATTCTTTAAAATCAATCGATCGATCGAGGATCCTTTTTTTCAGACCAGGTGAAATTAAATGGCATTTAATGGTTGCTTCGTGTTTTCGACGAAGTGGTGATTATACAGCTGCTTTAGACAAATACAAATGGATTCATCAACATTTTCCCGATAATACCGATTGTAATGCAGACACACACACACACATAGATAAACGTGAAATTAATGATTTTTATTTTGATAAATAGGCATTCAATTCTTGGTTAAAATCGCAACAGATCTCGGTTTGCCTGAACGTGAAGCGTATAAAAATGAGTTGAAAAAAGTGAATAAAATGAAAGAAATTCAGCTTCAAGTAATAATTCTATTTGAATTTTATTTGCCGATTCACGTTATTTTTATTTCATAGCGCAAGACCAGTGCAGAGAAAAGCGACAAAATCACTCGAGGACGAAAGATCACGACGACCGAACGTGACAGTAAGTTCATATTTAAAATCATCACTTCGTAATCATCTGTTTTTATCTTTTATCCTCGCTTTTAAGTCCCGTTAAGCGTACGTTCAGATGAACATCGAAAACGTGCGCCAATAGACCTGGATAAAACTGAAGGCGTTTTCTCTCAACAAGGTTAATCGATGAATTCAACCGTACTCTTTTTTTGTTCTATTCATTTGAATTTATTTTAGAACCATTAACGATTCCATCGTATATGGATCAATTTCCGCAGCATATGACAGCGGATCGACCTAAAACAGCGATCAGCAAACGAGAAACGAATGCAATGGTATTTGATGACAACGACGATGCTGCTGAACTTCTACCAGATTGAATACGAACACTTGTTTTTTCTTTGCTTTACATTAATTATTCTCTATCTCTTCGTCTCTTTTTCTCTGTTGTTTGTCTATAAACGGAAAGAAGAAATAAATGATGACGGCTTTTTTTAACTATTCTCATCTGTTTTTCAGCTGCTCGCGTATACGCTTGTCGTTCGAATTGTTCCATAGAACAGAAGAAGAGGAGAGAAAAAAATGTTCTTGACGTACGTCAAAGTCTTATTTTAGGCGTTTTTTTTTATTCTCTGCAAGGAAAGCAAAAAACAAGTAGAAATATAAGAGAAAAATAACTACTAACCCGGGTTGACGTCCTCTTCTCTTCGTCGTATTTTTACTTACTCAGAAGAGCGATAGATACCATCGTAAATAGCAAACAAATGTCAAAAAACAGTAGTTTTTTTTCTGTTCGAGAGAGATATAAAAAAAAACCAAAAGACTTTTTTTTTGTCTGTAATTTGATAAAAAAAAACATTGAGTAAAGGTGGCCAACAAAACGCAGAATGGTTTATATATTTGACATGGTATGAAATCGTTTCGTTTCCATTTTTTGACTTTATCTTAAAATTTAATCTAGATAATAAAGGGGAAACAACGAGTTTACTCTTAGTTAGCTTGTCAACCCTTGAAAAGTACCGAGTTTAACTAACGGGAGAATCCCTCCTCCTCGTTCTTTTTTCTTTCTTTTCTGTTTCTCTTCTATTTTCTACTATCGTTCCACACTCGTCTATAAAACCATTCTTTAGATTATCATTTTCTGAATAAACTATATCAAAAAAAAACGCGAACAAGTCTAACTCAACTAATGTATTCAACAGCAATGTCGGCCGATTTTGGCTTAATATTTTCTTCGACAAATATGTCTCGTTATCATTCATGGCATTCACAACCAAATACATATTTCCCATCGATTGCAAAACGAAAATCATTCGATGACGAAATGGTTCTCGATAAATTTCACTACAATACCACCGTTCAACTCGAGTCAGGTCACAAAAAATCAATTCAACAAATAACAACCAATGATTTTCTTCTGAGTACTAAACAAAGTCCAAAGTATGCCGGGTAAATACAAGAACAAGAATAGCTATTTTGTTGTCTTATGATTTCGTTGTTATTTGACATAACATATTTGGTTATGTTCCGATTTTTTTTCTTTCCAGGCTTCTTGCACGTATTGACTTCATTGGCGAAGTGGATAAACTCACTGGTAAAGCTGAATTACGTTTTTATATCAACGGTGTCAACAAACCTGTAAATATGATTTGCAAACATCCATCCAATTTTATTTCTCTTTGACTTAGATTTCCTATTATGTTTGTCAGGAGATGCCATTTTTTGTTCATCAATATTCATGTTGGTCATCGATATCACCCGAATGTACCCGACGTTTATGTGGATTGCCTTGCCGACAATTAGAATGCGGTGATTTAATTATCGCTATAACTGAACGAGAAAAATCCGATAGAAAACTACCGATGAAACCTGATTATACACAACAATCACCAACGAAATGTCTTGTCGAACGCTATTTAAACGAAAAGATCTCGTCAACAAAAGATAATTCGACCGTAATAGCTAAAAATAAACGTTTTAAAATGTCGGAAGAATAGGTAGTTTATTCGATTTAACGCTTGGACGCGTCTAAATGTCCTACAACAAATTAGATTAATTTTCTTCTTCGACTTTGTTCTTTAATGACGATATTTAGTAGGTTATAGCCGTTCTTTTTTTCTATTTTCGTGTTAAATAATAGTAATTGACAATGGATTTTGTTTTGTTTCGTCGACATGACTTTTTTTTTCTTTCGAAAGATCAGATCGAGTTTCGGGTTGATGAAAAGAAAAGGGATCGAATTTAGTTGGATTTTGTTCTTTCTCTGTAGTGTCAATATTTTATTAATATATTTTGCTTTACGTTTTCTTTTTCATTGTGTATGTGTTTTTCTGTTGGGTAACGAAAGTCATAGGTGAATTTCTTGTATTCGATGTTTAGTTATATTTTCAAACGGGATATGAACTATTATTTCGTAGGTCAATTTTTATTTAAGTTTTGTGTGTATTCGGTGTTCAATTTCAATGTTTAGACAACAAAAAAAAATATTCTTACATAATAATAATAATATAGAAAATATATGTTTTACATGATTTTTAGTATGCTTCGTCTCGGATATGTCATTTGAGAATGTATGTCAAATGTGACATTAGTTTAATCTAAGGTTTCTATTTTCTTCGGTTGCATGCAGAGAGGATGTTATCGAAATGAGATTAGACAATTCTTAGAGTACAACTCATGATAAATATATAGATTAAATCTAGGAAAAAAAGGGGTTTTTGATAGCAAAACGTCAGCTGTTTGATTAATATCGTGAATTTTGTTCTGACGAAATTAAATCTATTTTGATGATAACTATGAAGTCAATTTAAGCATCGTGTCACATCTGTTTATCATTGCTTAGCTAATTCAACAAATGAATTGATCAATCAATCAATGTCAATGTGATTTTTACGATAGATTCATCAATTGTTTTTGTTGTATTGAAATAAAATAAAATATTGCTTTGATAATTTCTGTTATTCATAACAGATCTGACAATCATCTGCTGTCTACCTCCAAGTGTCCTCGAACGTCGAATCAACGACATAAAGCTATTTTAAAATTTTTAATCAACATATTTTTTTCATCAGAATTTCTATTTTAATATACATCTGTCTACAGTAACATAAATAGATACTAACTCATCCAGGCAATGATATTTAATGAAAAGCTGACACGTCTTGTCCAAAAGATATTTTGTATTTTCATTTAAAAAAAAAAACTTTTTCTTTCGGTTATAGACGATAATTAATGAACGATGAGAAATATGATAAACAACTGCGTGCAAGGATATCTGAACGTCTTTGTACCCAGAATTTATAATCAAGTGTAAAAGATTTTATATAAATGAAAATCCGATGTTCTCTCATTCCGCGAAAGTAAATCCATTGGAAAAATCATTAGTTTATATTCATCTAGAATAAAATATTTAAATCTGATTTAATCTTATCAACGTTTTTAAGAAGATGAAATATTGATTTTGAGATTTCTAGTATCTATAAATAAGTCTTTTTTTTATCGTAATCCAGAAATCTGCATGAGTATTTTAACTGATAAAATAAATATCACTACACTATATTTCTATTGTTTATAACAGACGCCACAATTGTCTGTGAAATTAAAAATTAACTATGAAGTTACTCTTGCTGAAGCTGATTGAAATTCATTTCCTACAGTACTCGTAATGACATTTTCAAGACTAAGCAAAGTTTTTAATTGCTATTTATATAGACATTATAAATCATTCTCTTGCTCTGGAATAATAAAAAATACTTAAAACTAAATATATTTATTCATTGATAAAAGTAATAACAATTGAAGGGCACTATCGATAATCCTAAGCATCAAATCTGTCTGACAAAATTCAAATAATCTTTTCATCGTTGTTGATTTTATTTTATATCATCGCAATAGCAATATATTTATCCTAAAGTTCAATAAATAAAATACGACATACGTATATAAAGACTGAAATAATATTGATCCATTAGTTATTTTCTTCAAATTGATTCTAGCATGTATAAACTTTTTTCTTTATCAATTGCGCTCACAGTACTTTACTGTGTCATTTTGAATTCTGCTGAACTACATGACATTCATTGTATCTGCTCTTGTTCTGTTACGAATGATACCAATTCGTCTGCCGTCAGAGTCGACGTTCATATAAACTTTACGCGTTGTGACATTGTTGAATGTTTTCTTCAATGTGGAATTGAAAATCCAATTTGTGATAGTGAATTCGAGCGTGTAGAAACTAAATGCATCGATAAGTAAGCTGGAAACAGACTTTTGCTTAGAGTTTATATTAATACGTTAATTATTAGTACTTTATCCAATACTACTGATGATTTTGGATCAACAGCAGTAGACTTCAGTCCAACAGAGATGGCATCAAACCCACCAACCACTGAATCAACGGTAGACTTCAGTCCAACAGAGGTGGCATCAAACCCACCAACCACTGAATCAACGGTAGACTTCAGTCCAACAGAGATGACATCGAACCCATCAACCACTGAATCAACAGTAGACTTCAGTCCAACAGAGATGGCATCAAACCCACCAACCACTGAATCAACGGTAGACTTCAGTCCAACAGAGGTGGCATCAAACCCACCAACCACTGAATCAACGGTAGACTTCAGTCCAACAGAGATGACATCAAACCCACCAACCACTGAATCAATAGTAACTTCAGTAGATCCTGCAACTACAACTACAAGCACTACAGAGAAAACGTCTACGACGATGCATACATCGACGAAAATTTCATCTGTAACGTCTGCTACTGGAGGAGTTTCAACAACTAAATTATCGTCATCATCAACAACATCTACTACTGGAGGAGTTTCAATAACTGAATCGTCGTCAACACAGAACAGTACAATTCTCTCTAATGCACATATACTTAAATCAACCTTTCAATTACTAAACTCAGTTATCTTTTCTTTTGTGCTCATGTCTTTATTTTCATAAATTATATATAATCAAGCCATTCGTGACTATTTTTATTCAAGAAAAATAATAAAAATATAATTACTATTACTCAAAATCATTTCGAAACGTAGAGAAAAAAAAACTTGTTCAACTGCAATGAATAATAAGATGCTTTGCTTTAATCCAATATTTATTCAGTCTGAAGGAATTCGTGGATCAATAACAATGTACGTAGATAAAAATGATATCCTTCTTTATTTTCAAGGACTTCACAACCAAACGTCAAAACAAAAACTCCTCCGTAGATTCTGCCAATAGTTTGCTCGAAAAAAATCAATTTAATATTGACTTTCAAATCCAACTGCTAACGATAGAATTCCTCTATTGACAAAGAATAGATTCACATGAAAAGATCAAATATATTCCATGGTGATTCAATCCAAAATCATCATATAATTTACCGAAAAGAAAAACAAAAAAAATTAAACGAGTATAAATACTCGTTCGATTTTCTTCAAATCTCATTTTCGGCATTTTTGAATCCTGAAATGAAGTCGACTACATTCATACTCGTTGTTCTCGTGATACTTTGCTGCATAAGCTTTGATTACGTTCAAAGTACTACAACAATACCTTCAACAGGATCAACAACCGCTGCTACTACACCGTATTTGAAAAATATTTTGTTTGTAGAATTTCTCATATCTTTTGTTCCGTTTTAGTAAATCTGGCACAACGAGTAAAGCTTCCGGTGGTACAGCAAAACCTTCAAGTGCAAACGATATGAAGTCGTTTTTTCTTCTTCCGCATCTCTTACTCGTTGCTTTTGTACCGACATTTTTCTATTTATAAAAAGTAACATTTTTTTTTGCTGAAGAACGAAATACTTTAATAAAATTCACGTGAAACATATTCTTTTATTAAACGTTAACAAAAAAAGAAACACAAAACGTTAGCATAAATCTCTCGAATGAATATTTTGTTTGAAAAGAAAAATAACTATAAAATAAGAATCACCCATTGATCAAGTACTCTAAAAACAACAAATTTGTTGGTTTCCTAGTCGAATTAATTCTCCTACTTGTACATCACGAAGTACTCGTCGGCAAGCATAACAGACATGTACTGATTCATCACTAAATATCAAATCAAATGATTAAGCAAAAGTAAAAAAAAAATGAACAAACCTGTTCGAAGATGTTTTGTATAATTGTTGAACAAGTCGAATTCGATGTTCGTCCGATACTAATCCTTCGTTTTCTTCGAGATCCATCGGGCAACAACATAAATCACATCGATCAGGCCGGAGATTTTTTTCCAACTTATCCGACGTTCTACAATATTAAAAATTCTTTTCATTATTAAACAATGCTGACGAAAATTACCGAAATATTGTGCTGACTGTCGAAGGAAACTGCCGTTGTAAATCATTGACTAATGTTTCAGTTAACTGAAATATCGATGATTGTGGTCCCGACTAAGATCAATCGAAAACATTGAATAATCAATTTTTAGAAGAAAACAAAAAATCTTCCGAATTACCATTGTTGATATATCAAGATTTTGAAGAGATTCAATAGAATTCAATCGATTGTACATCGCAATTTCCTTTGCCATAATTTCTCTACAAAAACACACGCACAACCTGTGAATTTCAAAAAGATTTCATCAATGTTCAAACCGGAATGGTCGCACAATTGTAACAAGTTCATTTCTTGAATCAGTTAAATTCTATTCAACAAGAAAACATTTGTCTTTTTTTCTTCTTCTCAATTTTGAAATCAATCAAAACTACTAACACATTCCAAAGCCACATGAGCACCTTTGCCTTGCGCCATATCGGAAAGAATCTGTGCGGCTAATTTCGTGCAGTTATCACCGGTTATTAATTTCGTACATTTTTGTTCGATTGCAATATCAAATAATAATTTCAATCTAATTTCAATCAAAAACGATTCCGAGAAGACAGAAATGAAATTCATACTTTCGTCGACGGACAAGTTCTTCTCGAGCTGTTAATGTTTTGGTTTTTTCGAAAAGAATCTCTTTGAAACTATTATCTTCATCAATTGACACGATATGTAACGGATATTTCAATCGATTTACAACGAGATCAGTCACTTGTTCGCGAATATTCGTTGCATCAGAAAACAATGATGATTCTAATCCAACAAAATGAATGAAGATAGAAACAACAATGAAGAAATCTACCATCGATAAATGCGACATGCGCTTGAAATTGTAAACGTCTGCGTGCATTAATACTCAAACCATCAGCAATTAGATTTAATAATGCTGAAGATGAGGATCCACCGGAATATGCGATAAGCACATGTTCACCTTTGCTGAACACATTCGATTTCGATAGTGTCGATCGAAATTTATAACTGAAAAACTCTTCGAAACATTTTCTAAAACAGAATATTGTTTGTTTATCATGTTGAATCGCCTACCGACACATTGGATCAGCAGTTCGAACGATCACACATGCATTCTGATCACAACTCATACATTTTCGACTAATCGCTGGTCTAGAACAATGAAATTCATATGTCGAAACGTGAACTCATCAACTGTCGTCTCACTTCTGTCCATTGGTTTTTAATTCTTGAAAAATTTCATCATCGATATTATCACTTCTTTGACACATGATCTGCAAGACTAAGAAAGAAAAAGTCATCAGAGTTTCGGATTATATTCGTTCGATTTCTTTGTTTTTTTTTATATGTTTAGACGACAAGAAAAACCAAAGGTCAAAACAAACAATGAACAGTACGCAAAAAAACTCGGCAACGAATATATACGAATGAATCGATTCTTTTGTCATTGATGTTGAATTTCGAGTTGTTGGCATTGTTTAGGCGAGTAAGACACAGGCACCGCCAGCTGCTTTGATTTTTTCTTCAGCACGTCGAGAGAAGAATTTAGCCTTGACAATCAATGGTTGTTTGGGTAAAACACCTTTGCCTAAGACTTTGAAATAGCCCGAACGAACAACATTGACAACAGGCACAACTGATAGTTCGCCTGATGTATATTTTTCTTGTGTACGTTGAGTTAAAAGTGACCATAAACGATCAAGATTAACCGATGGACACCAACGACGATTTTTCAATTTGTGAAATTCACGTTGACCAACTTTACCGAAGTAGCCCGGGTGATATTTATCGAATAATGTTCGATGATGATGGAGACCACCAGCATTACCACGACCACCGGGATGTTTACGGTGTTTACCAACACGACCATGACCATGTGAGACGTTACCTTAAAAATTCTTTCGATTTTATGCCCGTGAAAATAACGAGTACATACCACGTAATTTGGTTTTCTTGGGTTTCTTATTTAATTTTGAGTTTCGAGCTGAACCACGTGCGGCCATTTTTTATTTTCTTTTATTTCAATTTAGAGACTTAATCTAAAATAAAATACAATTTCCGTTTATTTTTTTTTCTATACATAAAATTTTCAAATTTGTTCATGTTTAAGTAACCAGACTTTCACTAAATTTCTTTCTCCTCCTGCATAATTGCCCAAGGTACCGTTCGAATGAATCACTCGATGACATGGAACAATCAATTGAAATGGATTCTGTCGCATGGCTGTGCCAACAGCACGAGCTGCACGTTTATTTCCAGCTAATTCGCCTAATCGTCCGTAGGTTATCGTTTGACCAAAAGGTACATTTGCTAGTAATGTTCGCCAAACTTTAGCTTGAAACGAATTCGTTTTCGAGATTACATCGGGACATAGATTTGGCGTTCGTGAGAGTTCATCAGGCGAATGAAAATATGTTTCAAGCCATGTTAAACATGATTGTGGAACTGATTCGGGACCGTTTGTCGAAAGAATTTCAATCGATTGACTAAAGATGAAAAAGTCAACGAAGATTTTCGAATAGATTCTCTATTGACTTTGAATCGGCTTGAAATTTTTTATCATTAATTGTTGAAATTTGATTAAGTGAATGTAAACCTTCGGAACAATAGGATATTACTAAACGACCGATGGGAGATGAACAAATTGATGTCGAAATATCACACATCGATTTTGGTTTTCCTTTTTTCAACATATTAAAAAATAAGATGTGAATGAATATGAAAAGAAAATCAGCAAACAACCAGAAATTACCTCATGTAATCGAGTAAACCAATGAAAAACTACTCAAGGCTTCGAATGTACATGCGAATTTTCTGCGAATATTTTCCATGGAAATTTATTCATAAATTTCATTATTTTTTTCTTTCGAATTTAATTCAATAATTTCAAAAATAAAATCGAACTTATACCCGTAATAGCAAAGATTTTTTATTGGTCGACATAGTTCGCTCAGATATTAGCGCTACATGCACAAAAATTTATTATAGACAGACAGAAAAAGAATAAATAATGATCAAACAATATGCTCATAAGTATCCGAGACGGATTCCGAACATTGTTCGTAGATATGACTAGATAATCGATCAACTTCGATTGAATGTGATAATTTCGATAACTAAGTAGAAGAGAGTTATTTTAAAATTTGATACACGTGAAGATATTCGATTACTTTGCTCGAAGAATTAGTTGTACGTCGATGAAGATATTTAAATAGTATATATAAACTCAATAAAAACACGAGTATCGAAATACTGACAACTAAATATTGAATAAATTCGATACAAAATTGTTAACAAAAAGAAAACTAATTAAATTCTTACTAATATGAATTCGAAGTTGTTCAACAAATTGAAAGATCGTTCGTTTTTCATCTAGATATTCATCATTATACAAAATTATCTCTCCAATAATTTA
>ERZ781398.4386-NODE-4386-length-10344-cov-3.445330_pt1 | contig 10344 bp, 8 predicted proteins | sample MGYA00433077_ERZ781398 | MGnify/ENA primary metagenome ERZ781398 (study PRJEB29847, sample SAMN06458254) | wastewater metagenome | isolation source: Wastewater bioreactor | place: South Africa: Cape Town | study: EMG produced TPA metagenomics assembly of the... | reverse complement strand
AGACGGCGACGTCGTTCGCCGTGTCGTCGCCGCCGAGCGCGCGCCAGTCGGCCGTCGCCTTTTCGAAGCCGAATTCATCGCCGCGCGCCTTTGCCAGATCGGCATTGGCTTCGGCGAGATGCACCAGGCGTGGCCGCGCGACATCACCGAATACAGTCTTGACCGCATTCCATGCCAGCGCATGGCATTTGCCCATATAACCGGTGCCGATCAATCCAACGCCCAATGGCTTCATTTGCCCATCCTCCTCAAATCCGCTCCCGCAGTCAGGGATTTTTGGAATATTTAGACCGTTTTGACAAGCGCCCCCATGGCCTCGCAATCTCTTCCAAAGGCGAGAATCCATATTTATATGATTAAAATCATAATCTTAAAATTATTCGTGCTGAATGATTCAAAATCCGGTATCGTTGCGAATATGGAATATTTGTTTCATTGTGGGTGTTGGGGAAGCTAAAGGGCGGCGCATGGATAACACTATCGAGACGCAAACCAAGGTACCGCGTGACTTCGAAAGTCTGCGCAGTACCATCATAGAGCGCAAGAATGCCATGCCGAAGCGTCTGGCCCAGGTCGCCGCTTTCGCGCTCAGCAATCCCGATGAGATCGCCTTCGGCACGACGGCCAGCATTGCAGCCGCGGCCGAGGTGCAACCTTCGACGCTGGTGCGCCTCGCCCATCACCTCGGCTATGAAGGCTTCTCAGACCTCCAGAGCATCTTCCGCGAGCGGCTCCGTGACCGAACGCTGAGCTATGAGGAGCGACTGGTTACGCTTGAACGCTCCGGCGTCGAAAATGAAGAGGCCAGCATTCTCTCAGGCTTCCTGTCTGCGGCAAGCCAGTCCGTCAACAAGCTCGCCGCAACCATCGAGACCGACACCTTCGCCAAGGCCGTCGATGTGCTTGCCGCCGCCGAAACGATCTATCTCATTGCCAAGCGCCGATCCTATCCGCTGACGGCGCATATGACATACGCTTTTTCCAAGCTGAATATCCGCCATCAGATCGTCGCTTCCCCCAACGGCATCGACGGCGAAATCACCCGCTTCGCCACCGAGAAGGACGCGGCGATCGCTGCGAGCTTCTCGCCCTATGCCGCCGACAGCCTGGCGCAGGCGCAGGACCTCGCCGCGCGCAACGTTCCGGTCATCGCCATCACCGATTCGGCCTTCTCTCCGCTTACTCGGATTACTGGTTTGAAGTGGCGGAGGCCGATTTTGCCGGTTTCCGCTCTCTGTCGGCATCCATGGCGCTTATCATGGCCTTTCCCGTCGCCATCGCCGAGCGCCGGCGAAAAGGTGCGACAAAAACCGATAAAACGAAAATGGAATAAACATTCCGAATTGACAAAATATCGGAACCAATGTTTCATTACAACCGGGATCACGGCTGCAGGAGATGGCCGGTCGATCCACAGCAACCGGGACGAAACTAACACCGGCACTTTCAATAATGCATGATCTCGGCGCAGGCTGAAAAGCAAAAGAGGTCATGCCCCGACGGGAGGACATCATGGCACACGACAATCCTGGCGCCGAGCCGGAGACGAAACTCGATGTGATCACCATCGGCCGGTCCTCCGTCGACCTTTACGGCCAGCAGATCGGCTCGAAACTTGAGGACATCGCCTCCTTCGCCAAGTCTGTCGGCGGCTGCCCGGCCAATATCGCCATCGGTACTGCGCGGCTCGGCCTGAAATCCGGCCTCATCACCCGCGTCGGCGACGAGCAGATGGGTCGCTTCATCCGCGAACAATCGGCCCGTGAAGGCGTGGCAGTCGACGGGATCGCCACGGACAAGGAGCGGTTGACGGCGCTGGTGCTTCTGGCTGTCGAGGCCGAAGGCGTCTCGCCGATGATCTTCTACCGTTCCGACTGCGCCGACATGGCGCTGAACGAAGATGATATCGACGAGAACTTCATCAAGTCCTCCGGCGCCGTACTCGTATCCGGCACGCATTTTTCCAAGCCCAATACCGAGGCGGCACAGCGCAAGGCGATCCGCATCGCTAGAGCGAACGGCCGCAGGGTGATCTTCGATATCGACTACCGGCCGAACCTCTGGGGCCTTGCCGGCCACGCCGAAGGTTTCGAGCGCTATGTGAAATCTGACCGCGTCTCATCCAAGATGAAAGAGACGCTGCCGGATTGCGATCTAATCGTCGGCACGGAAGAAGAAATCATGATCGCCTCTGGCGCCGACGACGTACTCGGCGCCTTGAAGGAAATCCGCCGCCTCTCGTCCGCGATCATCGTGCTGAAGCGCGGGGCCATGGGCTGCATCGTCTATGAAGGCGCGATCTCGGACGATCTGGAAGCCGGCATCGTCGGCCAGGGTTTCCCGATCGAGGTGTTCAATGTTCTCGGCGCGGGCGACGCCTTCATGTCCGGCTTCCTGCGCGGCTATCTGCGCGGCGAGCCGCTGAAGACCTGCGCCACCTGGGCGAATGCCAGCGGCGCCTTTGCCGTTTCCCGCCTGCTCTGCTCTCCGGAATATCCGACCTGGGCGGAACTCGACTTCTTCCTGAAGACCGGCAGCAAGCATCGCGCGCTGCGCAAGGACGAGGCGATCAATCACATCCATTGGGCGACGACCCGCCGCGCCGACGAGATCCCGCTGCTGATGGCGCTGGCGATCGATCATCGCTCACAGCTCGTCAGCGTCTGTGATGAACTGGGCCTTGGCCACGAGAAGATCGTCGCCTTCAAGCGGCTCGCCGTCGAGGCAGCGGCACGGGTAGCGGACGGCCGGCCGGGCTACGGCATGCTGATCGATGAGCGCTTCGGGCGTGATGCTTTCTTCGATGCCGCCACCAAGAATTTTTCGTGGATCGGCCGCCCTGTGGAGTTGCCGGGATCAAAGCCGCTGAAATTCGAGTTCAGCCAGGATATCGGTTCGCAGCTCGTCGAATGGCCGCTCCATCACTGCATCAAATGCCTGTGCTTCTACCATCCGGACGATCCGCAGGATTTGAAGGCGGAGCAGCAGGAGAAGCTGCGGACGCTGTTTGAAGCCGCACGCAAGGTCGGGCGGGAGCTTCTGGTCGAGATCATCGCGAGCAAGAACGGTCCCCTGACCGACGACACCATCCCGACTGCCATGGAAGAGCTCTATGCGCTCGGCATCAAGCCGGACTGGTGGAAGCTGGAGCCGCAGGAATCGGCCGCTGCCTGGAAAAAAATCGATGCCGTGATCGCCAAAAATGATCCATTGTGCCGCGGTATCGTGCTGCTCGGCCTGGAGGCGCCGGCAGAGGAACTGATCCGCAGCTTCGAGGCGACGCTGGCGGCCCCTTCGGTCAAGGGTTTCGCCGTCGGGCGGACCATCTTCTCCGACGCGGCCCGTGCATGGCTTTCGGGCGGCATGAACGACGAGGAAGCGATTGCCGACATGGCCGGCCGCTTCCGGCAATTGACGGCGGCGTGGCTTAAAACCCGCGGCCTGTGAAATTAGAGCATTTGGGAGGCGCCCGATGGGCAAGACGATCCGATTGACGATGGCACAGGCCGTCGCGCATTTCCTCAAGAAGCAGATGACCGTTATCGACGGGCAGAAGCAGCCGATCTTCGGCGGCGTCTGGGCGATCTTTGGCCACGGCAATGTCGCCGGCATCGGCGAAGCGCTCTATCAGGTGCGTGAGGAGCTGCCGACCTTCCGCGCCCACAATGAGCAGGGCATGGCCCATGCCGCCATCGCCTATGCCAAGGCGAGCTTTCGCCAGCGTTTCATGGCCTGCACGACCTCCATCGGCCCTGGCGCGCTGAACATGGTCACGGCTGCCGGCGTCGCACACGTCAACCGCATCCCGGTCCTGTTCCTGCCCGGCGACGTCTTCGCCAATCGCGCGCCCGATCCGGTGCTGCAGCAGATCGAGGATTTCGGCGACGGCACCGTCTCCGCCAACGACGCTTTCCGCCCGGTCTCCCGCTATTTCGACCGCATCACCCGCCCCGAGCAGATCATCTCGGCGCTAAAGCGCGCGATGCAAGTGCTGACCGATCCCCTTGATTGCGGCCCGGTGACGCTGTCGCTCTGCCAGGACGTGCAGGCCGAGGCCTTCGATTATCCCGAAAGCTTCTTCGAAGAGCGCGTCTGGACGCAGCGCCGCCCGCAGCCGGATGCCGACGAACTCGCCAACGCGATCGCGTTGATCCGCCGCTCGGAAAAGCCTGTCATTCTTGCAGGTGGCGGCGTGCTCTATTCGCAGGCGACGAAGGAATTGACCGCCTTCGCCGAAGCGCATGGTATTCCCGTCGTCGTCACACAGGCCGGCAAATCGGCCATCGACGAGACGCATCCGCTGGCGCTCGGCTCCGTCGGCGTGACGGGCACATCAGCCGCCAACGCGATCGCAGAAGATACCGATCTGGTGATCGCTGTGGGAACGCGCTGCCAGGATTTCACGACCGGCTCCTGGGCGCTGTTCAAGAACGAGAAGCTGGCGATGATCGGCCTCAATATCGCCGCCTATGACGCCCTTAAGCACAATAGTCACCCATTGGTGACGGATGCCCGCGAGGGGTTGAAGGCGCTCTCCGCAGGGCTGGCGGGCTGGCGCGCCCCGGCATCGCTGACCGAGAAGGCGGCGCGGGAGAAGAAGATCTGGGCCGAGGCAGCCGCCAAGGCGCTGGCGACGACCAATGCCGCCCTACCCTCCGACGCTCAGGTCATCGGCGCCGTTACCCGCACGCTCGGCGGCGAGAACAGCATCCTGGTTTGCGCCGCCGGCGGCCTGCCTGGCGAGTTGCACAAGCTCTGGCCGGCGACGGCACCTGGCAGCTACCACATGGAATACGGCTTCTCCTGCATGGGCTACGAGATTGCCGGCGGCCTCGGCGTCAAGATGGCACGGCCTGACAAGGATGTCGTCGTCATGGTCGGCGACGGCTCCTACATGATGCTGAATTCCGAACTGGCGACGTCAGTCATGCTCGGCTTGAAGATCACCGTCGTGCTGCTCGACAACCGCGGTTATGGCTGCATCAACCGCCTGCAGATGGCGACCGGCGGCGCGAACTTCAACATCCTCCTGAAGGACTCGCGGTTCGAGGTAATGCCGGAGATCGACTTCCGGGCACATGCGGCCAGCATGGGCGCGATTGCCGTGAAGGTCTCCTCCATCGGCGAGCTGGAACAGGCGATCGAAGCCTCGAAAAAGAACGACCGCAGCTCCGTCATCGTCATCGACACCGACCCGTTGATCACCACGGACGAAGGCGGCCATTGGTGGGACGTCGCCGTTCCCGAGGTCAGCCCGCGTGCCGAGGTGAACAAGGCGCGCGCCGCCTACGAAAAAGCACGTGCCGACCAGCGCATCGGCTGATCCATTTCCGTCATTTTTCTGGAGGAGCTTGCGGCTCCTCCAATCATGTTTTCAAGGAGACCATTGATGAAGGCCAAACTCGGCATGTCGCCCATCGCCTGGTGGAACGACGACCTTCCTGAGCTCAGCGACGACGTATCGCTCGAGGAATGCCTGCGCCAGTCGCGCGGCGCCGGCTTCACCGGCATGGAACAGGGCCGGCGCTTTCCGAGCAATCCGGAGGAGATGCTGCCGATCCTGCGCGCTGCCGACGTGACGCTCTGCGGCGGCTGGTTCTCCGGCACCCTCGTCAACGAGGAGCTTGCCGCCAACAAGGATCGCATCGCGCCGATGATCGAGCTGTTCAAGGCCGTCAACGCGCCCTGCATCGTCTATGGCGAAGTCGGCCGCTCGATTCAGGGCGACCGCTCCAAGCCGCTCGCCACCAAGCCGCGCCTTTCGGATGACGAGATGAAGGCCTATGCTCGCCGCGTCACCGAGTTCGGCGAATGGTGCGCCGCACAGGGCATGCCGCTCTCCTATCACCATCACATGGCTGCGATTGTCGAAACCGAGCCGGAACTTGACGCCTTCATGCGCAACTCCGGCGCAGGCATTCCGCTGCTGCTCGATGCCGGCCATCTCGCCTTTGCCGGCGGCGACGTGCTGCGCGCCATCGACAATCACCACGCCCGCATCAACCACGTCCACGTCAAGGATATCCGCAAGTCCGTCGTCGATGGACTGGATCGCAGCCGCCAATCCTTCCTCGATGCCGTCGCGCTTGGCGCCTTCACGGTGCCGGGCGATGGCTCGCTGGATTTTGGCGCCATCGTCAAGCGTTTCGCCGATTACGGCTATGAGGGCTGGTTCGTCGTCGAAGCCGAACAGGATCCGCGCAAGGCGCCGCCGCAGAAGATGGCCGAGATCGGCCATGCCGAGCTGATGCGCGTCATGACGGCCGCGGGCTATACGGTGGAAACCGAAGGCTTTCCCAAGGGATAGCTAGAGCGCTTCCGCTTTTCTTCGAATAACGAAAGCGCTCTAGCTCTTTGTTATCTAGCAATTCCGGGCGGAAAACCGCTGCGCACTTTTCCTGGAATTGCTCAAGAGATGAGTACCCCTCCCCGGTTTAAGGCTGGCGAGGGGCACTCTCCAAGCAATGGAGGAAGAATCATGCCCAATCTCAAGGTCAAACCTGACGGCTCCCATGGCCGCGTCACCCATGTCACGCCCGAAAGCGCCGGCTGGACCTATGTCGGCTTCGATCTCCACCGCCTGAAGCCGGGCGAAACCGCTTCGGCCGAGACCGGCGATCGCGAAGTCTGCCTCGTCTGGGTCAGCGGCAAGGGAAGCGCCAAGGCCGGCGCAAAGGATTTCGGCTCGCTCGGCGAGCGCATGAGCCCCTTCGAGGGCGCGCCCCACGCGCTCTATATTCCCTCTGGATCGAGCTGGTCGGTGACGGCCGAGACCGATCTGGAACTCGCCGTCTGCTCGGCACCGGGCGGCGGTTCCCATGAAGCCCGCGCCATTCCGCCGGGCACCCATCCGGCGCTGACGCGCGGCAAAGGCACGAATGTCCGCTACGTCAACAACATCATGCCGGAAGATGACGGCGCGGCGCATTCGCTGCTGGTCGTGGAAGTGATCACGCCGGGCGGGCACACCTCGTCCTACCCTCCGCACAAGCACGATCAGGATGATCTCCCGAACGAGAGCTTCCTGGAGGAAACCTACTACCATCGCCTCAATCCGCCGCAGGGCTTTGGTTTCCAGCGCGTCTATACGGATGATCGCTCGCTGGACGAAGTCATGGTACTGGAGGATGGCGACGTGACGCTGGTGCCGAAGGGATATCACCCCTGCGCCGCCTGCCATGGCTACGATCTCTACTATCTCAACGTCATGGCCGGCCCGAAGCGCATCTGGAAATTCCACAATGCCGTTGAGCATGAGTGGCTGCTCAAGTCCTGAGTGTCCTCTGACATAAGCTCATACGAAAAGGCCGCGCCCGAGAGCGCGGCCTTTTCCATGTCATGCGGGCAGCAGGCCGTAGCGCCAGCCGCGATCCCTGGCGTTGCGCGACAGCACCAGCCAGGTGAGCAGGATCATCCCCGCTTCCGCGAAGATCGGCGTCATCCAGATCCCCCTTTCGCCGAAAACGAACGGCAGAAGGAATGTCAGCGGCAAGGTGAACAGATAGGACCGTGACAGACCGAAGATCGCTCCGCGCTTCGCATCGCCGATCGACTGGAAATAGGACGACAGGACGATCGCCTGCCCGAACAGGAAATAGGCGCCGATCGTCCAGGGCAGGATGCGGCCGACTTCCGCGACGATCACGGGATCGGCGACGAAGATCGAGCCCAGATGCCCCGCCAGCAGCTCGACGATCAATTCGACAGCGGCGCAATAGACCAGGGCCGAGATCATGGCGATGACAACGCTGTGGCCGACGCGGGCGGGAAGCGCCGCACCGTGATTGTGGCCGGAGATCGTCTGCAATGCGATACTCAAGCCCAGCAGCGGCAGATAGGCAAAGGTCATCACGCGGGTGACGATGCCATAGGCGCCGACGGTCGCGACATAATCTCCCTGGTGCCAGATCGACACGTTGAAGAGGATCGCCGCCGAGCTCAGCGAAATACCGATGAAGCCGAGGCTCATCGGTGCACCGAAGGCAAAGATGCCTCGCCACTCACGGATATGCAGACCCATATCGACCCAAAGCCCATTCGGCCGACGCAGGCGATAGATGACGACAATCATCAGGCAGATGAATTGCGCCAAGATCGAGCCGCCGGCCGAGCCGACCACGCCCCAATGAGCGACGGCCATCAGCAACCAGTTTGCCAGGATGTTGAGCAGCGTCGAGGCAAGCGTCACCAGCGTCATGAAGCCGAGCCGTCCCTCGCACCGCAGTCCGTCGAGATGGATCGAAAGAAAGAAGCTGATCGGCGCGAAGGCGATCATGACGCCCATAAAAGCCTCGGCGCTCCTGGCAACATCGGCATTTCCCGCCGCAGCCACGGCAATGAACTGCCGGGCGGCGAGCCAGTAGACGACATTGACGACCACCACGACGGCGATCGCCAGCGTGTGGGCGCCGGTGAACACTGACTTCGCCCCGTCGCGATCTCCAGCTCCGAGGCGGCGGGCGAGAATGCTTGCCATCCCGTTCGAAACCAGTGTCTGCAGCGCCACCAGCAGCATCAGCGCGGGGAATATGAGGCTGACGGCGGAGAGCGCGTCTGCCCCGACATAGACGCCAAGGAAATAGGCATCGACGACGGCAAACAGGCCGCTGACCGTGGTGATGATGACGATCGGCGCGGCGGTCTTGATGAAGACGCCGGGCAGCCAGCCGGTGAGGAACATGTTGTTTTCAGTATGACGTGTCATGGTGGTATCCGGACAGAATCGCTCGCCATCGGCGAAGATAGCGGCCTATCGATAGAGGATGAAGGTTAGATGTCGAGAACGAGATGCGGCACGCCGTTCGATGTCCTGCGCGGCGAAATGCCGTCGGCATCGACCTGGGCGTTGATGCGCTGACGGAAAGCCGAGAAGCTCTCGAATTCCACCACATCGACCGGTTCGTCGAAATGAATGGTGATCCGATAAAGCCCGCCTGACTTCGCCGACATCGCTAGAACCTTGCCCGTGAAGGGCTTGTTCAGGTAGCGGCCACGCACGGCGGAGCCGACATCGAAGGGCGCATCCGGCCCGTCATTGGGCCTTGCCGCAAGCGCCGACAGCGTGTTCCAATCGCGCAGCCCGTGCTGCTTGGCGATGAGTTCCAGCGCCGTCGAGTGGCTCATGTCGTCCCCGCGCTCGGCCATGGCCTGACGCAGGCGTCGGGCCTGAGCCTTCAGTTCATCTATGGACGGATACGTCATCATAGGATCAGCCTTTGCTAAGGCACGCAATTACGACCGTGAAACGGAGCTCGCATTACCGTCAGTCAGCATGCCCTACATGGCTGTGACCTAAAACAGCGAGGACTTCACCTTGGATTTTCATCCGCGAGCGGCAGGCGCCTCGAACCGAGCATCCGTATGATCGAAGCCGATCCCGCTGTCAAGATGCACCCAAATCGGCACAAAAGGCGAACCCGTTAAAATTCTACCAATACAATTGACGCTTCGGCAAAACCTCCGTGCAAGGTTGGTGGAGTATCCGAAATGAATTCGGTCTGTTCTTCAACAGGGAATGACAATGCTTCGCGCAACTCATCTGGCGAAAGTCAAATCCGAAGTCTACGAACGCAGCTGGGAACGGTTCTACGTCCAGAGGCCGGCGCGTCTCGTTGCGGTTCGTCCCTGTCTGACGGGTATTTCCGTCCGCAGCGCCGAGATTACAGACATTTCGCGCGGCGGCGCGAGCTTCACCGTCGCCACGACGGTCGGCCTGCCGACCCACTACTATCTGAACATCCTCGGCCTTGCCTATCGCATCGCCTGCGCCGAAGTCAGCCGCAACGGCAATCGTGTCCACGTCCGCTTCATCAACCTGATCGAACCGGAGACTCTACGCCGCGTCGTGCGCGCCGATTTCATGATCGGCAATGCAGAGGCGATGGCTGCGCGCGGCAGGAGACAATAGGCTCGATCCGGTATCATCTGGCGACGACGTTTGCGGTTGCTTTCGGCCCATTGAGGCCACCGAGCCTTTCCCTTAGCCGAGGGGCTGCAAAATCCAGAAAAGCTCTGACTTTCAAGGGCATGAGTCCGCGTTGCGGATAGACCAGGCTGACCGGCCATGGATCTTGTTCGGCATCGTCGAGAACGCTTTTCAACGCGCCATCGGATATGAATTCCCTCACCTGATACGAAAGCACACGGGCAAGACCGAGGCCGCCGACGGCAGCGTCGATGGCCGCTTCGGCTGTGTCGACGACGAGCCGGGAGTGGACCGCAACGCTGGTTTCAGATTGGGCCTTGTGGAAGGACCAGGACCGTACCGACATCAGGTTTTCGAAGGTGATGCAATCGTGGCCCCGAAGGTCATCCGGAGTTGCGGGGGTGCCCCGCTCCCGGAGG
>ERZ781398.4371-NODE-4371-length-10367-cov-4.484872_pt1 | contig 10367 bp, 7 predicted proteins | sample MGYA00433077_ERZ781398 | MGnify/ENA primary metagenome ERZ781398 (study PRJEB29847, sample SAMN06458254) | wastewater metagenome | isolation source: Wastewater bioreactor | place: South Africa: Cape Town | study: EMG produced TPA metagenomics assembly of the... | reverse complement strand
GACATTGTGGTTAAAAGCCACACGCTCTACCGACTGAGCTACCCGGGCTTGTTATTCTTTTAAGAATCATTCTTCTCGAATCGAATATAGAAGTCAAAACAACAAATCAGATTTATTTTTTCGTTCCTATCGTTAAATCCCGTATGACTCAAGATCACACTTAAATAATCGTAGTTATTCGATAGAGTACAGATTCGAACATTGCATGTCATAGCAAGTATAATCAGATAGTGTGTGCCATTTCATGATTCGACCTTTTGCTTTTGTTGTCTACCGACATAGAATTATAAAATCGAAATCTTTTCTCTAAAAGAGAACATAATTTGAGATAATTGAATTAGTCTAAAATTTTCCAAATTTTCATTCTAATAGCATATCCTTTTCCATTCATTATGTATAATTATATTCGGACAAAAACATGTCACAAGGTTTTAAAGTAGAGAGACATTTTATCTCCTCCTCATATAATTTTCCCGTCTCATATTTATACATTTTCTTGTCTGTTATCATTATCACTAAATGCGTCAGCAGGATTTATTCCAAAGAAAAATCCAATTAGTACTATTTCATGTAATTCAAGTAAACTAAATTGAAATATATGTTTTTCCCTCGAATTCTTCGTCCAGGTACGTAGCACTTGTATCAAAGACTGATAATGAAATCGTCAAAATAATGTCTAAGTTCTTAATTATCGATGCATTGTGTGTTAAAAAACATGTCAAGTTGGAGAGTATCAAAAGTACGATTGAGACATATTCTATCATCGTCTGTCTTGGTTCTATTTAATTATTTATAGGATGTTCGCGTGTACTCATCGAGACCTCGAGATCTTTTGTCTGCCTCTATTTAATTTCACTTTTTTTTAAACTCAATAGATACTCTATCCTCATTTCTTCGTCTCCTTGTTGTTCGTAAATATCGTTTCACTAGGATGTAATTTCTCGAGTCATTAGTAAACAAATATATATGTGCCTGTGCTCCGAGAAATATCATCGATTTCGATAATGAAAATCTCGAATTTGAAAGAAAAAAAACATTCATCTAGAAGAATGATTTGACTTAGAAAAATAAAATTAGTACCATAGTACGACCATTCAATCCAAAGAATAATGCTAGAATGTGTGCGTGTATGCATGCATGCATTGAAAATCTAATCGTTGCCTGTCTTCAGTGCAGAAACATATAGAAAACGACGAAGACGTGAAAGAAGAACAAAAAGAAGAAGAGGAGAAGAAGAAGGAGCAAAAAGAAGCCGAAGAAGAACAAGAACAAGAAAACTACTATCAATTTTTTCTTCTTCTGCGTTCCGTTTCTTGTTTTTTTCTTTCGTCCTCTTGCACTTGAACATTTTTCCATGAGAATTTTTTTCTTTTTCCTCCATTCATTCTTTAGATTTCCATCGCCATCATTAACAACTAGTCATAGAGCATAAATAGAGATTTTGCTTCTTTTTTCATATGAAACTCCTTCGATATCTACTCGTCCATTTCACATCGATCATCATCGAAATAAACAAAAGAAAATATCTGATCGTGTGCTGTATAATTGCATATTTGTGTGTCCCTTTCCAAATCACGATACAAATATAAACATTAGTGCATTGTTTTTCTCATCTTTAAATACCATTGCGTCCAGACATTTATTCAAGTTTTGTTTTCTTCTCTTTCTTACATTGCCGTCAAAGTATCGATCATGTTTGGAACTTTTGATTCAACACACGCACACACGCATAAATATCTTTCTTATTTTTAGATAGTTCTGGTTTTCATTTCTTGTTTCTTATTGAACATGGCAGAATCAACTAACGATTCCTTGCCATTGGTATCTGATACAAACGAACGTTTTCGTCGTGTACGTGAACTTGGTTCGGGTACATATGGCCGTGTTATATTAGCGTTGGATCGTGATCTACAACAACGATGTGCTTTAAAAATTCTTCCGAAATCAACGACAAAATATCGAGATTTTCAACGTGAATACAATTATTCATTATTATTATCTCCACATCGTTCAATTATCAGTACCTATGAAGATCGATGCTATCAGACAATTGATGCATTTGTTATTGTACAAGAATACGCACCGTTAGGCGATCTATTTGAATCGATTCCACCACAACGTGGTCTGCCTGAAAAAGCTGTGAAAACAATAATGAAACAAGTTGCATCTGCGCTTGAATTTATGCATGATAAAGGCTTAGTTCATCGTGATGTCAAACCAGAAAATGTCATGATATTCGATGCAGATTTTCACAAAGTCAAACTCATTGATTTTGGTATGACGAGAAAATGTGGCTCATATGTTCGACGTTTAGTTGGAAGTATTCCTTATTCTCCACCTGAAGTTTGTAATGCAACAAATAATGATATTCTCGTTTCGACTGCTATGGATATTTGGGCATTTGGCGTTCTATTATTTTGTTGTCTAACAGGTAAAATAACAAAAAAAACCATTTTCATTTTAACTTTTAAATTATCATAATCAATCAAGGCAATTTTCCTTGGGAACATGCTCAAGAATCAGATATCTATTATAATGAGTACATTCAATGGCATCGACGTCATCAACTACAGCGTCGATGTAAACTTCCATCGCAATGGTATCGATTTACTACTCGGTTGATGAGATTATATAAAAAAATGCTCGGTAAATTTCTTCGACATGAATAACAATAAAATGTGACATGTTTTCGATTTTATTTCGTTCAGATCCTGAATCATTAAAACGCTGTGAAATAACTGAAATCGGTAAATATTATGATGATCGATGGATACATGATAGTAACTATCGTCGACGCATGTCGAATGAAGACGAAGGCGTCGAAGAAGATTTTTCTTCATCGGGTAGTGGCGTGGAAAGTAATACAATGACAACAAGTTCAGCAAGTAATACAGATTTCGAAGAATTAACACAAATGATGAGAAATTCATTGACAACATTCGAAACAATCACACCGATTGAAAATTCGAAATTATTTTCATCGAAAAATATTTCAATAGACTAAATCAACAAAAATCATGTCAAATATCAATCCGTCCGAATATCGGCATAAAATTATTTATTCTTCTTATTATTATTGATCAATTCTTCGCATCTACTATACATATTTTATGAATGAAAATATTTTTTTTTCTCCTCTTTTTTTTCTCCTTATTGGGAATATAATAAACAAATTCATAAAAATCATTCGATATGATTATCAAAAAATATCTTTTGACACATTTATTCTCAAGTTTTGAGTTCAATTTAGAAAATAAAGAAAACAACAAATTAAGTAGATATTTTTTTCACTGCATTACCATTCAATTATCTCTCATCTATTTCCTCCTAATTCAATAGTAAAAATAGTTCATTTAGGACATATCGTCTTTTTCTCGCTTTCATATTATCACATCAAATAGATTTATTCTTACACGCATGCAAGTGATAATTATTAATAATTGAACTAATTCAACGTAGGTGTATCGATTAATTATTCGAAAGGAAAACTTTTATATATACAAAAGAAAAACAAATGTTCGACCTGTTTCGAATGATTAAATCGAACTTCGTTTAAGCATTTGATTTAATTGTAAATATGAACGTTCGAGAACCACATGTTCATCGAGTTCAGATTTTCTTTTCAATGACTCGAGTATGTCATCTTTTAATGTTCGCGGTAGAAGAATCGGCGATTTCGAATAGTTTGTTTTGAATAAATGATTTCGTCGTCGTTGAAATTTCTTCTTACACGATATTGGCAAACATAAAGTTTGACCACGACATGAACAAAGCGAAAGATCACTTCGACTTCGATCCTTTCGTATATGATGAACAGCACCAAATGATGTTGTTATTCGTTGTCGATCATGATTATCATCATCATCATCATTATTATTATTGTCTTCTTCAGGTCTCAGCAGACGACCATTCGAAGAAATAACATCGCCAATAATACGAACAGTTTGTCGACGTCGTTCTTCCATTTCGAAACGTTCGTGTTGACAACGTTTACTATTCATTTCAACAAAACGTAAGATAAGTAAATTGCCACTTGCAGCAACGATTGTTAAACCAATTAGAATAAACATTATACAAAATAGTATGTACAACGAACCGATACTTCCGTAATCATCTTTCTGCATTGGAACTAAATCTCCGAAACCTAAAATATCAAAAAAGAGAGACAAATCAAGTCAAAATCAATAACCAGTAATCCTTTTACCAATTGTTGTTCTAAAAGAGAAAATTACAAAAGAAAACGAAATATTTAATTTGAAACAACGATTGCCAACTTACAATGTCAGCAAACAATAATAGAATGCATCGAAATATGGCCAATTTTCATATATATGAAATATATACGAGCCAGCAGCAACAGTCAAAACTGTTAATAATGCTTCACATATTAATAATTCCATGGCTGTGACGTGTGGTTGACGTTGCCGATGAAATTTTCGTTTGATATGTTTTAAAACAAATCGAATGAGAACATTTAATCGTTCACCAACACTTTGAATCATAATAAGCCACATTGGTATGCCGATTAGCGCATAACCAATTGTAACAGCACGACCAGAAATTGTATTTGGTATGGCATGGCCATAGCCAATTAACGCCAGAACAACAGTTGCATAGTAAAATGAACCGATAAATTTCCATTGTTTTTTCTTAAATTGTAGATTTTTCTCGACTGTATATGTAAGATTATGAAAATCTTGAATACTAATATTATGTTGTTGACGAAAGAGAAGTATTCGAGCAGTTAAATTTGCATGTCGACGTGATTCTTCTTTCGATTCAAGTTTATCAAAGACAGCTGCACCAATAACAAGATAAACCAACGTTATGGTTACATACGCTAATGTACGATAGTTTTGAATACGATGTGATGTCGATGTTGAAGCTGTTAGTAACATCAAAATCAGAAATTTCAAAGAATAATCATTATAAACTTTTAATTATATCTCTCTATATACGTATATATCGCGTTCAAGCTTCAGTAAAACCAAACTGACAAAAACGAATGGCAAACTCAATTCTGTTTATGACAGTTAGTATCTAGAAAAAGAATAATCCAATTCGACGACCTGTTTTTTTTTCCTCTTCTTCATCTGTGCTTGTCACCCACTTACCGATGATCATCAAGTATATCTAGAAAAACAAACTTCAGTTAATCAATGTCGAAATAGATAGTCTTCTCACTGTCGAGTAACACCAAACAATAACTTCAATTGTATGTATATAGAATTCTCATCAACTAATCGATATATAAACAAAAGGCAAACAAATCATTCGGAGAAACACATACACACACAAAAAGAGAAAGAGAGAGAGAGAGAGAACTAGAGAACGACAACCAATGACGATGAGAAGGCTTTGATATATTTCCATAGTCTAATTGTTATGCATATATATGTTCGACATGTTTGTGCATAATTTGACATCACTAGAAAGATGAATAGAAGCAAAACACACAGAAAAAGGAAGTGTTCAGAATAAAAAAATAATGTAGCTCTGGTAATCTCAATTATTTGTAGTTTTTTTTTTCTTTTTTTAAATCATGAAAGACGAAGAGAAGATAGGCTGATATCTCAATGTGAAACTACAAGGAAAAAAAACCTAAGAAAGAACGTGAAAGAAGACGGAGGACTAAAACTTAGATTTTCATACAGGATTAACTAATTTTTCTTTTTTTCATTTTGCTCAATTATAAATTTTTTAAATGAAAAAAATATTGAATCAACAAACTTGTCTTTTGTTGTAATCTATTGATTGAATGAAACTCTGCTCTGAGTTAATCTCAACAAAAGGAAGAACATTTCAAGTCAAATTTATTCAATAACAAAGAAGATCTCGTTTTCAGACAATCAATCAATTCCAATCAGAAGATTATTTTCGGCTGATTGGTTGATTGTTGTTACTATTATTATTATTTTTTCGTCAATCTACTACTATTTATTTATCATCAAACACGTATGATCTTAAGAAGCACGCTCGAAGGAAAAAGAAAAATCCTTTCTTCTTCTTCTTCTTCTTCTTTTTTAACTTTAATATACATGCAATATGAATCAAAATTAAAAGCTCGGAGAAAGAGGAAAAAAGGATTCTACTATCTTTCATTTGATATTATTTCCGAACAAAAAAATTAGAGACTATTTTTTTTTCGCTCTCGACGTCACTATTAATCAAAAAGAAGATGAACAAGAGCAAACTATAGCACTACTTCGATGTAACATAAAGGCAAAAAAAATAAAAAGCAGAAGAAGAAGAAATGGCGATTAATACCGAACGTGCTTAGCTACAGAAAAAAGATGATTTGTTTCGCCTTGCTAAATGTATATACATGTCATCATTTAACAACGAAACACCCGCAATGAAATGACAGATAACACGAAAGATCGATTAGGATAATATAAGAAAAAACAAAAGCACGCCTGCCTATATGAATTCTGAAGGCTATTCTTACTATATATAAAAAAAAAGCTAGAACAGTTCAAAGGAACGATACTATATTTTATCAGAATTACATATTCCAGGAGGTTCTTATCAATCAATTATTAAAAGTCATTAGTAAAATTACACATCTGATATCTTTTCAATCAAGTGATTCGTGCATACATAATGAAACCCTTGTACCCTCTTTTCCTGTATTTTTGTTTGTTTATAAAGACATAAATGTACAAGCATAATTCTTTTATTTATACGTATATCGAATTTACTGATTGACAAATAGAGATTATTTTGTTTTATTATCATTGAAGAACAAAAAAATATCGAAAAGAAGAAAAGAAAAAAAGAAAGAGGAAATTTTGACAACATTTAAAAAAAATTCTAATAAAAAGAAAAATATGTTGAATACTTTAAACATCATCATAATTACTACGAATTGCTGGCGTTTTATGTAAAAAACCATTAAGAACTGGCTCATTAAGATCGTGACTTGTGATAAAACGATGAGATTCTTGCTGTTGCTGACGTTTAATACTGCGTAAAGTAGCCGTTTGAGGATTCTAGGTAGAAGTAATTATGATGAGAAAAGAAAAATGAACTAAATAATTATGATGTTTTACCTCGAAACGATGTGATGGTGTTGTTGTGTGAGCATAATGAGAATTGATTGGTATAGGCGTATAGTTTGGTGGAGAAAAAATACAGCACGGTGACCAAAGACAAGCAATAACAGCGCCAATCATCGATAGAAGTGCTTGAACAAGTGCCAATGTAAACGTAATAAGTAAGGCAAGATTTATAAAATTAACTGGCTCATCAAACGGTACTAATAGACGTCTGAAATAGAGAAATGTATCAGTACTATAAGCAAACAAAAAGAAACATTTGAATTGAATGTTTACATAGGTGATACTGTCGTTGTTGTTGTTGTAGTCGCTGCTGCTGTTTTTATAGGTGAATGAAATGTTTTTGAACGATGAGATGAAATTGTTTGCCAATAATTAAGTGTATGAATAACAAGTAGGCCAATGTAAACTGACGATGAGATAAAACTAATCAATGATGAGATACAAATGAATATTGCCTATTGATAGAAGAGGAAGAAATGTTTTCTTGTTTGTCTTTTTGAAAATTCATTTCAATGATCGAATTTACCGTTGCACGTCGTTTACATGCGGCGAAAATCACACAAAAAAAACACGGGACAAGTGTCTAAAATTGAAACAGACATTGAACATGAGTGAACATGTGATTATCACATTTAGTTAATTAAAAGAAAATAATCGTTTCGTACAAATGACAAGACAATTCGTTTAAAGCACGTGCTTCATGCTGTTCATTCAAGTAGAAACGACCGTCAAGAAAAATCGTTCACAATCTGTTTTTTCTTCTTACCCAAGCTGCTGATGGATAAATATACCAAAGATGCAGATCGTTGACAGAGAACGATTGGGGAAGAAAGTTTGCTAATGTAATTGAATCAATTTTCGGATAAGACTTAGTTTTGGCAATAACATATTGATAAGTGATTGTCACTGCTATCTGTCCCAGACCAGTTAGAAATAAAAATATGCCATAAATAAGTAACGTTTCAGCCTGAGCAATAACTTGATAGGAAGACTTATACGATGTCATACTTATATCGATGTGAAAATGAATAAATCCAATAGTTTTTGCAGTTGTTATTTAATGAACTTTTTTTTCTTTCTTTCTTTCTTTCTTCTTCTCTTGTGTTCGTCTTCGTTTTATGTCTATGTTTCTTCTTTCTTTTCTTTTCTTTTTTTCTTCTTCTTCTTTTATGAATATGAGCGAAAGAGAATAGGCATTTTGTTTAAGGAGTGGCTGAACATGAACGGTTCGGAAGAAAAAGAAAAAGAAAAAAAAAGGAACGAGCGTGTGAGATAGATTGCTTTGTCAAGTTGTATGAGCAGCAGGACAGATTTTATCTTCATTCAAACTATAGAGCTGCAAAAAAAGAAAGAAAGAAAAGATGCAGCAGAGAAAAAACTGAGAGAAAGGAAAATGGCGACTAACTCTTGTTCCTTTCTCTTTCTCTTTTGTGTCTATTACTATCAAGTATAGTGTTCGTTTCAAAAGAGAATAGACAAGAAAGGTGACAAAACTCGAAGAATATTACGTCTTTTCCTTTTCTTCTCGACAAGGAAATAACAATATAAGAATACACATAGAGTTTGACTTTGCGTAACGAATAGGTTACAGATTTTATCATCCATGTGATTTACATACAATCATCGATCATAATTAAAGACAATGACCATTTGTGGTCGAGAATGTTTGATGAACGTTGTAATCATATTCCTTGGACAAGGATATATCATTTATCAAGACTTGTTGATTAGGGACTTTCATGATTATTTCATATATAATTAAAATAGATGATTTTCCGACAGACCGAATATTGTTTTTGAAGTCAGTCAAAAGGAAAAAAAATGTTCTTGAATAATAATACATTCATAGCTGTTATCTTTGAGTAAATCATTGTACAATTATTAAACGTTTTCTTTTTCTTTCTTTTTTTTGCGTTAAAGATTTAAATATTGATAAATTGATCAATTACTGTCATAAGAAAAAAGTAAATATCAATCGATATGAACTTGTTTGTAAGGACGATTTGATTTTAAAATAAAAGATCGTTGAGGGTGTTAATGTCATTCAAACTATTATCAAACATTGGTTTGTTCAAGATGGTTCTCTATGTTATCTTTTATCAATAGTTGACTTCGATATATCATACAAAGATGTTTGAAGGTTTTTTATTTAAACAGATGTTAAATGGACAAATCAACGATGAGCTTCTGTTTTCTATTCAATTTATTTTGTAAGTTCTTTTTTGTCTCGAGAAATACGAGAATATACTGTATTGTTTTAGTGGGAATATTTATTCTCAATACACAAGGTCAAAATCAAAGTGTAAGCTAAACACGAAAAAAAAGATTTTGTATAGACAAAAAAAACACGTCGAATTTTTAGATAATAGATGAAATCATCAATGAGAAGAGTAAATGATCTTTGGAATATGAAACTCGTTTATTTGTTTCATTAATTTTTAGACATATCTCTGGATGTTAAAATAACAATTTCAACTAGTGATACAACTTCACTCGATCAACTGATACGTAGGAGAATGAACTAGTTCAGTTTTCGATCGAAGTTCATTACTTTCTTTTAGCTTCATTGAATCCAACGTTAATGTTACTCATTGGTTTAGTACTGATTGGTTTGTTGGGTATACTTGTAACTGTATATATATGTTACACAAATTCTCATCGACATATCAAAATCGAAGAAGTGAAATCAGCTGATCAAGATGACATTTCATTATATACAATATCTACTTTTTAATTTTCGTTTGTGTCTTCATAAAGTTTAATGTGTGTGTAGAATTTATTGTTCTAATTGTACATTCACACAACGTCTATTCAGAGAAAAAGTATACATAAAAAAAGAAAGAACATGAAAATAATAGATTATAAATAATTAATCATCATCTAATTCAATAACAGGGATATCATCTTGAGCCGCCGCAGCAGCAGTAGTAGTAGTAGCAGGTGCTGATGGACAATCAGTTGATTCTACGAGAAAGAAAAAAAAAACAAAATGTACAAAGATTTTCAATTTCATTTGCTCGTGTTTTTCCTTTACTTGTTCGTGGTCGATCATCATCGGAATCGTCATTCGATGAATGATTATTATGTACAACTGATTTTCCATTCGATTTTTTTGCTGCTTGTGCTACTTTATAAGCTTCTTTTTCTCGTTGTGCTCGTCGCGATGGTTTCTCTTCTCCAACCGCTTTCCATTGTCCATTAGTTTCATATTCGATTGCTTTCGCATCTGAAGGACATTTACTAATTATATCAATGAAAAATTGATCAACGAAAAGATCTGTATATAAAGCCGTTTTGTTACAAACA
>ERZ781398.4370-NODE-4370-length-10369-cov-4.318499_pt1 | contig 10369 bp, 13 predicted proteins | sample MGYA00433077_ERZ781398 | MGnify/ENA primary metagenome ERZ781398 (study PRJEB29847, sample SAMN06458254) | wastewater metagenome | isolation source: Wastewater bioreactor | place: South Africa: Cape Town | study: EMG produced TPA metagenomics assembly of the... | reverse complement strand
ATCGAGTTCATAAATTGAATTACATATAATTCCATCAGATAACGAAAGAGATTCAACTATTTGTTGAGCAAATGTTCGAGTAATGACAGGACTTTCATCTTTACCAATTGATATATCCACAAATCTTGGAATTGATAGTAGATTACTGGTAATAAACGCATGGACTGGTATTTGTCGTTGACGAGCAAATTTAGCAGTAATGTAAACAAATGGATCGAAAATAACTAAGTCGATAGGAATTGAAGATGAGGAGAAAAATTCTTTTAATGGTTCAGCCATTCGACTAATAACAGGTTCGATATAGGTAGGCGAAGTTGAATCAGTAACCTTTACACAAAAAAGAAGATTTTCGTTTTTTTTTATTTAAAGAGAAATTTGCACTTGATATTCTTCATTGTTGTTATCAAATAATTGAACAAATTCTAAATCAAGATTTTTCGGTATAAGTTCTCGTCGTTTGAGTTCATCGAGTTTCGATGATGATAAAACGAAAGTAACATGATGAAATTCCGTTAAAGTCTTCGCTAGATCTAACAATGGAATGAGATGACCGAAGAATGGTGGTGATACAATAACAACATAACCAGTATTTTGTGATAATTGTGCATTTATTGAATTTAACGTTATAAACAAAGAAATTAAACGAATAATAGACATGACTTTTTTTTCTTTCACTTTATGAAATGTGCGTATATATAGAGAGAGAAAGAGAGAGAGAGAGACGTGACCTCATGTTCGTACTTTTCTTACATATATATGACCCTGAACGTTGAACGTACTTTTACTTATGAGTTTGTTTATTTCGTAGGTCACGACGAGGTCTGATAATTAGATATATGAACTGTGTAAGTCAAAAACATAAACATTCTCGTCTTATATTTCTATTTTCGAAGTTTTTTGATAAACTCGCACCCAGTCGACAAGCATTTGTTGTGGCCAAATGGTTGTATTATCTGGTGGTGCTCTAGCTGATATAGCAATGTCTAATCGTAAATAAAAAGGCCATAGACCACTGAAAGCAACAACTGGATTAATTGAATCAGGCATATGTGTTGTATTAATAACAAAGTATGTGAATTCATTGACACCGATACTTATATTTGTCGGTGTCCATTCTGTCCAATAGACTAAACTATGATTGTGTAATTTCGAATCATCTGGTGTCTTCCACCAATTTCCTATGTATTGATTGTAGACAGGATCCATCGTATTCGATTCATTATTCCAATGAACTGTACCATGAGAATACTGATCAGTAAAATTCGGAGATGTTGTACCACCCCACATTTCAACGATATCGATTTCGCCCGTTGTAGGCCAGAAGAGACCATATTTATGATCGTTACCTTTGAGCCACCAAGCTGGCCATATGCCTTTTCCATAGGGTAAACGAATTTTTGCTGCAAAAACTCCAAATGTAAATTCTTGTAGATTGGCACTTGATAATTCAGCAGATTGATATCCATCCTTCATTGCAACAATTGTCAATTGACCGTTTTGTATGTAGGAATTGTAAATTGAATTGGTGTAATTTTCGAGACCTTCGTCAAGTCGTGCACCGACTCGACGAACCCAATTTTTTGGATTGGGTGCATATGCTGGCTGTCCATTGATTATAGCTTGAACAGGACCTACGTTTTCAAATTCATCGGACCATACTAATTGATAATTTGCACCTGGATTAAATGTAAAATTCGATGGATCCCAATTCGAAATACAATTAATATTACGAAGAAAAACGAAAAGAAAAATTAAATGAAACATGAGAATATTCAATTTAAAGTGTCGTTCTTGTTCTTTTTATTCATCAAAAAAGGATTATTATGTTTTCATCACAATTGAGAGAGAAAGAGAGAGAGAAGCATATATTTATTTGCTTTAGAATTGCACAAAAACAAAAATATCCTATAATATTTTAATAATTGTCTCTACACATACATATTAAATTCTGAAGTGGATAATATTTATGACCAACATGATCAGGATGAGGAACTAATGAATGAGAAAACATATGATCACATGTACATGTAGCATCGCTTCGTTTGACAATATCTTCTGTATTACAATCGAGATACCAATCACGACATGCTCCACATTTATAACATGCTTGACCACCACATCGAAGATCTACAAAAATATAATAAATCATTGTTCTTCGGTTATATTGTTAACTTACTGATAGATGCAGAAGCTGTGACACGTATTTCCATATCCAACGAAGCCATGATGTTTTTGTAAGTCGGTAAAATAAAAAAGAAAATGAATTTCATTCTACCTATATACACGTTTTTTTTCCTTTAAGCTGACGTCAATTATGACCTTTCGATCCACTCTTTTAAGTATTCTTTACTTGAATATATTAGAAGTTATAATTAAAACAAATATAATCAAGGTACCCAGAGAGAAAGAAGAAAAAACAATATTTCGTTGATTAGGAACGAATTACTCATTTGACATGAAAATGGCACCATCTTTTGTACTTAAAGAACAATTGATTATGTCAGCATTTTTATAAGTATTTTATATATGAAACTTTTGTTGCAATTAAACGCGAGCGAAGATTCTTGCCGGTGATTCACTTCCATTTTCAAGAGGTAACGGCATGATAAAGATTGTTGCACCTGTTTCAGGTAGTTTCTGAAGATTTTCTTCGTTTAATTTAATATTTTCTACTAAATATCTATCCGCCTTTAAAAACACGCCATGTGCAGCAAATGTACTATCATTGCCTGGATCAATACTAGCCGTATCAATACCTAGACCACGTGCACCTTTGTCTAGTAAATATTCTGCCGCTTCTTGACCCCATCCAGGAAAATGTCGAACACCATTTTCATCGAAATTCATGTAATCTTTTGGACTTGACCAAAATTTCGTCCAACCTGTATTCGCAACGATAAACGAATCTTGTTTGATCCCGCCATGAATTTGTTCCCAATTAAGAATATCTTGTTTTGTTACTCGATAATCTCGATCACGTTCTACGTGTTGACTAACATTGACAACGGCAAGTGGACAGATTAATTCGTCAATAGGATACTCATGTACTGTTCGTTTGCCAGCAAAGAAATGTGCAGCACTATCAAAATGTGTGCCAACACCAGCTTTTTCAAATGTCAACGTATGAATAGCATATCCGTCTTTTTCAACGAAAAAGATTTGTTTTTGTTTGAAACCTTGATTTTCAATCCATGTCGGCATTTGATCATTGATCACATGTGTTAAATCGACAAGTTTTGACGATGAAAATTCACTCGTCATCCTATACGCGAAATAATTTTTGTTTTTAAACACAAATAACCGAATGTGATCTACATACATATGCGTAGATACTATTTTACGCTTGATTAGTCATCTGTTGAAAAGTAAAAAAAGAATAACTTCGCATATAATACTTTCATCTACACCGAAACGTGTGAATATAGAATCTTCTTTTTTTTTTAACTTTTAATAATTGTCTTTAATTAAATAAAAATTTCAAACAAGACTAAATAATGACAGATTCTTTAGTTATAAGTGCAGTCTTCTTTGAGCGACAAATTATGGTCGGCATTTATTTTTTACAAGGTTAGTAAATAGGACGACATGTTCGATCTCATTATTCTCTCGAGACAAATCGCGTTATTTTTTGTTATTCCATGTTTTTTAACTGGAATTCTTGGTGGAATATTTAATATCATGGTGTTTTCGAGTTTACAACTATTTCGACAGAATTCATGTGCTTTCTATTTGATGATGATGTCAAGTTTTAATATAGCACAAATGCTAATAGGATTATTTTCTCGAATATTAACAACAGGTTTCGATATCGATTGGACAATGACATCATTGATCTATTGTAAATTTAAATATTTTTCTTTACAATTCACAGCTATTATGTCGTCGACATGTCTTTGTTTGGCAACAATCGATCAATATCTTGCGACATGTACGCATAGATATTGGCAACGTTATTGTCAAATTAAAATTGCCTATCGAATATTCGTATTTGTTACGATTATTATGATTTTCGAACAAAGTCCAACATTAGTTTTCTATACACATTCATCACCAATCAATGGAACTTGTTTAATATTAAATAAATATTTCGATAAATTTAATCTTTTTTTTAATCGAGCCATTCTTTGGTATAGTCTACCGATTTTAGTCAATCTTCTATTTGGTATTTTAGCTTATTGTAATATTAAACAGATTACCTACCGAACAATTCCATTGGTTCGACGTGAATTAGATAAACAACTAACTATGATGGTTTTCATTCAAGTTCTCTTGAACTTTCTAATTATTATTCCAAGTTTAATTATTGGAATTATTCTCTTTCGTACAACCTCATTGAATCAACAACAAATTCAAGCAGCTCATGCAATTAATAGTTGCGTATTTTATTTCTATTTTGCTGTAAGAATAAAAACAATCTTCTTCTACTGTTCTTTCAGTTTATTTCTCTTATACTATTTAGAGTCCATTTTACATCTACATATCAGTTTCCGAAAGATTTCGTCGACAATATTTCTACGTTGTATTTAACGTTGATTTAACTCAACAACATAGAATTATTCAGTATTCATGATTTTATGCGTGTTGATTGCATTTGACATGTTTTATTTTCTTTTCTTTTTTTTATACAAACTTATTCATGCAAAAATAATTCAGTCTAATAAAAATGCTCAAATATAACCCTTTCATTTGACAACAAGAATATGTCGTCTACTACGTATCTCTCAACACTTCACTTAGCAGCTCGATTAGTGACAATTTTTTTGTGTATTCCGATATTTGCCGCTGGTATTCTTGGCAATATATTAATTATCATTGTATTTCTTAGTTTAAAAACATTTCGTGAAAATTCTTGTGCTTTCTATTTACTGATTATGTCGATTAGTAATCTAATACATTTATTGACTAGTATGCTTACACGTATCGTGATCAGTGGTTTTGATATCGATTGGATGTTGATGTCAGTTGCATTTTGTAAAATTCGAAATTTTTCTTTACAATATTCAGCTGTTATTTCATCGACATGTCTTTGTTTAGCAACGATCGATCAATATTTAGCTACATGTTTTCGACCTCATTGGCAACAATGGTCGAGTATTAAATTAACACGTCGATTAGCATTATTTTTTATAATATTTTGGTTGATCGATCAAATTCCAACATTGATTTTCTATGAACATGTTCTTACAGCATCGAATACAATTGTATGTACAATAATAAATCCAATTTTTTCGAAATTTAATATGTATTTCAATCAAGTCTTTCTTTGGACTGTTGTATCATTATTTTTAACAAGTCTGTTCGGTATACTTTCATTTTATAATATTAAACATCTAGCATATCGAACAATACCATTAGTTCGACGTGAATTAGACAAACAATTAACAACTATGGTTCTTGTTCAATGTATTTTCAATATTCTTGCACTTGTACCAAGTATAACCATACATATTTTGAATTTAAACGAAACTCTTGAAACAGATAAAACAAAAGCAGCACAAATCTATCTCAGTTATACATCGACTGTTTGGCTTTACTATTTATACTATGCTGTAAGTTTAGAACAAACGAGACTTTTATGATAGATTGTTTTTTTTATGTCCTATAGAGTCCGTTTTATATTTATATGCTCGTTTCGGATCGATTTCGTCGACAATTGACGTATGTTCTGTCTCGAGAGAGGCGTTAAATCATTGACATTCTTTGACTTTAATGTAAATTTTAAAAAAAGAAGTACTTTGTTATCTTATCAGAAGCGTATATAATCGTGTTGTTTTCTTCTATTGCACTCAAACAATATGATAATGCGTTGGTTTATTTTGTTTCTTTTCACTTTTCATCAAATTCAAGCGTATAATATTCTTGATTATGCTATTGAACAATATAAAATTGTTTTCGAACAATTTGTCAACTCGTCCATGAAATCGTATCCTCACTATGCTAATCCATTGGAAGACACTTGGATATATACGACAGCTACATCAGGATGGACAAGTGGTTTTGCTCCTGGTGTTCTTTGGAATATCTATGGCTACAAACCAAATGAACAAAATCGACAAGCAGCTATCAATATGACATTACCAACAGGTCCGTATGCAAATCGAACGAATACAGATGATGTCGGTTTCACAATGATGTGTGGTTTTGGTAATGGTTATCATTATTTAAAAAATCCGGATTATCTAAACATGATTCTACTCGGTGCACAATCATTTGCTACACGATATTCGCCAACAGTTCGTTGTACACGTTCATGGGATAGTGCAACAGGATTTCTCGTTAATATTGACAATATGATGGATCTCGAAGTTTTATTTGCAGCAAGTTTCGAATCGAAAAATCAAACCTGGCATAACATTGCCTGGCAACATGCTAATCGAACAATGTACGAACATTTTCGAGAAGATAATAGTACCTATCATTTCGTTGAATACAATGAAACAGATGGAAGTGTCGTACGAAAATATCAACATCAAGGCTATGCCGATTGGTCGACATGGTCACGTGGTCAAGGCTGGGGAGTTTATGGTTATACGATGGCCTATCGTTATACGAAATATCAGCCATTTCTTGATAAAGCTGTAGGTGCAGCGAATTATTTCCTTTCGAGAATTTATAATGAATCGGACCTTGTGCCATTTTGGGACTTTGATGCACCACATAATGCAACAGGAACGTATCAACCGAAGGATACATCAGCTGGAGCGATATTTGCGAGTGCATTGATTGAATTATCGACGTTTGTTGATGATCAACAATTAAAATCACGATATTTCGATTCAGCTAAAGCACTTCTTGAGCAATTATCATCACCGAAATATTCAATCCATGGAAATGAAAAATATAAACTACCAGCTCTGCTTGCCAATGGTACTTATGGTCCTTATCCAACAAATCCCTACAATGTCGCATTGATTTTTGGCGATTATTATTTCACGCAAGCTGCTCTTCGTCTTCAATCGATAGAGGTCACTGGCAAATTATCACATACGTTTTTCTAATGGTGAACTTCATGTCGCCAATCAAATGATTTTCTACTTTCATGTTCATTTCTCCTCTTCTTCTATATTTCAAATAAACCTCCGAAGATTATCTCCTAGTTTGTTTTTGTTTTTTCTTCTTCTCATGGCTGCCAGTAATTCTCCAAGTGACGAAGAACTTCCCGTTGAAATCTCGACCGAGAAATCAGACGTCTCCGATACATGTTTTCATTTGCTCGAAGGTCGATGGACATTTTGGTACACCCATCGACCGACAACATTTCGCAATAGTGCATTAAATTATGATTCATGTTTGAAAAAACTTGGCACATTCGGTTCAATCGAAGAATTCTGGTGCTATTATGATCATATGAATTTTCCGTCTGAACTTCCATTTTATAGTGATATACATTTATTTCGTGAAAATTTAAAACCGATGTGGGAAGAAGAAGGCAATCGTCTCGGCGGCAAATGGATACTTCGTTTGAAAAAGGGTCTTTCGACACGTCTGTGGGAATTATTAATTCTCGCTATTATCGGTGAACAATTTAATGTTGGCAAAGAAATTTGTGGTATTGTTTGTTCGATTCGTCCACAAGAAGATCTAATCAGTATTTGGACGAAAACAGCAAACAATCAAATAGTTACACAACGAATCAAAGAAACAATGAAGAAAGTACTCAATCTACCGCAAGATTGTCCACTAGAATATAAAACACATAATGATTCATTGCGTGATAATTGTAGTTATCGAAATACAGATCGTGTTCGTTAGATAACCAGTTTTTTGAAGACCAAAAGAAAAAAAACACAAAAAAACATTAAAAACGAAGTTCTTTGTTATTTCTTATCGTTTTTGTGTTCTTTTTTTTCTTGATAAAGAAAAAGCATTGTTGTTGTTTGCATTTCAGATGAAAACTGACTTCTTTCAAGCTGCCCATCCTCTATGGTATATTCCTTGTGATGGTGGTCTTCTTCAATTAGCCGTCCTCACCTTCTATCCCAACTCAATGCCCTACGAATCTCTGAGTTTCTACGGTCAATTTACGAAATATTTAGCATTTCATTCTCACACATTACTTTGGTTTGTCTTTTGGATTTCAATATTTCTGCATGTATTCGAAGCGGGTCTAGCCGTTCGAATCTGTCGGCAATTAAAAATGAGCTCATCGACAACATGGAAATGGTTTATTCAAACGTTTCTATTAGGTTATCCATCGTTGGGTAAATTGAAAGCCTATGCGCAGAAAAATCAATAAAAAAAATCATTTTCTTCTTTCGATCGAAATAAAATCAAACTTGATGAATATATTTTAGATGGGTAGAGTCTTTCGATCAACGAATATTTTCTACTGGCTAACATTTCCAACAACGCTTATCTTTATTTTTTTCTTGGCACATTTTCCACATGTTCTTCCATTGAATCAGCTCGGTTCATTCGGTAGTTATCTTTCGAATTTAGCTGCTAATTACCAAATGTTTTTAATTGTTGGTATTTGGGCAACGATCATCGCACATGTCTATGAAGCTTTCATAGCTCGACGTATCTGTCGAAAACTTCGACTTGACCAACAATCAACCGTTCTTTGGATGATTCAAACGTTCCTCGTCGGTTTTCCTTCTTTACTTTTACTTCGAGGCTATCTTAAACATCATTCATAAACAAACAGCTATCAACTCTTTTCTTTTCGCTCTATTTTTTTTATAGATTAATAATAAAAAAAAGAAAAGCTATGTCGAGTAATCAAGAACAAAAACCGCCAGCGGTTAATCTTTCTGACGAAGAATGGAAATCGAAATTAACCGATGAACAATTTCGAATCCTACGTAAAAAAGAAACCGAATATGCAGGCACGGGAGAATATAATAAACATTACGAAACAGGTGTTTATCAATGTGCTGGTTGTGGCCACGGATTATACGAGTAAGAATGAAGATTTGTTTTTTTTCGAAAATCCAAATCTTCGATTTGTAGTTCCACGTCGAAATTTGATTCCGGTTGTGGTTGGCCAGCGTTTAGCTCTTCGATTGGCTCATCCGTTCGACGACAAGCTGATGAAGATGGTTATCGTGTCGAGATTCTATGTTCGAATTGCGATGGACATTTAGGTCATGTGTTCGAAGGCGAAGGTCTTCGTGATAAAAGCGGAAAAGTTGTTGAACAACGTCATTGTGTAAATTCTGCCTCGTTAAAATTCCAAAAGAAAACTTAAATAAATAAAACTTTCATCTTATCTTAGACATGCGCGAATGATTGTCTCTAAAAAAATAATCTTGCTTTTGTTTCTCTTCAGATGTCAGTCGAAGATAAATCAATGAAAATTAAGAAAAAGAAAAAACAAGGAAAGAAAAAAACACTTCCGAAAAATGTCTTCGAAGTCGTTGGAGAGAACGGGAAAATAGTCGAACGTGTCGATTCAAATAAGAAAAACGAAGAAAAACCAAAAAAGAAACAAAAAGAAGACAAACAAGTTTTCAGTGAACGTACACAAAAACGTCGAGTAAATTTAGTTTCTTCCACGAATCGAATCGAATATTCAATTATTGTTTTTCATAGAAACGCGAATGGGATCTAATGAATTACGAGCCATTCGATATCACTCGTGCGAGAGATTATGAACGATCGTTACAACGAGTTGCTACTCGTGGTATTGTTCAATTGTTTAATACAGTTCGAAAACAACAACAACATCATGGTTCATCATCATCGGCAGCAGCAGCGAAGAAGAAAGACACAGGAATCAATAAAGGAGAATTTTTGGATATGTTGAAGAACATTGATTCTGATGAAGTCGCTCGCAAAGTATTGAAAAAAGAACAACCCAAGGTAGAGAATCTCTCTTTTGTTGAAATAAAATCTATTTTGAAAAAATATTTCTAGACTGAATCCAAGCCTGTTCGATGGAGTGCTCTACAAGATGATCTGATGGCAAGTGTCAAAGATGATGACGACGACGATGATGACGATGATTAATTGTGTTTTTTTTTGTTATATTCATACATGTTTATGAATAAATTGAACTAGAAGATAATAATCTTTTCTCGTTTAAGATTGCGATGAGTTGTTTGGAAAATTTACCCAATGAATTATTTGAATATATATTTCAATATTTTGATCTTGCTGAGCTGAATGAAAGTTTCTATGAATTGAATTCACGTTTTCGAAGTTTGTTGGAATCATGTTCAGCAACACATGTTTGCGTTCGATCGAATCTATCACCTGAATTCATCTCTCGTTTTGCAACAAGAATTCAAAGTTTACATATTAAAAATTGTCAACATCGTATATCACTAGCTCCATTTGCTAGTTCACTTATAAAACTAGTTCTTGGATCTTCAATAAACTTATCTTATGATGAATTATCATTGCTTGAAAATCTCCAATATCTCGA
>ERZ781398.4367-NODE-4367-length-10370-cov-4.288609_pt1 | contig 10370 bp, 20 predicted proteins | sample MGYA00433077_ERZ781398 | MGnify/ENA primary metagenome ERZ781398 (study PRJEB29847, sample SAMN06458254) | wastewater metagenome | isolation source: Wastewater bioreactor | place: South Africa: Cape Town | study: EMG produced TPA metagenomics assembly of the... | reverse complement strand
ACTTATTAATGATGGTAGATAATTGTATAATATGTGTTTTTTTTATAAATAAACACACACTTGAAAAAAGTAAGTTCATGTTATGCTCTACTAGTAGATAAATGGTGTTCGAACTTTAAATCAAACTCTCGCAGATAATATCGGATTAAAAATGACTTTCTATACGTGTTCAAGTTCAATGTCCGATGAATTTGCTCATCATATGATCAATTCGAAGGTACATTCGCCTTATTTTCAGAAGTTCAGATTTAACAGAGAGTCTTGCTGAATTCAATCGCGTTTCTCATCTGACATAAAATCGAAGAAAATTTTTTCTTCTCACATTTATTCACCAAAAAATGTTGTTGTTGAAAACATTTCAGTTACATAGTACATCGACAATCACAAAATTGAACTCTATTGAATATATCTTTACTGTTATCATGTCCGTTCTATTATTCTTCGGAATTATTTTTAATTGTTTAAATTTTCTTGTTTTTCATCAATTCGCACATTCAAAAGATTTTTATGAATATTTCCCTTCATTGAAAGAACATTTCTTTGGAATTGTTCAATATTTTCTTCATATCAAATAAAATTTTGTCAATGTTTTGTAATATGAATAACTTCATAGTCTTCACGTAAATGCAGATATTTCGCATATGCTTTTTGAATATCATATTGAACTATCAATTTATTGAATCGATTTTCGTCTAAACAAATTGTTTTATTCTCTTTTCAATGAACCGTATGGTATCATCCGTCGATGGACGACATCTATATAAATCAATATCAGAGGCAAACCGAAGCATGCTATTTACCTCCTTTTGCATAGATTTGATTCGGTAATATGTGGAACAACGAATCCATTTGCTTGTTTATTTGTTCACATTGGAATATAATCATAATGGTCAGAAATTTATTCTCGTTTCGAGATAACATAGAATGTCTACTCGACAGAAAATCTACATTGGCGTGGCCATATCAGCTGGCGTATGTACCGGTGTAGCTTTATTTATGTATTTACGTCATAGACGACAAACCGCTTGTAAAAAACTGTTTTAAATCTCTGAATTTTGTCTCAATTTGTTTGCTGTTTTAGTATCGAAATCAAAAGATCCAAAACAGGGTTCTCTTTTCTTTCGTCGAAAGAATCAATATACGGATATAACATCATCATCAGAGATCAATGACGATGATGACACCGAATCAATACGATTTACAAGTGGTAGTAAGTGATTCTATCTAATTGAATAGCAAACGATTCAATTCATTGATTAGATGGTTCTAAAATTGAATTGGGCATTCCAGGTGGTGCTAGTGAATTAACAGCGGAACAAGCAATAGTTCTCACGCGTTTTCTCAAAGAAAATACGAACAATATCGAATTGTTAAATCGTATTCTAACCAATATAGCAAACGCCGCAACTTTTCAAGAAAGTCTGTAAAAAAAGAACGTTCATGTTTAAATAAACTTCTGTTCTCTATTTAAGATCAAAATAATCTAGCGAATGCTGGTTGTATCGATTATCTTCGTGAACTTCTTTCAACAGTTGACAATGAAACAACATTATGTAAAATTCTTTTAGCATTAAATAATCTTGCTTTAAATGAATTGACTATTACTCATTATTCGGTAACACAAATACTATTAAATGAAACAATCACTTGATTTTCGTGTCTCTATTAGGGTATTGTTTCGATAGTTATCAATCTTTGCCAAAAGAATCCGTCCGTTCGTTTACATGGATTAAATCTCTTGGTAAACATGTCCGTACTTGAATATCTTCATAATGAATTCATGGAAAATATCTACGACCTCGGCTCGTTAATTGAAACAACATTTACGAATAATGATGAAATGCTATCAGCTAGTAAAATTCTTGTTAATCTTTCAACGAATAGAACAAATCTTGAACAACTTTTGAAATTAACCGTATGAAAAAACTCGAAGATTTTCTCCGTATTGAAATTTTTCTTCTAGGGTGTTGAATTCAAAATTATCGTTCCTATTTGTAGTCCATCGAAAAAACAAACTGATATCGATTTAACAATTAAATACGAAGATATTTTGCTTCGTTTTATGAATTTCTATTGTAATCTAGCTGATTTAATTGTGAATGATCTTGAAAATAGTCAAAGTTCGAAGAATTGGTTGAATGATCCGATACCTTATCGGCCCGGTGCGGTCTATTTCGAAATATTCGATCATGTAGATTGACTAAATTTAAAAAGTAAACTGATTATTTTTTCTTGTCTTGAAATAGGAAAAACAAATTGCAACAAAATCCATTCTTCGACCTCAATATAATTCGAATGATGTCAATCGACAAGTTAAACGTTTTCGTCAATCGATTGACACCATTCGACAACGACAATTCGAACGTGATGTTTCGTCAATACATGATGAATTCAATGATAACGAACAATTGAGTTCAACACCGAAGAAAACACAGCCAACGACAGACGAAAATAATCTCGAAGATTTAGTTAATAATGAATTTGCTGCTGATGATGACGATGATGAAACAATTCTAGCTGGAACAGCAACACCATCGGATCAATCATTAGCTAGTTTTCGTTCGGCTCTTTCAACCAATGAAAATAATACGTTCACAAGTCCAGAAAATTCCCTTACGACTTAAACAAATTTGCTTTTTTCCCTTTCCTCACTCTGTGTGAAGAAATCTCTACTTATGATTGATATAATTCTCCTTCTTTTTTGGTATTTTTGTAGATTTGTTTTTTTCCTAAACTCTCGAAACTAACATGGGTGTCGATCTTGACCATCGTTTCGATCGTAAAGCTGTGCGTCGAGCACCACGTTCGAAAAATTTATACTTGCTCTTACTCGTTAAACTCTATCGATTCTTGGCTCGTCGTACAGGCACAAAATTCAATGAAATTGTTTTGAAACGTTTGTTTATGTCGAGAACAAATCGACCACCGCTTTCATTATCACGTCTTGTTCGTCATATGAAAAAAACTGGTAAGACAAATCGATCGATTCATGTTCATTAGTATTATGATTTGTTTTGATTTTAAGGTCGACAAAATAAAACAGCTGTTGTCGTCGGTTCAGTTACCGATGATGCTCGACTTTATGAAGTACCAAAACTCTCTGTTTGTGCTTTACATTTTACTGATCAAGCACGAGCAAGAATTCTTGCTGCTGGCGGAGAAATTTTGACATTCGATCAATTGGCACTTCGTTCACCAAAAGGCAAAAGTACAGTTTTATTACAAGGTCCACGAAAAGCTCGTAAAGCTAACCGATACTTTGGTAATTTGATTAAGATTTTTTTTCGATTTTATTAATTACAAAATTTCGTTTTTGTAGGACGAGCACCTGGTACTCGTCATAGTACAACACGACCAAAAGTCCGATCGAAAGGTCGTAAATTCGAAAAAGCTCGTGGTCGACGAGCTAGCCGTGCATACAAGAACTAAACAATCAATTGGTCTTCTTATCATCATTCGATCTACCAATGATTTCATTGTTTGTTTGTTTTTGTTTCTTGTATTTTAACATCATAAGAGCAAAATAAGAAAGAAAATAAGAATTGAAAACTATGTATACGTATTGGTTTCGCGTATTTATGTTGCTTAAATAAGAAAAGAAAATATACACACAAAAAGCAATTGAAAAAAAATGAGTGAGAGAGGTATTGAAACATGTCATTCGGTAGATTCATCTTCATCATCTAAACCAAATAGACCTTCAGGTCGTCGTAAACGATAGAATGATGTTAGCATTCGAAACATAAATGTTGCCGGGACAGTAATTGTACTGGATGTTTCTTCCATCATTGCATGATTACGTTTAATTGTACGATTGATTAAATCCGTATCATCAATTGGTTTTTCAGCTAATGGTGAGAAGAGTTTGATATTACTAAACGAAATATTTGAGTTAAATAAAAAGAAAAAAGATGATGACATACTAATCGATACCACTTGATGCTAAGATCGGATGATCTAATGGATGTGGTTGAATACAATTAACAACATGATCATCAGCTTGAATGATTCGTACAATTTTACCAGTGAATTTGTTCCAAATGAATATATGTCTGAATACAAAAGAGAGAGAGAGAGAGAGAGAGAGAGTGAAATGATGAGCAGAAAATCTGATGATCATTACCCGCAATCCGAGCCTGACATAACGTAAGAATCCGACCAAAAGTTCGCTTCTTTAATCATCGTACGAGCATTTCGATGACCATCGTATGAATTAATGACATTTAGACTAGGAACACTACTGAGCAGAGTTTCTTCGTGACGACGTTCGGCTTCGCGACGTTTCATAATACGATCCCATTTAGCAGCCATGAGCGGACGACGAGCACGAGCAGATGATGATGACGAGGTTTCAGTGGTCGTTGATCGAGCAGTTACAGGTGTTGATGATTGAGAATCTTCATCGTCATCATCGTCCATGCTATGATTATCATCATCTTCATCATCATCATCGTCGTCATCGTCATCATCATCGTCGTTGTCATCAGTAGGATTTGTTCTTCGACGATTTCCTCCGAATAGAATATCAAAAAATCCGACTCTCTACGAAGAAAAAAAACAATAATAGAATTTCAGAAATCTCTCGAACACACTTCTCGACTAGTTTCAGATTCATTATCATCTTCAGTTGTTATTGTAGGAGTTGTTCCTGAATTTTCATTAGATGTTGGTGTTACTGGTAATTGCACAATAGGACTAGAATTTGTTGCCTCTTCGTCTCCTGTTGGTTCTGTTTGCTCACTATCAGCTTCAGTTATAACTGGTGTTGCACGAGTTTCTTCTTGTTGATTTGCTGTTGCTGTTGTTGTCGTTGGTGACGATGTTTGTTCGTCGATTGATGATTCTGTATTTGCAACTAATTGTGTTAATATATCACTCATACGTTGCATAAAAAAGTTCTGTAAATTTCGACTTCGAGTCGTTGATGCTTGCTGTGGATCAGCGGTAGTTGCTGAATTCGGATTATCAGTTGTTGATGATGATTGCTCATCATTATTAGCTGTTGTTGCTGTTGTTGTTGTTGTTGTTGATGACGATGACGAGGTAGTGGCGGTTGGAGGTGGCTCAGTTTCTTGTTCATTCATTGGCCGAGATTCTGGTCCTACGAAATTCAATAAACTATCATATCGAAGTGAATGAATCAATGAATTCCCAAACCTGTATCACTCCAATCTCCACGTAAACGTAATCGTTTAAATTGTGATGTTTTTTTCTCCTGTGCTGCTGCCGCTGCAGCTGTTGTTACTCCTGCTGATATTGTTGATGATGATGATGCTCGATGATCCTTTGAATTCAATCTTGATTGTTTCTCTTCTTGATGTTGTTTCAAACGAATTTGACTTTGTTCTTGAGAAATATTATGTTTTGGATCGAGTAAATAGAGAGATTCAGATGAATATGATGATAAAATCTCTGTGCCATGTTGATTGAATACAACGGATGTTATGCGTGATGGACGTTTTTCTTTACGATCCATGAGAACAAACCGACAAAGAAGACCATTAATCGATGCTTCACATCGACGAGAGATCGTCGCATCAGATGATGATTGAGTTGACAATTTTCGATGATCATAAAGACGTACAGACTAGAATGAAAACAATCGGATCAAAATTTGATCGTTCGAATATATTTTTACCGAATCCGAACAAGCACAAACAATTTCATGTGGATTCATTGGATTGATATCAATCGATGTTATACCCCATTTACTTTTAATGAGTACATCATCATTACAATGAGCTTTGAGACAATTATTTTTCGCTCGTAAATCATACAAACGTACAGTACAATCATCTGAAATACATACAGTTTCATAAATCGAGCAAAAACAAAAAAGTCAATTTTTACCCGAACATGAAAAGAATAAACTTGGCGTATGCGGTATAACGCGAACTTCATAGGTTGTAGCAGCACCATGACAAGTAAAACATCCATCATTACTATGTAGATTTGTTGGTCGATCGAAATTCGTATGAAAGATAACACCATCGCCTGAACATGAAACAACTTGATGATCGTTTGTTTCAGGTAGAAATTTGGCTGAAAAAATATTTTCTCTATGTCCACTATGTACACTTGTTAAAATCTTCGATGTGTAAGGATCAGTGACAATTAAATGTTGATCATCTGAACCCGAGAGTATAGCCGAACCGTATTGATTCCAACAGATTGTATTAACACAACCTCGATGAACGTTTAATGTTCGACAGATTTGTAAACGTCGTGTGATTGATGAAGAATTTTTGAGTTTAATTAACAGACGTCGATGAGAAATAAGACCATATTCACGATCAGATAAAGATAAATAGGGCATCTGAAGACAGAAAATCAACAAAACAAAATGAAACTAAATCGATTAACTCTCTTGCTGTTGTTGTTGTTTTTTTATTTAGCGGAAAAAAAACCAAGACCTAACAAAATGTGAAACAAACACTATTTTAACCAAAAATACGCCATCTTGTTTTCGGATTTAATTGCTTTTGAATAACATCGGATACTTGAGCATAGGTTCTCATTTCTGAAACACCTTTGCCGATACCAGCAAGAGCTAATGGTGATGCGAAGATTTTTCGTGCAACTTGAAGAACATCATCGGCTTGAATGCGATGAATTCGATTGAAATAATATTCGGCTTGTTGACGACGGCCTGTTGAAAGAACTTGTCGAGCAACATCTTCGAATACAACGGGACGTTGTTCTAAGTTCATGAACAGCATCGATTGTAATTGTCGTTTGGCTCGTTCGAGTTCGACTGATTCAGGCGGTTGAGAAACCAGATAACCAATTTCTCGAATTGCAACATCAGTCATATGACGAAGAAATGGTGGATCACCGCCAAAATGAAAATACAAACAACCTGAATCGGTATATGCTTGATTGTAGGAAACAGCAGTTTTTATTTGTTCATGTCTAACTATCAGAGTAGAGAGAAACAGTCTTTTAAATATTGAAATCAGATTACCTGTTAAGCACATTGGTGTAGAAACGCGAGTAGAGACCTTTACCTGGTCCACCAGCGCTAAACGAACCACCACCACCTAACAATTGACTTAAAACACAAGCAGCAACAAATTCTTGTTCGTCTTTATGTGATGGAGCTAGTTGAATACATTTGAAAATGAAAGAATATTTCAATCGATCATTATGATTTACCTTCGAAACCGAGTCCAATATGTACATTTTCCGGTAAAGGATCAGCACCGAATGATAAATGACTAAGATCTCGTTCTTCCTGCGAAGCAAAATCTTTCATTAACAAATCAAATCAACATCTGTCCTCTTACCACAACAACTCCACCGGTCCAAACAGCTTTATTCTCTTTTATTTCTTGTTCAGTCAAGATTTTTTTCTCACCTTTCGGTACAGAAAAATATTTCTTTCCTAAATCAACCAATTGCTGATGATCAATACCAACACCAGCAAGTACCATTCGGTCGGGCTGATAGAATTCTTTCATATATGATTTTAACATTGAACTATCAATTCGAGTTATATTATCCAATGGTGTATATTTCGGTAGACCTAATGTTTTATTTCCATAAGCAGCCTAAAATTTTCAAAATCAAACTTAAGAAACGATCTGCTACAATCAACTGAAATCTGAACCGTACATTATGAACCATATCGGTTAAAATCGGTGTTGGATCGTATCGTCGATTTTTTAAATCATCGATTTCATTGTAAATCGCCATTTGAGCACCTTCGATCTATTCGAACAAAAAAATCGTAATTAAAAAACAAGATTTTTATTCGTAATACTTCTTCAGGCAAGAATTTCGGTCGAAATAATGTTTCAGAAAGTAATTCAACTACTCGTTCAAGTCCACTTGTTCGACATGAAAGTGCATAGATAATAATATCTCTGACGAAACAAAAAAATCATTGGATCGAATTTGAAAGTCATGAAACGACAGACATTCTACCTAGACGTTTGACAATCACAGATAGCATTTACTTGATGCAATGCATCGATAACTTCTTCACGATTTCGATATTTATCTGTCGACTAAATAAATCAAATAGAATTTCAAATGAAATTATTGTTTTCCTACCATAAACGCTAACTTTTCAAGAAAATGTGAAACACCACTGATATATTTGCCTTCATACCGAGGTCCAGCAGAGACAATAACTATAACAAATCAAATGTTTAACATAAAAACCTTCGAATAACAGTAATCAAACCTCCGACAGTACAAAAATCACCAAACAATTTCTCCGATGCAACCTTTTAAAAGAAAACCAATCTCATTTATTTCCTCACAACTTAATCTTCGATGAAACAAACTCGAAGGCCGTTATCCAATGTTGAAACATGTGTTTCATATCGATTTGATTCCGGTAGAGCATATTTCACTGGCGGTAACCATGATGGTGATTTTGACAATGCTGGAAAATCATAGACTGATGTTATTGTTGAATCTCGACCCAGACTTGTTGTTGTTGTCGATGAATTCTTATCCGTATGACGCAATCTATTTATCCACCCAAAAGAAAACAACGATTTCAAGTCAATATTTACTTGAATCCTGTAAATTTACCTATGAAATAGATTTCTTGATGAACGCTGCGAGAGAAGTCGAACAGCTTTTAGCATTCTAATCGATGAGTTTCTTTTTCGAATAGTAGTATTAGTAGTTGTTCTAGTTCCGTGCACAGATCAAAAGATAGCTAACGGTCTCATTGGTAAATCATACGGACGAATGGTGAACACGATAGGAAAGCGAATTCAATGAGATCTAGCGACGTCTGTTTTAATTTCATGTAAAAGACTTCTTTCTTTATATATTTATTATCAACAAAAAACAAAAACAAAAATATTCGATTTATTAATTCGAATTCTCCATTGTTCGAACAGTGAATAGAAGATCGGCGATATCAAGCAATCGATCACCAAGTTGAACAGCTAAATCACGTGTAAATCTTCCGTTAAAATGAACGATCAATTTTGTTTTGACGGTTGAATTTTCTTGATTTGCCGATTCATGAAATCGAATTTCACATGGATTTAAATTCATTTTTGTCATCGTAAATGTATTATTAATTGAAACAAATGAATCCGATGCATTCGAATATGTTGAAACAAAAACCGAGTCATTATTACGTGTAAAATTAATTCGAAATTCATGAGGTTTTTCATTCACAATCGTACTTGTTTCTTCAACATAATTACTTGTCGTCTTTTTTGTCGTGCTTATTGTTGTTAAATTCCATGGAAAAATGACTTTTCCATCTAGCCAAATGAAACACAAGAAAACTATGTACAATCGAAATATCATTTTTCAACGAACATCTCTTTTTTTTTCAAACGAATAGCTTAATATACAATTAGAACAACAATGACCGACGACGATTATTTTCCGACTATTCATGTGAAAACAAAGCGAACGTTTCTCTCTTTCTCTTTGCGTCATTTTAATTATCTCGCATGTTAACAATGTTGACTTTTGAAATGAAACGTAGGTGGAATCGTGAGAACAAAAGAAAACTAGATTCTTGCTTCTTCGTCAGTCGATTCATACAAAAGAAGAAACCTTGCAGGATTTATAAATCAAAATTGAAAAGAAAAGTAAATAACTGTTGTGATTTAATATAGAGACTGAATAGCGGCGTTCTTTTTGTTTCTGCTTCGTCTTAGTCGTTTGGTTTGTTGAATAGACAATAAAATGCTCGGAACTGGGCCTTCAGTATTTTCACCAGCTCTACAATGGAAAAAAGACTATCCAGCTATTCTTTCAGGCATCGTATCAGCTCTTCAATTTATATTCGCATTGGTTATCATTGGATGTGAAATCGGAAGTGTGATAATTGATATGGTTACTGCAACGATCTATGTGGGATTTTGGGCAGGTACATTCTTTATTATCGCAGCTATTTCATTAGCATCTTCATGTATGTTTTTTTTGTTGAGAGTCGATGAACTTTTTTGAATTCTTGATGTTTTTTTTCTCTTTGTTTAAAGCTTGCTGCTGTCGTTTTCGTGCTTGTGCAACCTATACACTCGTTATTCAATGTATTGCTATCGTTTTTGCCATATGTGTATTTAGTTTCGATGCATATTTTGTTGCTCATCAAACGACATGTTTCTTTCCAACGAGTATATGTCAAAGTTCGGCTCCGATTCGTGGTGTTCTTTATACGAAAGACAATTTCGAAAAAGTTAAAATACCTCTGATTATTACACAGCTCGTTTGTGGCGGTATTTTTTTTCTTTTTTTTTTATTTTTTTTTTTTTTTTTTGCTTTGCTTTGCCTAAAATGTTTTTTTTTTTATGCAGACCTTTGGTTACGATGATGTTTTTGTGTTGAATGGTGGTTTAGGTAAATGGAAGGAATTCGGTTTGCCTCTAGAATCTGGATCTCCAAAG
>ERZ781398.4358-NODE-4358-length-10379-cov-3.558601_pt1 | contig 10379 bp, 11 predicted proteins | sample MGYA00433077_ERZ781398 | MGnify/ENA primary metagenome ERZ781398 (study PRJEB29847, sample SAMN06458254) | wastewater metagenome | isolation source: Wastewater bioreactor | place: South Africa: Cape Town | study: EMG produced TPA metagenomics assembly of the... | reverse complement strand
ACCATCAGATGCTGGCGAAGCGTCTGTACGGCGGGATCGGTAACGCCGATCTGCAGCGGCTGCTGGCTGGTCGGATTGATCTGCGGCCAGCCGCCATTGGCAACGATGCTCTGATACTGGGCAATCGCCTGCTGAATGTTCGGCACGGAATCCGGTCCGAGGATCGGCGTGTTCGACTGGACGGCGGCCGCGGTGCGGGCTGCGGCCTTGGCGTCGAACTGATCGTCCCAATTGCCGCGAGAGGGATCATTGATCAGCGCTTCAAGCGGCGTCGCATTTTGCGCAAGCGCGGGAGCGGCCAGCACGGCAGCGCCAAGAGTTGCAGCCGACCGCAGGAAAGAGCGGCGCGAAAAGGGTTCAATTCCGTTTTTCTTCGACATATCCCAACCGTTCAACGCTGCGATCCAATCATGCGCAGCCAAGAGAGGAAGCAGTAAGTAGCGCAAGCCTGCGCCAAATAACGCCGCTCAGTATCAATCCGTTCCCTTAATGCACCACCAAAAACTTGGCCACGAACTATCACAATATCGCGAAGCCAAGACCTTCAGGTCGGACGATCGTATTTCGAGAACGTTGCTTGCAGTCGACTTCCGCTGTCATAGCAATATGGCCAATTCGTGTCGCCCGGCATGAAACTTGCCTTGCTATGCAAGCGCGGAAGAAAAGCCATGTCGCATCTGCTAAAATACCACAACTGCGCGTGGTTCATAGCGTGTCCTGACATGACGTCAATGGCTTAGCGGTTCTGCACAGCGGATGTGACGGAAGGTGAAGAGCCGACGTGGCAAAAAGCGCACAACGGCCGTGCTGGAGACACGCTCAAGCCGGACACGCAGGGAAACGTGTCCAGCTTGCTTGTACCGGAAGGTCGTATGATCGGTTCCTCGCCGCAACTTACATACGGTAGGCGATGCTGTCGTTCCAGAAGCGGTCCAGACGCTGCAGGAGCTTGTTCATCTGGGTGAATTCGTCGGTGCCGATGCCGCCGACCTTGTCGATCGAGCCGATGTGGCGGTCATAGAGCTTGGCAACGGTTTCGGCGATGTCCTGGCCGGTTTCCGTCAGGCTGATGCGGACCGAGCGACGGTCGATGCGCGAGCGCTGGTGGTTGATGAAGCCGAGGTCTACCAGCTTCTTGACGTTGTAGGAAACGTTGGAGCCGAGGTAGAAACCGCGCGAGCGCAGTTCGCCGGCCGTCAGCTCGGAATTGCCGATGTTGAAAAGGAGAAGTGCCTGGACGGCGTTGACGTCGTCGCGACCCTGACGGTCGAACTCGTCCTTGATGACGTCCAGCAGGCGGCGGTGCAAACGCTCGACCAGATGGAGGGATTCCATGTAGAGAGCCCGGATATCGTCAACCTGCTGGTCCCGAGCGTTCGCAACTGCCTGCGGCTTGATTTTCGTGTTCATCATGACTTGGCCTCACTCTGTTTTGTTTGGCGGTGTCGTTTTCTTCCCGCCTTGAGTGAGACCCTATCGAATACACATAAAATTCTACTTAAACTGCAGGCTTAACAGCATCTTACCAGGAAGTGTTGCTGTCTCAGGGTAAATCAACCATTACCTGCTGCTGACGGCGACGGCGCTTTTCCTGCCATAGCAGGACCCGGAAAAGGCAATAGATCACGGCCACGCCGGCATGCAAAATCATGATCAGCGGATTGGAGCCGAATATCTCCGGCCATACCCCATACATCAATGCCTGGCCGCCTGCGGCCAGCACCCACATGACCGGCCCCCAGGATACGGTGAGCCATAATCCGAGCGCCGCGACCGGGAATACGACGGCAAGCCCCGCGCCCGCCACCTTCCAGGGCAGAGCCAGCAGATCGAAGCGTGCATGGCCTCCGAGTGAATAGCCGACCAACATCGCCCAATATTGCAGGCCGAGCCAGAAGCAGGCGATCGCGATCAGCCGCAGGAACAGCACGAACAGGATGTCCGTCAGCGTATTCTTGGGTACGGTCGAAGAATCAGATTCCATGCGCGAACAATACGTAGGAGGCATCCGCCCCGCCAGCGAGATCTTGGCTGCGGCCTTTCGCCCGGTTTTGAATCCTGGGGACAGCGTGATAGGTACGCTCTCCATATATAATGGGCCTTAGATAGACGAAGAAGGATGGCGGCATCATGGAGAACAAGACGCATCTCGTTGACGAGATCACCGGCCATCGGCGCATGCGCCGCAACCGCAAGGCCGATTGGACACGCCGCCTCGTGCAGGAAAACAGGCTGACGGTCGACGATCTGATCTGGCCGATCTTCCTCATTCCCGGCACCGGCATCCTTGAGCCGATCCCCGCCATGCCCGGCGTCAATCGCATGACCGTGGACAAGGCCGTGGAAGCGGCGAAGGAAGCAGCCGATCTCGGCATTCCCGCGCTCGCCACATTCCCGAACATCGAAATGGAGCTGCGCGACGAGACCGGCTCCAATAGTCTCGAGAAGAACAATCTCATTAATCTCGCCAGCGCCGCAATCAAGAAGGCCGTTCCGAATATCGGCGTCATCACCGACGTCGCCCTCGATCCCTTCACCAGCCACGGCCATGACGGAATCCTGCGCGGCAACGAGATCGTCAACGACGAGACGGTCGAGCAGGTGGCGCAGGCGGCAATCTATCAGGCCGATGCCGGCGCCGATATCATCGCGCCTTCGGAAATGATGGACGGACGCATCGGCGCGATCCGCCAGGCGCTGGATGCCGCCGGGCACCAGAATGTCGGCATCATGAGCTATGCGACGAAGTTCAGCTCGGCCTTCTACGGCCCCTATCGCGAGGCGATTTCGACCGGCGGCCTGCTGAAGGGCGACAAGAAGACCTATTACATCGATCCGGCCAACGGCACGGAAGCCCTGCGGGACGCCACGCTCGACGTCGAAGAAGGCGCCGACATGCTGATGGTCAAGCCGGGCCTGCCCTATCTCGACATCTGCTGGCGGCTGAAGGAAGCGTTCGGCCTTCCGACCTTCGCCTATCAGGTCTCCGGCGAGTACGCGATGCTCAAGGCCGCCGCCGCCAACGGCTGGATCGACGGCGACCGGGTGATGCTCGAAACCCTGCTCGCCTTCAAGCGCGCCGGGTGCGACGGCATTCTCACCTATTTCGCGATGGATGTGGCAAGACATCTGGCGAAGAAATAGCTTCAGGCCATCCGCTTATTGTATTTGCCGCCTCCGATACCATATGTTCGGCAAATGTTTCCCTGCCGCAGCGCGCCTTCACGCTGGAGCGCGATGCGGCGGGATCTTCAATCCGCCCATGCCCTCTACCGATCAGAACGACGGAAGGGGCATGCGCAAAGGAGAAAAGCAATGAGCCTGAACCCCAGCCCGCTCTATGCAGCACCGGAAGACTGGCGCGCCTATAGCGGCGTGCTGAGCCGGCGTATCTTCGCGTTCATCGTCGATTACATCATCGTCGCGCTGCTCTGCATTCCCGCAGCCGTGCTTCTGTTTTTCGTTTCGATCCTGACGTTGGGGATCGGTTTCGTCCTCTATCCCGTGCTCTTCATCCTTGTCGCCGGCCTCTATTTCGGCTGGACGCTCGGCGGACCCTATCAGGCCTCGCTCGGCATGCGCGCCATGGGCCTCACCATGGTCCGCGTCGACGGCCGGCGGATGGATTTCCTGACGGCGATCGTCCATCTGGCGCTCTTCTGGATTTTGAACTCCGTCCTGACGCCGCTCATCCTGCTGGTGGGTCTGTTCACTGACCGCAGCCGGTTGGTGCACGACCTGCTGCTAGGCACGGTCATCGCCCGAACGGCTTAAAACGACGCATAATCATCGGACACCACATGATCTACCGCGGAGCCTTTTGGCGCGTGGGAGAGATTTATGTGCATGATCAATTAGGAAACTTCGATCTTTAGCAAAGGACGTAGTTGACGTTTTCTAAACTTGAGCCATGCTTGTAGAAAACAGGTGCCGAAAGAAAGGTCAATCAACGGCAGATGAACACGCAGTCGACGCCATCCCCGCAGTTTTATCTGACGGCACCGGCTTCCTGCCCGTACTTGCCGCACGAGATGGAGCGCAAGGTCTTCACGCACCTTGTCGGTCCGCGCGCTGCCGAGATGAACGATATCCTCACTCAAGGCGGCTTCCGCCGCTCGCAGAACATCGCCTATCGGCCTGCCTGCGAATCGTGCAGGGCCTGCATATCGGTCCGCATTCTGGCTCAGGAATTCGAGCCCAGCCGCTCGATGAAGCGCGTGCTAGCCGCCAATAGCGACATCATCGCCACCGAATTTCCGGCGCAGCCGTCCAGCGAGCAATATTCCCTGTTCCGTCGTTATCTCGACTATCGCCACCAGCACGGAGGCATGTCCGACATGACCGTGCTCGACTATGCGATCATGGTCGAGGATACGCATGTGAATACGCGCATCATCGAGTATCGCCGCCGCGAGGAAGGCTCCGGACTGGAGCAACGTCCGAAGGGCGAGCTCCTGGCGGCCGCATTGACCGACGTCATGAGCGACGGGCTGTCGATGGTCTATTCCTATTTCAACCCCGATCTCGACGAGCGATCGCTCGGCACCTTCATGATCCTCGACCATATCAAGCGGACGAAGGCGCTTGGGCTGCCGCATGTCTATCTCGGCTATTGGGTCAGAGGCTCGCGCAAGATGGACTACAAGACCCGTTTCCAGCCACAGGAACATCTGACCCCGCGCGGCTGGGAACGGTTCGACCCTGCTGCGAACAACGACAAAGACAGCTCGCGCTGAATGTTCGCCAATCTCTCCGACCATAGAAAGGGCCTGCTGCTGACCACGTTCGGCGGCCTGGTTCTGTCGATGGACATACCGCTGATAAGGCTTTCCAGCGGCGAAGTCTGGTCGGTGCTGTCGGCGCGCAGTCTCGCGACCGTCGTCGTGGCGCTTGCCGCCCTCTTCCTCATTCGCCGCGTCACCGGTTCGGTGCGAGGCGTGCTGCCGGGCTGGCTCGGAATTCTGGTCGGCTTCTTCTACGGGCTGACGACGATCAGCTTTATTCTCGCCGTTTATTACACCACCGCGGCGAATGTGGTGTTCATCATCGCTTTGAACCCGATGTTCACGGCGCTGCTTTCCTGGATTTTCCTCAAGGAACGTCCCGCTCTTTCGACATTCGTCACCATGGCGGTCATGATCCTGGGGGTCGGCCTGATCGTTGGAGACGGCATGGAAGGCGGCCACCTGCTTGGTGATGCGCTTTCCGTGCTCGCATCCTTTTCCATCGCCTGCGCCATCACCATCAGCCGCGCCTACCGGCGGGACATGGGTTTCGCCTCGCTGCTGGCGGCCATCCTTCCGGCCGCCGTGGGCCTCTATCATGTCGCTCCGTCGGGCTTTTCCATCGATAATCCCGGCTGGATACTCCTCGACGGCGGCGTGCTGATGCCGCTTTCCTTCTGGTGCCTTGCAACAGGCACACGCTTTCTCTCGGCGCCGGAAGTGGCGATGTTCTATCTTCTGGAAACGATCCTGGCGCCGATCTGGGTTTGGCTGATCTTCGCCGAGGCGCCGACCAACATGACACTCGCCGGCGGCGCGATCCTGATCCTCGCGCTGGCCGCGCACTCGCTCTGGCAGGCGCGGGTGAAGGCAAGAGCGGCGCTGGCGACGCAGGACCTTGCACATTGCAAGTAATGCCTGCCCAATGTTATAACAAGGTTATTACATTGGAGCCACGAGATGAACGTCACCATCCGCAAGATCGGCAATTCCGAAGGCGTGATTATTCCGAAGGAAGTTCTCGATCAGCTGGGGCTTGGCGCTGGCGATATGTTGGAACTCAGCTTGAAAGACGGCGGATTGCTGATGCAGCCGACCGACGCGGATTTTGCCCGCCAAAGTGGCGCTCAAGAAGCTGGCTGAATAATGCCGAGGATCTTTCTGACCAAGCGGCTCATCGAGCAATTGCACAAGATACAGATCAAAAGATTCGGCGGCTCCCGTGGTCTGCGAGATGAGGGTTCTCTTGAATTCGCCTTGGCAGGCCCCATTAATAAAGCCGAATATGGCAGCGATGATATCATCGAACTGGCAGCGGCCTATCTATTCGGGCTGGCGAAAAATCATGCCTTCATAGATGGCAACAAACGCATCGCCATCGTGGCGACCGCAGTCTTTCTTATGGACAATGGCTACCGCATTCAAACGACGGACGCCAATCTTTACAGTTTCGTCGTAGCCGTGGCCGCAGGAGAAATCGACAAAAAGGGAGCGACACGCTTCCTGCGCGACGTCTGCGTTCCCTTCACCGATTGAACCTCTGCCACGACGACCGGCCCTCGGCACGGCTCAGGCTCGTCGAAATGACGCACCACCCTCCCCTTCGCCAAGGCTCAGAGCATTCGTCGCGGCAATCGACCCAGCGGGTCGATTGCCTGGACTTAGCCGGACTGCTTACCCAGAAAACCTGCCGCTTCTGGGGAAGCCCTTCGGCACGGCGCGGCCGGCGCCGGCGCGGTCGCCCAGCCATTCCGCCAGCTCGTCCTTCGTCTTGGTGAAGGTGCGGCCGGCGCTGTCTTCCCAGGTCAGGCCATCGGCCATCACGAAGCAGCGGATGTCGGAAATGCCGCCATCCTTGTATTTCTGCAGGCGCACGCCCTTGCCGCGCGACATTTCTGGCACCTGCTCAAGCGGGAAGATCACCATCTTGCGGTTCTCGCCGACCACGGCGACGTGATCGCCCGAAACCGGAACCAGAAGCTTGGTCTCGTCGGGATAGGAGACGTTCATGATCTGCTTGCCCTTGCGGGTATTGGCGACCAGTTCCGCTTCCGCAACGATGAAGCCGTTGCCGGCCGTCGACGCGATCATCTGCTTGCGCTGGGGATCGTGGACGAAAGCGGTCAGCACGTCCTGATCGTTTTCCATATCGATCATGATGCGCAGCGGCTCGCCATGACCGCGGCCGCCGGGCAGCTTGTCGCCGCCGAGTGTATAGGCCTTGCCGCCCGTGGTGATGATCAGGATCTTGTCCGTCGTCTGCGCTGGGAAGGCAACCTTGAGGCCATCGCCTTCCTTGAAGGTCAGCGACGACGTATCGGAAATATGGCCCTTGAGAGCGCGAATCCAGCCCTTTTCCGAGACGACTACCGTGATCGGCTCCTTCTCGATCATCGCCTGCTGGATGGCTGCATCGTCGGCTTCGGGCGCTTCGGCAAACTGCGTGCGGCGGCGGCCGATTTCAGTCGCCTTGGCGAATTTCTTCTTCACCTCGCCGATTTCCCAGGAAACCGTCTGCCATTGCTTTTCGTCCGAAGCGAGGAGAGCCTCGATATCGGCCTTCTCCTTGGTCAGGCCGTCGAATTCCTTGCGGATTTCGAATTCTTCCAGCTTGCGCAAGGAGCGCAGCCGCATGTTGAGGATCGCCTCGACCTGATTGTCGGTAAGGCCGAACCGCTCCATCATGACGGGCTTCGGCTCATCTTCCTCGCGGATGATGGCGATGACCTCATCGATGTTCAGATAGGCAACCAGCAAACCGCCGAGGATTTCGAGCCGCTTTTCGATCGCCGCCAGACGGAAGCGCGAGCGGCGCAACAGCACCTCGCGGCGATGGTCCAGCCACTCCTTCAGCACCTCGTTCAGCGCCATGACCTTCGGGATGCGGCCCATGGACAGGACGTTCATGTTGAGCGGGAAGCGGCTTTCCAGCTCCGTCAGCTTGAACATCGATTCCATCAGGATGGTGGCGTCGACCGTACGGCTCTTCGGCACGAGGACGACGCGGATATCCTCGGCGGATTCATCGCGGATGTCTTCGAGCAAAGGCAGTTTGCGGGCGATCAGGAGTTCGGCGATCTTCTCGATCAGCCGGGACTTCTGCACCTGGAACGGAATTTCCGTGACGACGATCTGATAGCCGCCGCGGCCGAGATCCTCGATTTCCCACTTGGAGCGAACACGGAAACCGCCGCGACCGGTCTTGTAGCTTTCGATGATGCTCTGGCGATCATCGATGATAATGCCACCGGTCGGGAAATCCGGACCGGGAATGTAAAGTTCCACCAGCTTCTCGACGGTCGCATCGCGATCCTTGATCAGATGCAGAGCCGCATCGCAAAGCTCGTGGGCATTGTGCGGCGGGATTGACGTCGCCATACCGACGGCGATACCGGAGGAACCGTTGGCAAGCAGATTCGGAAAGGCGCCGGGCAGAACGATCGGCTCGGAGTTCGACTCGTCGTAGGTGTCGCGAAAGTCCACCGCGTCCTGATCGATACCTTCGAGCAGCAGTTCGGAAACCGCCGTCATCTTGGATTCGGTGTAACGCATCGCGGCTGGGCTATCGCCATCGATATTGCCGAAGTTGCCCTGCCCGTTGACCAGCGTGTAGCGCTGCGAGAAATCCTGCGCGAGGCGCGCCAGCGCATCATAGATCGACTGGTCGCCATGCGGGTGATAGTTACCCATCACTTCGCCGACGATCTTGGCGCATTTGCGGAAGGCGGCGTTCGGGCGCAGCCCCATCTCGCTCATCGCATAGACGATGCGTCGATGCACCGGCTTCAACCCGTCGCGAACGTCGGGAAGCGCGCGCTGCGTGATCGTCGACAAGGCATAGGCCAGGTAGCGCTCTTCGAGCGCGGCCTTCAGATCGACCGGAACGATGTTGTCGTCGCCGTCACTGGGCGGCGGTGTCAGATTTTTTCCCATGGCCCTTGACTATCGGAGATGGCGATTCCCGGCAAGAAATCGGCCGAAAGCACCTGTGGATGAAGGCATTTCAGGCGCCTTACGAGAGGGCGACCGGTGCATTTTTGCTGCACCTGCTTTCAATTCTCATTCTCATTGGATTTTTCAAGAAAGATCAATATAAGTCAGCGCAGTACACGCTCAATCGGTACACCCCCGCCAATATCACCGGCCCAACGAGGAAACGCCATTATGACTTTCTATCGGACCACGCGGATGATGCTTTGCAGCGCCGCAATCCTGTCTTTCGCCAGCTCGGCCTTCGCGCTTGACGGCAATGATCTACTGAAAAAGATCAACGACGTCTACGGCCAGCAGGGCGGTTCGATCGCCGCAACGAGCATTGATGTCGACGACAGCACGGTGACGCTGAAGGGCGCAACCTTCAAGGCCCCCGGCATGGACGACAGCATTCCGCTCGGCGACATCACCCTGGACGGCGTCGAAGAAAACAACGGCGGCTACACGATCGAAGAGATCGATTTCGCCGATGTCGACTTCAGCAAGGATGGCGCTTCCGTTTCCGCCACCGACCTGAAGCTGAACGGCGTCGAAATCCCGGCGGACACGACCAAGGGCGACCTCAGCTCCCTGCTCTATTACAAGAGCGCTCATGCTGGCGCGGTATCCGTTACGAAGGATGACACCGAAGTGTTCTCCATCGAAGGCGCCGACGCTACCATGAACAAGCGCGACGACAAGTCCGGCCTCGACTTCGACGCCAAGATCAACGGCATCAAGGCCGATCTCAGCAAGGTCGACGACCAGAAGACCAAGGACGCAATCGAAGCGCTCAAGCTGCAGCAGCTCTATGGCACTGTCTCCATGAAGGGCAGCTGGGAGATCGCTCCCGGCACGATCAACATCAGCGAATATTCCTTCGATTTCAAGGATATCGGCAAGCTGAACCTGGCCTTCAGCATTTCCGGCTACACGCCTGCCTTCGCGAAGTCGATGCAGGAAGCGCTGAAGACGGTTCGCTCCAATCCGAACCAGCAGGAAGCACAGCAGTCCGCCGGCCTTGCCCTGCTCGGCCTGCTGCAGCAGCTGACCTTCAATAGCGCCCAGATCCGCTTCGACGATGCGTCCATCACGGCTCGCGCGCTCGATTTCGCCGGCAAGCAGCAGGGCGTTACCGGCAAGCAGCTCGCCGACACGCTGAAGGCAATGACGCCGATCATGATGGCGCAGCTCAACGTTCCGGACCTGCAAAACGCCGTATCGGCTGCCGTCAATTCCTATCTCGACAATCCGAAGAACCTGACGGTGACGGCCGCTCCGGGCAAGCCGGTGCCGGTGCCGATGATCATCGGTGCGGCCATGGGCGCACCGCAGACGATCCCGCAGGTCATCGGCCTGACGGTGTCCTCGAACAATTAATCTACGTTCATCGAACCATCTCGAAACCCGGCGATCTCGGTCGCCGGGTTTTTCTTTGTCCGCAGCGCAGGTTTTCTATCGCTGCTGATGCATCCTGAGCTCGCTCAGCGCATGAGCCAGCAGGCTCAGCAATTCTTCCGTGGTCGCGCCGTCGCGCGCCTGAACGGACATGCCCTGCACGATGGCGCCCAGAAAACGGGCAAGGGAGCGGGCGTCAGTATCCGGCCGCATGTCTCCTTCGCTAATGCCCCTTTCGATCCGTTTGACGAAGATATCCAGCGTCTGCAGACGCATGGATGCCAC
>ERZ781398.4351-NODE-4351-length-10397-cov-3.460839_pt1 | contig 10397 bp, 8 predicted proteins | sample MGYA00433077_ERZ781398 | MGnify/ENA primary metagenome ERZ781398 (study PRJEB29847, sample SAMN06458254) | wastewater metagenome | isolation source: Wastewater bioreactor | place: South Africa: Cape Town | study: EMG produced TPA metagenomics assembly of the... | reverse complement strand
GTAGATTTCAAGAAGCGACTTTTCAAATACGTCAGTCAAGAAACCGCCTAAGTGTGTCGCGAACCCACCCCACATAAGGGGCGATTGGTTTGGTGTAATCTAGTTTTTCCTGTTCAGTTAGGGGCGGGTCATTGCTAGTGTCTCGCAGTATTTGTGAAAATGTAGAGGTGTCCGTAGTGCGGGGAAGGACTTCGAACATTGCTAGTTTGGATGTGCTGCCATCGCGGGAGAGGTATTGGCAAACGACTGTTGTCGTCGTCACCTCTGCATTCTTGTTTAATACGCTGAAATTCAGGGTTGCGCTATAATATACCGGCTTCATCCTGCCTTTATCAAATTCCTTCAGATACACGTCCTTGAGATATGGGTTATTCTCGTATCGTTCCTCGACATCGGTCCGTGTAGCAGGTCTGTTGCTAAGAAAAAATCTGTTGCGCTCATAGGTAGATGGAGCCACGAGATATTTTTTAAGTTTCGCCTCGCAGGCTGTCAGGATTGGCGGATCAAAGATGCCAAAGCTGTAGATCAACAGCAAAGCGGCAAGCACTGCAACCACGCTAACAATCAGCTTCATCAAAACTCCCGCGAATAGCTTTGCGGCATTCTCTCGCATGAAATCAAAAGGTGGTTCGGTGACAGATGTTGCAACTTTGAATTACGGTGATAGTGCACTAATTTCTTTCAATAGGGGCCTTGGTTGGGCCCAGATAAGATGGGCATCGGTTGGCTAGATAGAACATACTTTCTTATTTGAGTGCACCGTCACCGTAATTGCGTAATTGCGGGCGCCACTGCTTATTACACATACAAAAGTTGCTAACACTATTCGACGCATTCTGCCCCCCATAGAATTACGGTGACAGTGCACCAATTATTCCCCGATGACGGCCTTGGCTTTGCGGCCGCGGCGAGCCGGCTTGAGGGTGGTGTTGGTGAGGTCTTCGAGTCGGTCGAAAAAGTCGGTATTGCCGATGGGGCGACCGATGCTTTCGGCGCGGCGAAGCGTGGCAAACGCCATCTCTTCTTCTGTGGCGGTGAGGAGGGCGGCGAAATCGGGAAAGCGAGTGCGAACCGGTGTTGTGGTCGTGACGCCGTCATCCTCAATCAGTCCAAGTTGTGCCGCGACACTCGACCATCGCCAATCGGCAGCCCGTTCGACAAGGCGAGCGCGCACCGGATTGAGGGCGACGTAGCGGAGCGCCGTCGCCAGATGTTCTTCATCCATGGCGACACAATCGAAGCGGCCCTGCCAGAAATGGCCGGTCCGGCGCAGCCTTGCATGGATATGGCCGGCATAGGTGCGATGAACGCGAGACAGTGCGCGGCGAATACCGTCGGCATCCGCCGGAATGAGGATGAGGTGAACATGGTTGGGCATCAACACCCAGCCCCAGACCTCTACGCCGGCGGCGCGACAATGATGAGCTAGGAGATCGCGATAGAGCGCATAGTCATCATCGCAAAAGAAGGTTTGCGCCCGCCCGTTGCCGCGTTGGGTAACGTGATGTGGGGTATCGTGGATGACGATGCGAGCGAGACGGGCCATTGGTTGCGTTGGTCAAATTTGAGAGCTTATTTGAGTGTACTGTCACCATAATTAAGGGCACAGGAAGTGTGGTAGAGGAGCTTACCATAGAATTTCAGTAGGTAAGTCTTACATTGTCTACAGCAACTCCGGCGTCAGTACCTTGTATGCCGACGTAGCTGCAGGCCGCTTCAATCCGCTGATATCGGCTCTGGACGATGGCGTTTGTGCTCAAATAGACATAAAACTGTACCGGCTTCAGAACGCCTTGATCGAACTGCTTCAGCTTCTCTTCGCGCATCGAAGGGCTGTCGTCGGTCTTTTCAAGGTAGCTTGCGAACGCACCGCGACCCATTGGAAATTGGGATTTTGAATGGTCGACTTGTGTATAGGTAGCTGATGAACCAAGGCGGAATTTCAATGCAGCTTCGCACGTTGCCACCATTGTTAGCGCCGCCGCGGGTTTTGATGGTGAGGTCGCTTGCCACTCACTCGTGTTTTGAGGAAGAGGCTTCTTTTCTGGCTCGGTATAGCCAAACTCCTGATTGCACGCGTCAACCTCTTTGACCGCTGCAGAGGTCATTTTGTCGAAGAAGTCGGTAGTTTCTCCTGCATTGAAACGCTTTACGTCTTTCCAGAGACGAAAGCAGAACGAGGCCCGAATGTCAGGAAATTCCGCTCGGCAATCATCCGCTTCGGCAACCATGAGAGCTAATGAACCATATGTCTTTTCTCCTGCTTTCGCTCGGGCTTCTTCTCTTAGTGCATCGGTGCATTTGAATTTTCGTTCGGCAAGCTTGGCAGCCTTCTCCTCCTGCCATGCCTGGTAGTATTGCCAGCCAACAACACCGCCGACAATCGCGGCGCTCGCGATTACCACTACGCACGCGGTTGCGATCAAAACCTTTAGCCAAACGTCCATAAGTGTCTCTCAGAAATTTTAAGGAGTACCAGTGCGGATGCCGTTACTTCAGCTGAACAGCCGCCTGAATGTGTCGCGAACCCATCCCGTATAAGAAGGGAGCGCAAGCGGAGAATGCAGTCAGAAGTAGCTGAAGCCGCATTGCCGCCCGCAGCTTTCTTAAAGCTGCGTTTCTAACCACTCCGCGTTCGTTTTGCCGTCGACCATTACGTAGAGACGGTCCGCCTTGGAGGTGTCTTCATTGTCAGTTGGATACTGACATATGGTGGTGCCGCGAATTGGTGTGCCATAGGCGTTAGGAGCATCGTAAGTTATAAGAACCTCAAACATCCGAGGTTTTACACGGCCTCGGTCAAAATCCTTCATCCTCGCTTCCTGGATGATCGGCCCATATTCATCCCCGGCCAGATAGCGTTTGTAGTCGGCACGGTTGAGAGGTTCTTCGGATTCTTTGATTTCGATCCGCTTGTATCCCGACGGCGCCAAAAGTCTCAATTTCAAAACTTCTTCGCACACGGTCACTAGTTTCGATTCAGAAAAATTGCAGCCGCCAATTGCTGGCAGCAAAAAAGCCACGCTGACCAATCTCCACAATCTAATCACGAAATCCCCCACTCAAAGCGCAGGGTTGTATTTCGCATGTTTTGAAAAGGTATGCCAGTGACAGATATTGCAACTTTGGGTGTGAAATTCACAATCGTTGGTGCCGATCAGGTCGCCACGGGGATGAATCGTGTTGCCGTTGCGGCAAACAAAGTGGAGTCGGAAGTTGGGGCCGCGGCGCGCGCGATTGGCACGCTAGGCGGCAAGGCGGCCGCAAGCACAGGAGCCATCAGTAAGGCGACGGCTGGCATGATAGAATGGAAGAACAGCTGTTCTTCTACAGCGGGAGCCGTCGACAAGGTTGCAGGTTCACTCACCGGCATGAATGCGGAAAGCCAGAGCAACCAGAATTCAATCGAGGCGGTGAGCATAAAGGCGAAAGACCTGAAGGATGTCCTCATTGAAATGGGCACCCGAATGGCAAGTGGCGACTCCCCATTTATGATTGCCCTTCAACAAGGCGGAAAATTGGGCGAAATGTTCAGCGGAGCACGGGGGCTTACTGGGATTGTGAAGGGCCTAGGCAATGCATTTCTAACAATGCTTAATCCCATAGGCTTGGTAACGCAGGCGCTCACCTTTGCAGGAGCTGCGGCAGTACAATATTTTTTAAACGCTGGCCGGGACGTTAAGAGCGTTGACGAGATACTGAAGCGACATGCAGAGCATATTGCAGAGCTCGGGCCGACTTATCAGAAAATGAACGAGCAAAACGAAGAGGCTTTAAAGTTAGGCCCAGCTATCACAAACGCCAATCTGAAAGACGATTACAAAAGCGCCCAGAAAACGCTCAAAGCTGAAGGTGAAAAGGCGTCTCGTTCAATTCTTGCAGATATGCTCGGGCAGCAGGCGCCATATGCCGATCAGATAGTATATATACCGCCAACTACTTTTGATCCGGCGATAGAAGCTATTGAAAGATTCAAAAAGTCGATTGAGTCCGGGAAGATAGAGGCGATAGAATTTCAAAGAGAAATAATTGAGCTTCAGAATTCTGGAAAAATAACAGAGGAAGCTGCGGAAAAACTGCGAGAGTATTCGAAAAACGCAGTTGCAGCTCAAAGTAAACTCTCGGTGTTGCGTGACAAAATCGACCCTGTTGCACAGGCATTTGCCGATATGCAGGGTAAAGTTAATAAAATAAATCCTTTTGGTGCCAGTAAATTGCAAGAACCTCAACGGGTGCTTGATGATTTACTTCGAAATCTACAAGCAAATCAAAGTAGTGCGGAAGAGCTAAATCAGAAAATCCGCGAGCTTAGCAACGTTCATCCTGACCTTTCTCAGGCTTTGGAGGAAATTCGGCAGTTTGGCTTGATCGCCCTACAAGCAATGAAGAATGTTCAAGGTTTAGATAACGCGGTGCGTACGACACCTCATTCCAGCCGATACTCCCAAGAGGAGACGGTTAGGCGCGTAAAAAACTTCGATGATCGATTTGGTCCAGATGTCGCTGCGCCCCTCAAATACAGCGATATACGCGAACGTCTGAACGCACAAAAAAAAGCACTTCAGCCGCCAACAACTATCGACGGAGGAGCAGGGCTCGGCTCCAATCGTGACATGGTTCGCCCAGTCCAGGAGGCTACGAGCGCATATGATACTCTGCAAAAATCTGTCGAGTCGCGGATTGAGCAAATGCAGACGGAAGCACAGACTATTGGGCTTAACAGCATTGCCGTCGAAACCTTGAAAATGAATTTGGAGCTTTTACGCGCGACAGAAGACAAGTCTCATGCGGCGGCCCCCGGCCAAATACAAGATATCAAGAATAAAATTGCACAGTACAATGCCTTGGCGACGGCGACTGCGAACGCCAAGCTTTCGGGCGATATCCAGTTCCAGCAGGAGCAGATGGGTCGCTCAACCGTCGATCAGACGGTCGCCTCGACACAGAAGCAATATGGCCTGCCGGTCGACATGAATTCGGCCTCGGCCGGTATCATTCGCCACAACGAACAGCTGAAGTATGCCCGCGAGCTTGCTGGCGATTTCGCCACGACACTCGTCAACGGCTTGCGCAGCGGTGAAGGTTTCTGGAAGTCCATGGGGAACGCTGCGGTCACCGTGCTCAAAAAGATCTCCGACAGGTTGCTGAACGATGTGCTCAACAGCCTGTTCAAGGTCAACAGCGCGGCGAGTGGCGGCGGCGGAGGGGGCGGTTTCCTTAGTGGCCTTCTTGGTATCCTCGGCTTTGGGGGTGGCGGGGGCCCCACATTTGCAGATGGCGGCTATACCGGTGCTGGGGGTATCTATGAGCCGGCCGGCATCGTTCATGCCGGCGAGGTCGTCTGGAGCCAGAGGGATATCGCCCGGGCGGGCGGCGTCGGCATCGTCGAGGCGATGCGGCTTGGCCGGCGCGGCTATGCCGATGGCGGCGTGGTCGGCGAGGGCGGGCCGCAATTGATGCGGGCGCAGCCGGATGCTGCCGTTCCCGTCCGTCGCCTCCGGGCCGACAATCAGAACGATGCCTCCGGCTCCGCTTCCGGCGTGCATGTCACGGTCGGCGTTTCCGTCGATGAGGACGGCAATCTGAAGGCCTATGTGAAGAATGTCGCGCAATCGGAAGCGCAGAGTTCGACGCGGCAGGGGCTGAATGATTTCAATCAGCAGCTTCCCGATCGCGTCGCGCAGATCAACCGCAATCCCCGGAGGCGCTGATGGCCGTTTCCTATCCCTACAGCCTGCCGGCCTTTGCCGATCTTCTGAAGATCTCCAGCATCGTCTGGGATATTCAGCGCAATGACGAGCTTTCCGGCTCCGGCGATGGCCGGGTCTGGCAGGCGGAGCTGGCGCCGCCGCTCTGGACCGGCACGGTGACGCTGGCCGACATGTACAATGCGGAGGCGAAACAGATCGCCGCCCGCATCCGCAAGCTACACGGCGCCCAGGAGGCGCTTTTTCTTTATGATCCGCTGTCGAAATATCCGCAGGCCGATCCCGACGGGACGAAGTTCGGGAGCGCTGCGGTCAGCGTCGCAGCGCTCGGGGCCGACAATGCATCGCTCAGCCTCAAGGGGCTGCCGGTCGGCTATCGGCTGACCGTTGGCGACAAGATGCAGGTCGGCTATGGCGGCACCCGCTCCGCCTTTCTCGAAGTTTCGGAAACGGTTGGTGCCGACGGGCAGGGGATGACGCCCGTCTTTGGCGTCTTTCCGCATCTGCCGGCGGGCTTTGCCGCCGGTCTCGGCGTGACGCTGCTGTTGCCGGCCTGCAAATGCCTGGTCATGCCGGGCAGCCACAATCCCGGCACCGCGAGCGGCCCGATCACCACGGGCGCCACCTTCAAGATCATCCAGAAGAAATAGACGATGAAGAACATCACCTCCGCTTTCTTCGCGGCGCTCATCGGCGCGCGCGACAAGGGGCTCGTGCCCCGTCGTTTCGTCTGGATTACCGGCAAGGATCTCGCCGGCGGCGGGCCCGCTTCGATCGGCCTGTGGACCGGCGACGACGACATCAACATCACCGTTACTTCCGGCGTCACCGGTCTGCCGGAGGCGCGGACCTATTATGGTGGCCTTAATCTGAAGGTCAGCCCGATCCCACGCACGGCTGATCTGACGATCCAGACCGTAACCATCACCATCGGCCAGATCGCGCCCGCCGTGCAGCAGCTCGTGCGCGGCTACGATCTGCGGCTGGCGCCGATCGAGATCCACGACATGTCGTTCGATACCGGCACGCGCCTGCCGAGTGCGGCGCCTGAAATCGCCTTTCTCGGCATTGCCGACGGCGCGCCGGTGAAGACGCCGGCCGTGGGGCAGGATGGCGATATCGAGATTTCAGCCATCTCCGCCGCCATCGCCATGCTGGAGCGCACCAACCCGGCCAAGTCTTCCTACGAAGGCCAGAAGCGCCGCAGCGGCGATGAATTCGGCCTTTATTCCAGCACCGTTGCCAATTGGCAGATCCCCTGGGGGCAGAAATGAACAGCGATCTCGTCAGGGTCAAGAACTGGCGCGCCTGCTTCGTCGCCGAGATCGATCGGCTGAAGCGTACGCCCTTTGCCTGGGGCAGCCATGATTGCGGCCCGGGCCTTGCCGGCAATCTGGTGCTGGCGATCACCGGCGTCGATTGCGCCGCCCAGTTTCGCGGCGAATATTCGACTGCCGCCGGCGCGCTGAAGACGATGAAGGCGGCGGGCTTCGACAATCTCGCCGATCTCGTCGCCAGCATGTTGCCCGAGATTCATCCGAGCGGAGCTGGCATCGGCGATATCGCCGCCGTCCCGCATGAAGGTCCCTTCGGCTACGCGCTCGGCGTCGTCAATGGCGAACGCATCTTCGTGCTGCGCGAGACGGGGCTTGGCACCGTTGACCTGCTCGACGCCAAGCGGGCCTTCAAGGTCGGCTAATCAGTTTCTCGATACCAATTTTATCTCTGACCGGTGACAAGTCGGCGTAGCTTTGCCTGCGACGGCCCCTTCCCATGCGCCAAGCGAGGTCGTCTGATCCATGAAATATCTCATTCTGCTTCTGAACGTCCTCAGCTTCTGGCTGATGGCGGACGTGGCGCATGCCGAGCTTATCTCTGCGGCAATTACCGCGATAGGTAGTTTTCTCGGCTCGATCAGCATCGGCAAGCTGGTACTGACGGTCGCCATCAATATCGGCCTGTCGCTGATCGAGAAAGCGATGGCGAAGAAGGATCAGCAGCCGGCCGGCACCAAGCTCGAGATCAGCATGGGGGATGATCATGCGATGTCCTTCATCGTCGGCAGTTACGCGACTGCGGGTAAACGCAAGTACGCCGGCACCTGGGGAGACGACGGCAAGACGCCGAACGCCTATTTCACCGATGTCATCGAAATCGGCAGCCTTCCCAACCGCGCCGGCGAGCGTGGCCTGACCAGCGTCTGGATCGACGACCAGAAGGTCGGCGTTCTCTGGGACCAGCCGCATCCGGACGGTCGCGGCTTCCCCGTGCTGCAATATCGCGTCAAGAACAAGGATTATCTCTGGATCAAGTTCCTCGACGGCACGCAGACTGGTCCCGATCCCTTCCTGATGGCCAAGTTCGGCAGCCATGCCGAACGGCCCTGGAAATCGACGATGATCGGCCGCGGCTGCCAGGTCGTCATCCTCACCTCCCGCTACAAGGGTGTTCCTGCGGGTCTGTTCGAACCGCATCCGCTGCCACTCTACGATGTCCGCAAGGATTCCTCGGTCGGCGGCAACGGTGGGCATCGCTGGACCGATTCCTCGACGTGGCAACCCAGCACCAACCCTGCCGTCATAGTCTACAACCTGGCCCGCGGCGTCTACTACGGGCCTGAATGGGTTTATGGCGGCCAGAATATCGGCGCCTTCTGCCTGCCTGCAGCGAACTGGATGGCTGCGGCCAATGCTTGTGATGCATCCGTTCCGCTCGACGGCGGCGAGAGCGAATCCGCCTTTCGCGCCGGCTACGATGTCCAGTGCGATCAGGAGCCACTCGACGCCATATCCGAACTGTTGAAGGGCTGCAATGGCCGTATCGCCGAAGTCGGCGGCGTCTTCAAGATGCTGGTGGGGACGCCGGGCGCGGCGGTTTATTCTTTCACGGATGACGATATCGTTGTCACGGAAGAACAGGACTTCCAGCCGTTCCCGGCTCTTTCCGCGACCTACAACGCTATCGAGGCCACCTATCCCGAGCCCGCGGAAAAATGGGCGACCAAGGACGCCCCCGGCCGCTACAATGCCGATCTCGAAGTGCAGGATGGCAATCGGCGTCTGCCGGCGCAAGTCCAACTGCTGGCCGTTCCCTTCGCCAACCAGGTGCAGCGCGTCGGCCTGGCGATGATCCAGGATTATCGACGCTTTCGCGTGCACCAGGTATCTCTGCCACCGGACGCCTATCCCCTGGAGCCGAACGACGTCGTCTCCTGGTCTTCGGCTCGCAACGGTTATGACGAGAAGAAATTCCTCGTCGTCAAGGTTGAGCCGCAACCGAATTTCCTGATTGTCGTCACGCTGAAGGAAGTCGATCCCGCCGACTATGACTGGCATCCGGGTCTGCAACTGCCGACTGCCATCGGCTGGCTCGGCCCTATCACGCCGCCATCGCAGCCGATGATCGGCTGGACTGTGGAGCCCTCGACAATCAAGGACGCGGGCGGCATCGATCGCCGCCCGGCGATCAAGATCAGCTGCGCGCCGGATCTCGATGACGTTGCGGGCGTGTGGGTGCAGGTGCGCCTCAAGGAAACTGGCGATGTCGTATTCGATAGCGACGCGAACCCTTACGCCTCTCCGTTTTCGTGGATCATCTCCGGCCAATGGACATTGCCGAACACGAACTATGAGGCGCGGGGAAGGTATCTTCCGCAATCGAACCGGGCGACGGACTGGTCAGCCTGGTTGACCGTCAAGACGCCGAACGTGCTTATTCAGGCGGCCGATGTCCTTGATGGTGCGATCATTCAATCGAAGATCGCCGACGCTGCCGTGACGGCTGCGAAGATCATGGACGAGGCAATCACGAGCCTCAAGCTTGCCGATCAGGCAGTTTCCGCCGCGAAACTTCAGGTTTCCGCCGTGACGGCCGATGTGCTGGCGAGTGGTGCTGTGATTGCTTCGAAACTCGCTGATGGTGCCGTCACGGCTCGCGCGCTTGCCCAGGGCGCGGTAGACGCGACGTCTCTCGCCAGCGGCCTCAAGGCGGTTGAAGTCGTCAATGCCCTGCCGACAACGGGCAATGTCGAAGGCCGGCAGGTCTACCTTACGACCGATGGCAAGCTGTATCGCTATCACAATGGCGCCTGGACAGCTGCTGTCGCTGCCGACGACATCAACGGTGCGTTGAACAGCGCGCAGATTGCCGATAGCGCCATCACGAGCAACAAGCTCGCAGCGTTGGCCGTGGACGCGAGCAAACTCGCCGATGGGTCTGTGAGTGCTGCCAAGCTCGCGGCCAATGCCGTTGATGCCACGAAATTCGCCAACAACATTCGGCCGGTGGAAATCGTTTCAAGCTTGCCAAATACGGGCAATGTTGAAGGTCGTACCGTCTATCTGACCACCGATGACAAGCTCTACCGATATACCGGTAGCGCATGGACTGCCGCGACGCCGGCATCCGATATCACCGGCCAGATGACCGATGCACAGATTTCCGCGCTGGCCGCCGCCAAGGTAACTGGCACGCTGGTATCCTCGCAGATTGCGGATGGCGCGATCACGAACCAGAAGCTTGCCGCGTTAGCGGTGGATGCCGCGAAGCTGGCCGACAATGCCATCACGACGACGAAGATTGCCGATAACGCGATCTCGACGCCGAAACTGCAGGCCAACGTGATCACGGCCGACAAGATCGCGGCGAATGCCGTCACCACGAGCGCCCTTGCGGTAGGCGCAGGCAAGA
>ERZ781398.4345-NODE-4345-length-10407-cov-3.508501_pt1 | contig 10407 bp, 8 predicted proteins | sample MGYA00433077_ERZ781398 | MGnify/ENA primary metagenome ERZ781398 (study PRJEB29847, sample SAMN06458254) | wastewater metagenome | isolation source: Wastewater bioreactor | place: South Africa: Cape Town | study: EMG produced TPA metagenomics assembly of the... | reverse complement strand
CGAGTAGGTCACGCGCCAGACGCACCCGCCCATGTCGTCGGTCACGAAGAGCGAGCCGTCGCGCCCCTCCGCCACGGCGACCGGTCGACCCCAGACGTTGCCGGCCGGCGTGACGAAGCCGGTCATGAAGTCGACGTACTCGCCGGTGGCCCGGCCGTCCTTCAGCGGGACGTGAATGACCTTGTACCCCGTGCGCCGCGTCCGGTTCCACGATCCGTGCTGGGCGGCGAACGCGGAGCCCCGGTACGCCTCGGGGAACTGCTGGCCCGTGTAGAACGTCATCCCCAGCGACGCGGAGTGCGACTGGATGAGGACGTCGGGCACGATGACCTTGTCGCGCAGCTCGGGATGCTTGCCGGCGTGACGTGGATCCTCGTTCGGGCCGATGTAGAACCACGGCCAGCCGTAGAAGCCGCCGTCCTTCACGCTCGTGACGTAGTCCGGGACGAGGTTGTCGCCGAGCTCGTCGCGTTCGTTCGCCGACGTCCAGAGCTCGCCGGTGTCGGGGTGGATGGCGAGACCGACCGGGTTCCGGATCCCGTACGCGTAGACACGCTCGTTCGTGCCGTCGGGAGAGAGCTCGAAGATCCGCGCGCGTCGCGCCTCGGCCTCGTTGTCGGAGACGTTCGAGCGCGAGCCGACGGAGACGAACAGCTTCGAGCCGTCCCGTGAGAACACGATGTCGCGCGTCCAGTGCCCGCCACCGGGGAGGCGTCCTCCGCCGCTGACCTTGTCGTAGACGTCGGACGGGGCGCCGCGCGCCTTCGTATCGCCGGTGCTGTACGGGAAGCGGACGATCGAGTCCGTGTTCGCGACGTAGAGCCACTTCGGATCGGTCGCCGGATGGAAGGCCATCCCGAACGGCTGCCGGAGCCCTTCGGCGAACATCGACACGACCTCGGGCTTGCCGTCGCCGTCGGCGTCGCGCAGCACGCGGATGCGGTTCGATTCGGACTCGGTGACGAAGAGGTCGCCGTTCGGAGCGACCCGCACCATCCGTGGCTCCTGGAGGCCAGACGCGAACAGCGTGACCTGGAACCCGGGCGGCACCTGCGGAGTCGCCCCGTCGGGACGCGGAGCGCGCCGAGCGCTGTTCTCGGCCGACTTCGTCGCGTACGGCGGGGGAAGATCCGCCGGCGTGATCTTGCGTCGGACGCCCGGCGCGTCGGTCGTCCAGTCACCCATCGCGGCCTCTCCGGTGAGGACCTGGTCGGGCGGTGGCGACGGTTGCGCCGGCGGAGGTGCGGGCACGGGGTTGTCGCGCTTGCAGCCGCTCGCGAGCAGGCCGGCGGCGAGAAGCGCGGCGGCGAGCGAGCGTGCGCGCATCATGCGACGAGGAGGAGCTGGCGTCCGAGCTCGCCCGGACGAAGACACCAGGCGGGCTGGCGGTCCTTGATCACCGACACCTGTGAGTGCAGCGCCGGCGGGAACGTCGGGCGCCCCACGAGGAACGCTCCGAGCGACGCGAGCGCGGGCTCGTCGGCGACGACGACGATCCGCTCGCCGCGCGCCAGCAGCAGCGGTGCGATCACCGCGGGCGGCGCCTCACCGGTGAGGAGCGGGAGCGTCTCGATCACGCCGACGTAGTCGGTGCGATCGGCGAAGAGCTCGGCGGTCTGCACGGCCGCGGGGAGCGGGCTCGTGATGAAGCGATCGAAGCTCGGCTCCTCCGTGAGGCGGATCTTGTTCCCGAGCGCGCGGACGATCTGCCGGCCTTCGAGGGAGAGGAATCGCTGCCCTTCCGTTACGGACGGCGAGTCGTCGACCACGAGCGACGAGCGAAGGAGATAGACTTCCACGCCCCCAATCTACTCGATGGGCGAGCTCTCTTCGACGGCGACGCGCCGCGATGAGGTCGACGGGGCGAGCGCGAGCATCCTCCTTGCCGCAGAGCGCGAGGAATCATGCTCCGTGTCAGCGCGCTCAACGCGCTCAACGCGAGAGGAGGGTGGTCTTCTCGTCGCAGACGACGGACGGATGCCGGATCCCGTAGACGTTGCGCCACGCATCCACGAGCTTCTTCATCGAAATCTCGTAGTAGCGGCCCCACGACATGACGACGACCTTCTCCGCGTCACCGCTCCCGCGCGTGCCGACGGCGGTCACCCAGTGCGAGGACAGCGACCCGGTGGTGTTGTACCAGACCATCACCGGATGGCCGCCGGCGAGCTCGCGGCGGAGGAACGCGGCGCCGTCCTTCGGATGCTCGAGCGTGCACCCGAGCTCGGGGTGGTACTTCTGGAGGTAGTCGGCGATCTGACGACCCATCGTGCCGATCACCCAGTGAACGCCCTTCCGGTCGGCCTCCTCGGGCGATACGTCGATCCAGTAGAGCTTCAGGGTGTTCGCGACCGCGGTCGGACCGCACTTGCCTCGCTCGTCGAACCATCCCGTGGAGTCCGGCTGGTCCCACGGCTTCGGCATGCCGGCAGGTTGGCGGACACGGACCATGTCGCTCTCCGCGAGCGGGGAGCTCTGGAGCTGGTCGGCCGTCGCCTCCATGTCCGCCTCGTCCCCGCCGTCCTCCTCGGCGGCGCAGGCCGTGATGGCGAGCGCCGCGAACGCGATCGAAACGAGCTTCGTGATTCCCTTCCGCCAGGACATCGTCTCCGAAACGGAGAGCAAGGCCTGGGCCGGCGAGATTGGCCGGGATTTACCGCGTTTTCAGGGGGGCTCGGGGTGGATTTGTCCCACCCGAGCGGATCGCCCGGGGACCAGGGCAGGGGGCACGCGGGTCACGCGCGAAGCGTGAGCGCCTTCGGCAGGACCTCGATCTCGAGAGGCAGGCTGCCCATCGGCTCGCCGTCGACGTCGAGGAGAAACGCGCTCCTCGCGTCCTCGTTCATGAGATCGAGCTTCACCTTCTGTCCCCGGAGGTGAACGGTGCCGGCCTGTCCGATGTGCTCGCCGGAGTAGATGCTCCCCGAGGTCATCGCGAACCCGAGCTTCGAGGTGGCGCCGAGGGCGACGATCTCGAATGCGCCGTCGTCGATCTCCGCCATCGGCGCGACCTTCATCCCGCCGCCGAAGAACCGGCCGTTGCAGATCGCGATCATGAAGGAGCGGAGGAGGTGCTCCTCCGTCTTCCCGTCCGACGTCACCGTGCAGCGCACGTTGCGGAGCCGCGCGTTGAGGAGCGCCTTGAGCGATGCGCCGAAGTAGGCCGCCTTGCCTCCGAAGAAACGCGACGTAGCGGTCGACGAGCCCGCCCATTCCCACCGAGAGGATGTTGACGAAGTAGTGCCCCGTCTTGCCGCCGCCGGTGAACTTCCCCACGTCGATCGCGCGCTGCTTGCCGCTCGCGATCGCCTCGACGTAGCGATCGAGGCGATGCTCGAGGCCGAGCGTCTTGCGGAAGTCGCCGCCGGTGCCCTGGCCGATGAGCCCGAGCTGCGTGCCTTCGGCCTTGGTCCCGTAGCCGCCGCTCCGAGCCTGCATGAGGCCGTTCACGACCTCGTGGACCGTGCCGTCGCCGCCGACGGCGATGACGAGCGGATGGCCTGCGAGCGCTCCCTGGCGCGCGAGGTCGATCCCGTGTCCGGGGCGCTCGGTCATCGCGACCTCGACCGCGCCGAGCGCGCGCTCGATCGTCCCACGCATCGCACCGAATGTGCGTGCGGTGGAGCCGCCGCCCGATCGTGGGTTCACGACGAGGAGGGGCTTCATGCGCTGAACCCCGCCCGCGCGAGGCCTCCGCTTCGGGTCACGTGTGGTCCTGGATGTTCGTGACGCGCCGGCGGATCGTCGAGAGGAGCGAGCCCCCCACGTCGGGCCACACCACCCCGCGCTCCTCGAGGTCACGCACGGTGTCGACCAGCGTCTGAACCGGATCGCGAGGCGCCCAACCGAGCTCGTTTTCGGCGAGCGACGCGTCGAGGTACCAGTAGAAGTGGGCCATATCGAGGCTGATCGGATCCACCGCGACGGGGATGCCGAGTCGGCTGGAGAAGCGCTCGAGCATCTCGGCGCCGGTGCGCGCGATCTCGCGAGCCTGACGAGGCATCGGGAGGACCGGGCCCCGCACTCCGGACACGCGCTCGAGGCGCGCGAAGAACTCTTTGAGCGTGAGGTTGCACGCGCCGACGAGGTAGCGCCGGCCGCCGACGCCGCGATCCATCGCGAGGAGCATCGCGCTCGCCGCGTCGCGCGCGTCGACGTACGAGAGGCCGCCCGGCGGGATCGCCGGGATCTTCCGCTCGAGGAACAGACGCACGTCCTCCGTCGACGAGCCGTTCACGTCGCCGGGGCCGAGGAGGAGCGTCGGGTTGACGCAAACGACCTCGAGTGTCTCGCCGGATCCGCCGGCGAGCGGTGCGCCGTGGCGCTCGAGCGCGGCCTTCTCGGCGAAGAGCTTCGAGCGGTAGTACGGCCATCGGTTCAGGAGGCCGATCGGGGTGTCGTCGTCCTCGGTGGCGACGCGATCGGGATCATCGCTGACGGCGATCGTTCCGCTCGTCGACGCGACGACGACACGGCGCACGCCCTGTGCGATGCAGGCCGCGGTCACGTTCTTCGTGCCTTCGACGTGGAGCTTGTAGAGCGTCTCGGCGTCATCGGGCTTGCGCGAGACTTTGCCGGCGCAGTGGAAGACGCCCGCGCAGCCCGCGAGTGCCGCCTCGATGCTTGCTTGGTCGAGGATATCTCCCTCGACCTGAGTGACGCTCTCGGGGAGGTCGGCTCCCTTTCTGCGGACCAGCGCGACGACGGCGTGGCCCTTGTCGAGCAGCGTGTGAACGAGATGCCTTCCGAGGAAACCGGTGGCCCCCGTGACGAGATATTTCGAGCTCACGGCTGCGATTCGTAGTCGCGCGGGCGTTCGCCAGCAAGGGCGGCGAGGCGGTCCGAGGTGGGAGGTGTCCCGACGCGCCGGCCGAGTGAGCGCGCCCAGGCGGCCAGAAAGCGGGGCCAGAGGGCGAAACCGGAAAGCGGGGCCAGAAAGCTAGACCGGAAGGCGAGGCCAGAAAGCGAGGCCAGAAGCGAGGCCGGAACGGGGAGCGGGTGGTGCTGGGGAGCCAACGCTGACGGTCAGCGCGGCGGCGGAACGACACTCGATGGGCAACGAAAACGCGCTCGAAGTCCCATCGCGCTGACGCATCCGGGAGCTTCCGTCGGAGGTCGAGCGATCAGGGCGTGACCACGACGCCCTGCCAATCGCGGCGCGCGATCTCCTTCGATCCGGCATGGGTGTAGATCGCCGTCTTGCCGAGCGTGAACGCCTCATTGATCGGCGCTCCGCGGTACTTCGACTGGAACGCGCTCGAGGCGAGGAAGCTGAGCACCGGATCGTGCGTGCGTGTGTCCGTCGTGAGGCCGAGGGCGAACGGGTAGCTCCGGCACGAGACGACGAGGTCCGGATCCTTGCCGAGCGTGTACGCGGGATCGAGCTTGCCGTGCCCGATCATCGCGCCCTTGAAGGGCGGGAGCCGTGCGATGTGCTTGTCGCTCTTGCCGAGGATGTCGATCGCCCTGAGTCGAGTGAAGTAGGGGACGATCCCGGCGGTGATGACGGCGACGCTGCTGTCCGGGCTCGCGTTCTTCTTGATCAGCATCGCGACCTGGATCTGCTCGAGCGGGTCGCCGTTCGTATCGAGGAAGACGAGTCGACCGAGCGGGCGAACGAGCGGAAAGCTCACGATGAAGAGGACCGCCGCCCAAGCGAGCTGCCCGATGGCCCCACGCGCGAGGGTCGCGACGCCCACCGTCGCGAAGACGAAGACGAGCGGCATGAGGTGCGCGAAGAAGCGGTACCAGGTGAACATGTCGCCTCCGACGACGACGACCCACCCGAGCGTCGGCAACGCTGCTCCGATCGGGATCAGCCCGCGCCGGTCGGTCCGCAGGAGCGCGAGGGCAGACGCGGCGGCGAGCGCGAGTACGACGGAGTACTGGAGGAGAAAGTTCCGCGCGTACGACCAGCCTCGCTTGTACGGCTCCTCGAGCCCGTACACCTTGAGGTAGTACGTGTTGGGCAGCCAGTCGCCGTAGTATGCGTGCCGGAAGAGGAAGTGGCAGACCGTCGGCAGCGCGGCGATCGCGAGGTAGGTGAGGGGCTTGCGTGAGTCCTTCGACAGCGCGAGCGCGACGAGGGCGTTGCCGGCGAAGACGTAGATGCCGTCCCCGCGCGTCAGTGGGATCAGCGCGAGCGCCGCGTAGGTCAGCGCGTCGTGCCGATCCTGGGCGAGGCGGTAGAAGAAGAAGAGGTTCAAGAACGAGAGGAGCGCGACCTCGAAGCCCCAAACCGACCAGAGGAGCACGTCCGCGCACGTCACCATCACGACGAGCAGGAGCGGGGGCACGAGCAGCGAGCGCGGCGCGAAGAGCCGGAGGAACCGGATCGACAGCCAGAGCGTCGCGCCCGTGAGGACGAAGTTCACGCCCTTCACGAGGAGCGCGACGTTCGCATCGGAGTGCGGGATGAAGTGGATGCCGGCCATCACGACCGTCCAGAGGAAGTTCGTGTAACCCTCGACGCGCTCCCCCGGGTTCCACACCAGGCCCTGCCCCTCGGCGAGGTTCCGGGCGTAGCGCATCGAGATCATCATGTCGTCGTCGAGCAGGAAGTAGCGCGTCCCGTCGATGACGCGGCTCGCGAGCACCGTGTTCTTCCAGAAAAGCCAGGCGAGGGCGAAGAGCGCGACGACGAAGAAGGCGAGGTCGCTCCGTCGGATCGACGACGTGCTTGCGTGCGCGGCGCGGACCGAGCCGCCGGGGCGAGAACGAGAATGAGCGATCGCGGGCGGTGGCGCCGAACGAGGCGTCTCTCGACGCCCGGCGCCAGCGCTCGTCGTGCCAGGACCTCCCCTCACGGCTGCATCCTACGTGACTGCGGGGCGACGATCTCAGCTATCCTCATGGCCCCCATGCTCGGCTCCCTGTCGGTCGAGGGCCCCGAGCGCCATGCGCGCTACGAGCTACTCGGAGAGCTTGCTTCAGGCGGAATGGCCACCGTCTATCTCGGTCGCCGTCGGGGCGCCGCGGGCGCGCGGCTGGTCGCCGTGAAGAGCATGCACCAGGAGCTGGCGGCCGACGACGCGTTCGCGGCGATGTTCCTGGACGAGGCCACCCTCACCGCGCGGATCAAGCATCCCAACGTCGTCTCGACCCTCGATGTCGTCTCGGCAGACGGCAAGCTCCTCATCGTCATGGAGTTCGTCGAGGGCGTCTCCGTGGGGCGGCTCCTCGAGCTCGCCGCGGCGCGCCGCACGCACGTCCCTCCGGCAGTCGTCGTCAGCGTCCTCTGCGACGTCCTTCGTGGCCTCCACGCGGCCCACGAGCTCGTCGACGAGAACGGAAGGCCGCTCTCCGTCGTCCATCGCGATGTCTCTCCGCAGAACGTCCTCATCGGTCTCGACGGCGTCGCTCGCATTCTCGACTTCGGCGTCGCCAAGGCGGCGAGCCACCGTCACGTCACCGCGCAGGGAGAGATCAAGGGCAAGCTCGCGTACATGCCGCCGGAGCAGCAGTTCGGTGAGCCGGTCGACCGCCGCTCCGACGTCTATGCGGCCGGGATCGTCCTCTGGGAGCTGCTCGTCGGACGGCGCCTGTTCACTGCGCGCGATGACGACGAGCTCGTTCGTCAGATGTTCGAAGGCACCGTCGCGCCGCCGAGCACCGTCGCGCCTGTTCCCGTGCCGCGCGCGATCGACCACGTCGTGCTCCGGGCGCTCTCTCGGGAGCGTCAGGATCGATGGTGGTCCGCCGAGCAGATGGCGAACGCTCTGCGTGCCGCGCTCGAGCCCGCCTCGCGCGCCGAGGTCGTCGCGACCATCGCGTCGATCGCGCGCGAGGAGATCGAGCAGCGGGCGGCGCACGTGCGTGCCCTCCAGACGTCTCGGGCGCCGCGGCTCGAGCGCGAGGCGCAGACGGTGCTCGACGTCCTGACCGCGCGCGGCAACGAGACGATCCCGGAGCCGGTGCCGTTCGCGCCGGTCACGAAGGTGGAGTCGCCCAGCGCGCGCGAGTCCGCCCGAGCGGTCGCGGAGTCGAGGGCCGCGCGGCGAGCCCAACGCCGCGCCCAGCGCCGGCTCCGCCTGATCCTCACGCTCGTCGGGGTCGGTCTCCTGGTCGTGGCCCTGATGGTGCTCGCCCTGGTGCTCGGGCGGAAGACCCGCGAGGCGGAGGGAGAGAGCCCATCCGTACGGCTCGAGCCGACCACGACACCCACCTTGGAGCCGTCGCCGGGGCCTCCCGCGCGAAAAAGCCGCAAAATGTGGGGTGCCGGAAGCCTCGCCGCAGCGGCCCGCGACCGGATCACCGCGGATCCGGTGGCCTCCCGGCAATATTGAGACAGCTTCGGGTCGCTCCTCGGGAGCCTTCCGTTCGACGGGATGGCCCCGCGGAAGGGTATGATTCGAGGCATGGGGGCTCTCAAGCCTGGCTACGACGTTACGAGCGATATCGCGCTCGTGCGCCGTCTTGGAGCCGGGGGGATGGGCACCGTCTGGCTCGCACGCCACCGAAAGCTCCAGAGCGAGGTGGTCGTGAAGTTCCTCTCCGAGTCGCTCACGAGCGACGAGGAGGCGTGCGCCCGCTTCTCGCGCGAGGTCGTCGCGACGATCCAGGTGCGGAGCCCCCACGTCGTCCAGACGCTCGACCACGGCGTGACCGAGGGGGGCGTGCCCTACATCGTGATGGAGCTGCTCGAGGGGCAGGACCTCGCGAAGGTCCTTCGCGCCCGGGGCCATCTCCGTCCGGACGAGGTGCAGCACATCGTCGATGGGGTCGCCGCCGCGCTCTCGAAGGCGCATGAGCGAGGCATCGTCCATCGAGACATCAAGCCGGCCAACGTCTTCATGTGCAACGGCAGCCCGCGCCCGTTCGTGAAGCTCGTCGACTTCGGCATCGCGAAGCGTCTCGAGGACGAGACGATGACTGCGACGAACGCGCTCCTCGGGACGCCGGCGTACATGAGCCCGGAGCAGATGGGCGGGGTAGGGGCGATCGATCATCGGAGCGATCTCTGGGCGCTCGGTGTCCTCGCGTTCCACTGCCTCACCGGGGCGGTGCCCTTCCGGGGCGCTCACGTCGCGAACATCGCCCACGCGATCCTCAACGAGGGCACGCCGCGAGTGACCCAGACCCGGCCGGACCTCCCGCTTGCGGTCGATGCGTGGATCGAGCGCGCGCTCGCGCGTGAGCCCCGCGACCGCTTCGCGTCGGCGCAGGAGATGGCAGAGACGCTCGCGATGGCGCTCGGCGACCTCGCGCACATCACCACGAGCAGGCTGTTCATGGCGGGGGCGGGATCGCATCCGTTCGCCAGGCCGAGCACGGGGCGAAACCTGACCGGCCCCATGCTCATGCCGCCGCCGAGCGGCCCCATGCTCATGCCGCCGCCGCCGTCGGGGGCGCCTTCGGGGCCAATGGGGTTCGACGGCGTCGGCGCGACGCTCGGCCCTTCGGCGATCACGCACTCTCCGTACCTCACGTCGCCGCGTTTCAAGTGGTGGGTCATGGGGAGCGCCGCGGCCGCCGTCCTCCTGATCGGTGGTGCCTTCCGCGTCGGCTATGGCCTGCGCCGTGAGGAGCCGGTCTTTCCCCCGGCGGCCGAGCTGCCGCCGCCGCTCCCAGCGACGACGGTCTTGCCAGCGGCGACGGCCCTGCCGACAGCGGCCGTCCCGCCGGCGCCGACGGTCCCGCCAACGGCGGAGCTCATTGCCCCGCCGGCGCTCACGCCGTCCATCGTGGTGATCGCGCCGCCTCCTCCGAGCGCGGCTCCGGCGGCTCCGGCACCCACCGTTCGACCCACGGCGTCTCCGGTCCGCAAGCCTCCCCGCGCGACCTCGGGGAAGAAGGGCGGCCGGGTCGACGACGACGATGTAGGCTTCTGACGTGCGAGTGATCCGGATCCTTGCGGCCTCGCTCGCGCTCGGGTTGATGCTGACGACGCGTTCGGCGAGCGCCGAGCCCACGCCTTCCGAGCGCGAGACGGCGCGCACGCTGCTGCTCTCGGGACGAGAGAAGCGCAAGAACGGGCAGCTGATGGGCGCGCTCGAGGACTTCGAAAAGGCGCACGCGATCATGCGCGTCCCGACGACCGGGCTCGATCTCGGGAAGGCGCAGCAGGAGCTGGGGATGCTCGTGGAAGCGCGCGCGACGTTCCTCGAGGCTGCGCGTTACCCCGTGCGCGCGGATGAGTCGCGCGCCTTCAAGCGCGCACGCAAGGAGGCGAAGCTGCTTGCCGACGAGATCGCGCCGAAGCTCGGGACGCTCACGATCTCGGTCCCGAGCGATGCGCAGGTGAAGCTCGATGACTCCGACATCTCGTCGTCGAGCATCAACGTGCCGTTGAAGGTGAACCCGGGCAAGCACGAGATCGTCGCGTCGCTCGCAGGTGACGAGAAGCGCCAGACGGTCGACATCGCCGAGGGGGAGACCAAGACGGTGGGGCTCACGCTCGCCGGCGCG
>ERZ781398.4341-NODE-4341-length-10421-cov-3.433436_pt1 | contig 10421 bp, 9 predicted proteins | sample MGYA00433077_ERZ781398 | MGnify/ENA primary metagenome ERZ781398 (study PRJEB29847, sample SAMN06458254) | wastewater metagenome | isolation source: Wastewater bioreactor | place: South Africa: Cape Town | study: EMG produced TPA metagenomics assembly of the... | reverse complement strand
CGACGACGAACGCTTCGTCGTCCAAAGGCACGGTGCCTGCGGCTGGGTGATGTCGCCGTGCTCGGGCCACGGCTTCAAGTTCGGCGCCGTGATGGGCCTCGAACTCGCCCGCACGATCGGCGACGGCGGCGATGCTGCAGCCCATGCAAGATGGGCGGCCGGTCTGGTCGGAGATAAGCCGACCTGACAAAATAGGCCGACAAGAGGGAGAGACATCGACATGGCCACCGCCAAGCGACGCGCGCCCAAGCGCGGCAACGGGCCCGCGCGCGCCGCACCGAAGAAGGCAACCGGCATGCGCCAGGGCCTGGCGACCTACGGCGATGCAGGATTTTCGCTGTTTCTGCGCAAGGCTTTCATCAAGGCGGCAGGCTATTCCGACGATGCGCTGAACCGGCCGATCGTCGGCATCACAAACACCCATAGCGACTATAATCCGTGCCACGGCAATGCACCGGCGCTGATCGAAGCGGCGAAGCGCGGCGTCATGCTGGCGGGCGCGCTGCCGATGGTGTTCCCGACTATCTCGATCGGGGAGAGTTTTTCTCATCCGACCTCTATGTATCTGCGAAATCTGATGGCGATGGATACCGAGGAGATGATCCGCGCCCAGCCGATGGACGCCGTGATCGTCATCGGCGGCTGCGACAAGACTTTGCCGGCGCAGATCATGGCTGCGGTCAGCGCTGATCTGCCGACGGTGGTGATACCGGTCGGTCCCATGGTGGTTGGCCATCACAAGGGCGAGGTGCTCGGGGCCTGTACCGATTGCCGCCGCTTGTGGGCGAAATATCGCGCCGGCGAAATCGACGATGCCGAAATCGAAGCCGTCAACGGCCGCCTCGCGCCGTCGGTGGGAACATGCATGGTGATGGGCACCGCAAGCACCATGGCCTGCGTCACCGAAGCGCTGGGCCTGTCGCTGCCGATGAGCGCGACGATTCCCGCGCCGCATGCCGAGCGCATCCGCTCGGCCGAAGCCAGCGGCAAGTGCGCGGCGGAGATGGCCAAGCGCAAGGGCCCGAGGCCGAGTGAATTGCTGACGCCTGCGGCGTTCCGCAACGCGCAGGTGGTGCTGCAGGCCATCGGCGGTTCGACCAATGGGCTGATCCATCTCACGGCGATTGCCAATCGCACGCCGCATCGCGTCGATCTCGCTGCGTTCGACAAATTGGGCCGCGAGGTGCCCGTGCTGGTCGATCTCAAGCCGTCCGGCGAGCACTACATGGAGCATTTCCACCATGCCGGCGGCGTGCCGAAGCTGATGAGGCAGCTCGGCGACCTGATCGATCTCGATGCCAAGACGATCACCGGCGCCACGCTGCGCGAGGTCGTCGCCAACGCCGAGGAGGTGCCCGGACAGGACGCCATCCGGTCGCGCGACAACCCGATCCGCCGCGAGGGCGCGATGGCGGTGCTGCATGGCAATCTGGCGCCGCGCGGCGCGGTCATCAAGCATTCGGCGGCGAGCGAAAAATTGCTCGAGTCGGTCGAGGACATGACGTTGCGGATCGATGATCCGGCGCTTGACGTCACCGCCGATGACGTAATGGTGTTGCGCAACGCCGGCCCGAAGGGCGCGCCGGGGATGCCGGAGGCCGGTTATCTACCGATTCCGAAGAAGCTGGCGCGCGAGGGCGTCAAGGACATGGTGCGGATTTCCGATGCGCGGATGAGCGGCACCGCGTTTGGAACCATTGTACTGCACATCACGCCCGAGTCCGCCGTCGGTGGGCCACTGGCGCTGGTGCGAAGCGGCGATCGCATCCGGCTCGACGTGGCTGCGCGCAGCATCGAACTGCTGGTAGACGATACCGAACTGCAGCGCCGCCGTGCAACACTACAACTCCCAGCCACGCCGGACTGGGCGCGGCGCGGTTATGCGCATCTGTTTCATGAAACCATTTTGCAGGCCGACGATGGCTGCGATTTCGATTTCATGACCGGCAGAGGCAAAGCGTAGATCTATTTCGTCTTGCCGAGGAATTTCGCGACTGCCGTGCGATAGGCCTCAGTCTGCATGCACGCGGCGATGCCGTTGGCTTCGGCCTCGAGTTGCGCGACCAACGTTGTCGAAGATGCGGCGTGGATCAATTCCTTGGTCGTCTTGATCGAGGCGGGGGCGTTACGGGCGATGCGTTGCGCAAGCTCGCGCGTCGCCTGCTTCAGTTCGTCGGGAGGGACGACCTTGGCCAGCAGACCCCACTCGTAAGCATGCGCCGCGGAGAAACTGTCCTCGGCGAGAAAAATCTGCAGCGCGCGCCGCGAGCCGACGATTTCGGTCACGCCGACGGTGCCGCCGCCATCGGGCGAGACGGCGATCTTGTTATAGGCCGCGGTGAATCTCGCGTCGCTGGCGGCGATACACATGTCGGCGATGAAAGCCAGCGACAGCCCGGCGCCGGCCGCGGAGCCGTGGACGCTAGCGATGACGATCTTCGGCATCTGCCGAAGGCTGCGGATGAAGGCGTGGTAGTGCGACAGCAATTCATGCACCACCGGGACGATCCTCTCGCCGGCGTTGCCGAGGGTTTGCAGGTCGCCACCGGCGCAAAACGCTTTGCCGTTGCCCTCGATCACCAGCACGCGAATGTTGTCGTCATCGGCGACTTGTGTAGCGAGTTGCTCGAGCCGCTGCGCGATAGCGAGATTGATCGAATTGAAAGCCGACGGCCGGTTGAGCGTAATGGTCGCCACGGCGCCATCGACGCTCAGCAGCGCCGGCTCATCCGAGGTCGGTGTAGCGGTCAAGGTCATGACGTCATCCTTGTTGCGGCAATATCGCGCTCGCCCCATTTAACGCTATCCGCGTGACCGCTGACAACAGGTTCTGCGGCGCGTGCAGCAGGCTGTATCGATCTCGCGGGGCGGATGTCGCAAACGATTGTGACGGGCCCGATAATGTGAGCGAGATTCGACGTTCGGGTGCACGGCAGCGGATAGAATTGCTTTACGCCATACCGGAAACATGCTCGAAGGACGACAGTCAAGGCGTAGAGTTGCAATCATGACGACGGACGAAACCATTTTGGTCGTTGGCGCCGGGCACGCCGGTTTTCAACTCGCGGTATCGCTGCGACAGGCCGGATTCCAGGGGCCGATCAAGCTCGTCAACGACGAGGCGTTGCTGCCGTACCAGCGGCCGCCGCTTTCCAAGGCTCACCTGAAGGGCGATGGCGGCGAGGAATTGATTCTCTTCCGGCCGCGGAAATTTTTCGACGATCAGAAGATCGAACTCATTTCGGATCGCGCGGTGGCTATAGATCGCGCCGCACGTGCTGTGCGGTTCGCCTCCGGTGGAACGCAAGGCTATGCGCACCTGGTGCTCGCGACCGGCGCGCGCAATCGATTGTTGGATATTCCGAATGCCAACCTCGACGGCGTGATGTACCTCCGCACGTTCGCCGAGAGCGAAGCGTTGCGCAAGCGGATCAAGGCGGCACGGCGCGTCGTCGTCGTCGGGGCCGGGTTTATCGGCCTGGAGTTTGCCGCTACCGCCCGCGCCAAAGGTCTCGATGTCGATGTGGTCGAACTCGCGCCACGTGTCATGGCGCGCGCGGTGACGCCGGAGATCTCAGCCTACTTCCAGCGCAGGCACAGTGAGGCAGGTATTCGCCTTCACTTCGGCGTCAGCGCGACCGAAATCGAAGCCGAGAATGGCGTGGTCACGGGGATCAGTTTGAGCGATGGTCGGCGACTTGCTGCCGATCTCATCGTGGTCGGTGTCGGCGTGTTGCCCAATGTCGAGCTCGCCGCGGAGGCCGGGCTCGCGGTGGCGTCCGGCATCATCGTCGACGAGCAGATGTTGACCGACGATCCGTATATTTCCGCCATCGGCGATTGTGCGTTGTTCGCCAGCCCGCGCTTTGGCGCGCCGCTGCGGCTGGAGTCTGTGCAGAACGCCACCGATCAGGCGCGCTGTGTTGCCACGCGCCTGACGGGCAAGCCGGAGCCCTATGACAGCCTGCCGTGGTTCTGGAGCGATCAGGGCAACGACAAGCTGCAGATCGCCGCGCTGACAACGGGCTTCGACCAGGTGGTGTTGCGCGGCGATCCGGGGCAGGGCGCGTTCTCAGCGTTTTGCTACAAGGATGGGCATTTGATCGGTATCGAGTCGGTCAACCGCGCCGGCGATCACATGTTCGGTCGCCGGTTGTTGGGAGGTCATCGCTCGATCGCGCCGGAACAGGCTGTCGATCCGAACTTCGATCTGAAGAAAGCTCTGGCCTAGGTCGCCGCATTACGATCGCAACGCGCGTACATTGCCGCGCGCCGGTCGCTCGAACTCCTGCTGGACCGCGACGATGTCGGCAAGCGTCGGCAGGCCTGCCTCGTTGCCGAGGTGCTGCACCTTATGAGCCGACGCGGCTTGCGCGAAGGCGAAATGTTCCTGCCAGCTTTTGGACTGATCGCTGAGATAGGAGTAGACATAAGCGCCGTGAAACACGTCGCCCGCGCCGTTGGTGTCCAGCACGCGCGCGGCGGGCACGGCCAGCGCCGGAATTTCCCGCACCACGCCGGTCTCGTCGTACCAGATCAATCCCCGCTCGCCGAGCGTCACGCCGCCGACTTTGCAGCCGCGCCGCTTGAGATAGTCGAGCATGGCTTCGGGATCGTAATTCATCTGCTCACACAGCCGCTCTGCAACGATCGCGACGTCGATGAAACCCAGCAGTTCGTCGGTGTTCTCGCGCAGTCCGCCGCCATCGAGCGACGTGAGAATGCCGGCCTCGCGGCAAAGCCTGGCGTAGTGCAGCGCGGCGTCGGGCTGGTGGCCATCGACATGCAGCGCACGGCATCCGGACATATTCAGCATTGGAAACGGATGCAGATGATCGTCATCGCGACAGCGGACGATGGCGCGCTTGCCGTCCTTGGGCATGATGAACGACAGGGACGAGGTTCTCACCTTCCGCGCATGAAGCGGAACGCCGTATTTGAGCGCCATGTCCTGGAACATGCGGCCAAGCCAATCGTCGGCGACTGTCGCCAAAAGATCGGGCACGATGCCGAGCTTGGCGCAACAGAATGCCGCGGTCACGGCATTGCCGCCGAACGATACCGCGTAGGCGGAAGCGACATGCTTTTCGTCACCGGTCGGCATGTGGTCGGTGAGAAACGTCACATCGATGTAGGTCTGTCCGATAAAGAGCGCGTGCATCGATCAATCCGCCGGGCTGTGATCGCCGACTGCGATCCGGGATTTCGATAGTGCCATAGATTAGCACCGCTTATCGTCGGTCATTCGCACAAATAACTCGCATTGGCCGGGTACATGCGCGATAAGCTCCTGTGTCGATGTGGCCGTTTTGGGATCGCCGCTCTTTGAGTGGCAGCCGATCTGTCAACGGCTTCAGGCGAGCGGAGGTTCCCTCGCGCCTGCGAGTTGAATGAGGCTCAGATGTCGGTTTATTCCGGTCCGGTCTTCGATATGGCGGCACAGCAGTTCGGCGTGATCGCCGATTATCTGGCGATACCCTTCGACGAACGCGACCGCTTGTTGCTGCCCAAGCGCGCGATCACCGTATCCTGTCCGATCCATCGCGATGACGGTTCGGTCGCGGTGTTCGAAGGCTATCGCGTGCAACATCATCTGACTCTCGGACCGACTAAGGGCGGCACCCGTTTCGCGCCGAGCGTAGATATCGGCGAAATCGCGGCGCTGGCGATCTGGATGAGCTGGAAATGCGCCCTAGTCGGTCTTCCGTATGGCGGAGCCAAGGGCGGAATCCGAGTCGATCCCGCGCTGATCTCGCGGCGCGAACTGGAAGGCCTGTCGCGGCGCTACATGCAGGAGATGATTCCCTTCGTCGGGCCACATACCGACGTGATGGCGCCGGACATGGGAACCAACGAGCAGGTGATGGCCTGGTTCATGGATACCTATTCGATGTATCAGGGACAAACGATCACTGAAATCGTGACCGGCAAGCCGGTCAGCTCCGGCGGCACGTTGGGGCGGCGCGAGGCAACCGGGCGTGGTGTCGCTTATCTGGCGCGGCGTGTGCTGAATCATCTCGCGATCGATCTCGCCGGCGCGACTGCCGTGGTGCAGGGTTTTGGCAATGTCGGATCTTATGCGGCGTTGGAGCTGCACAATTTCGGGCTCAAGGTGATTGGGGTCAACGATCACACGGGTGCGTTGTACGATGGCGCGGGGCTAGATATTCCGGCACTGGCGCGTCACGCAGCCATTCACGGCAGCATCGCCGGTTATTCGAGTGAGCTTCAATATGATCCCGCCGAGGTCCTGACGCTGCGATGCGACGTGCTGGTGCCGGCAGCGCTGGAGCGGGTCATCGATGAGAACATCGCAGAAAATTTGCGGTGCCGGGTGCTGGCCGAAGGAGCCAATGGGCCAACCACGCCTGCGGCGGATCGTGTGCTGGACCAACGACAGGACGAGATTTTCGTTATTCCCGATATCCTGTGCAACTCAGGCGGCGTCGTGGTCAGCTATTTCGAGTGGGTGCAGGATTTGCAGCAGTTGTTCTGGGAGGAAGAGGAAGTCACCCGGCGCGAATATCAGATTCTGGACCGCGCCTTCGATCTGATGGTGAAGCGGGCCAGGCAGGATGGCGTTTCGCATCGCACCGCCGCCATGGCGATCGGTGTGGAGAAAGTCCGCGCCGCGAAATTGACGCGCGGCCTGTTTCCCTGAGGTTGCGGCGAGCCTGCCGTTCTGCAAAGACTGACGGCATGACGGCGTCAGCTTCGCAGCCACCCCATTCCGATCATTCGGGCGACGCGCAGATCGCATCGATCGCGCATGGCCCGGTTGCGGCATTTTTGCGTGAAGCCGGATTGATCGCCGCAGGCGACACGGCGCGCTTCACGCCACTGACCGGCGGTGTGGCGTCGGACATCTGGAAAGTCGAAGCGGGTGGGCGAATATTCGCGGTCAAGCGCGCTCTGGAGAAGCTGCGCGTGGCGCGGGACTGGCGCGTGCCGGTGACGCGCAATGTCAGCGAAGTCGAATGGCTGCGGGTCGCGGCGCAGGTCGTTCCGCACGCCGCACCCAGAGTGCTGGCGCACGATGCGGCGCTCGGCGCATTCGCGATGGAATACCTCGATTCCGCCGATCATCCTGTCTGGAAGGCGCAACTCGCGGCCGGGTATGCGGATGTTGCATTCGCGGCCCGGGTCGGAAATACGATTGCCACCATTCACGCGGCGACCGCGCATTCGGACAACTACGCGCGCCGCTTCGCCAATGATGCATTGTTTCATGCCATTCGGCTTGAGCCATATCTCGAAGCGACGGCGCAGGCCTATCCCGATCTGGCCGATATGCTGATGCAACTCTCGCGTGACACGCTGGCCACCAAGGTCGCGCTGGTTCACGGCGATGTCAGCCCCAAGAACATTTTGGCGGGACCGCAGGGGCCGGTGCTGCTGGATGCCGAATGCGCGTGGTACGGCGATCCGGCATTCGATCTCGCGTTCTGCCTCAACCACATGCTGCTGAAATGCCTGTGGGTGCCGCAGGCCCGCGCCGCCTTCCTCGCCTGCTTCGACGCGCTCGCGGCGGCTTATCTGGCGCGGGTGAACTGGGAGCCCGCCGCCGATCTCGACGTGCCGGGGCAACCAATCAGCTTCGGTGTGATTGGAGCGTCGCGCCGCAGAGTTGCTGCCAGCCTTGTTTCTGGCGCGCGTCGATGGCAAGTCGCCGGTCGAGTATATTGTCAACGAGGCCGACAAGGAACGCGTGCGCCGTGTTGCCATCCCGCTGATCGCGTCGCCGTCCGAGCAACTTGCGAAAGTGCGCGATGCCTGGGCTCTTGCGCTTTCGAACGAAGTGGACACCGGTTCGCGTGAAGAAAACGCGGCAAGAGAAAAGTTCTAAGGAGATCGATTGATGGCCGATACGCGAATTGCCGGTGTGCTCGGGCGGCGAGTGTGGGACTCGCGCGGCCGCCCCACGGTGGAGGTCGATGTGACGCTGCGCGGCGGCGCAATCGGCCGTGCCATCGCGCCTGCCGGTGCGTCGATGGGCAGTGGCGAGGCAGTCGATTTGCGCGATGGCGGTGCAGCGCTCGGTGGCTACGACGTCGGTCGCGCTGTGAATGCGGTCAATGGCGAGATCGCAGCTGCGCTTGCGGGCAAGGACGCAGCCGATCAAACCTCAATCGATCAAATCATGATTGCGCTCGACGGCACCACCAACAAAGGCCGCCTCGGCGGCAATGCCATCGTGGCAACATCGATGGCGGTGCTCCACGCAGCAGCGGCGGCCAATGGCGTGCCGTTGTGGCAGCATCTGGCACGAGGCCGCAACGTGCGGATCCCGCTGCCGGAGATTCAGATCTTCGGCGGTGGGGCGCACGCCGCGCGACGCGTCGATATTCAGGATTTCATGGTGATGTGTCCGGGCGCGGCTTCGTTTGCGCAGGCGCTGGAGTGGACTGCGGAAGTCTATCTCGCCGCCGGCCGCATCATGAAGCAGGCCGGCAAGCTGCAGGGCGTTGCCGACGAAGGCGGCTATTGGCCGGCCTTCAAGAGCAATGAAGAGGCGCTGGACACGCTGGTCGAAGCCATCGCCAAGGCGGGGTTCAAGGCGGGCGAGCAGGTCGCGATCTCGCTCGATGTCGCGGCGTCGGAATTCGGCAAGGCCGGGACTTATACGCTGGCGCTGGATAATCGGCGGCTGGATACGGGCGCGATGATCGCGATGCTGGGTCGCTGGCTCGAGGCTTATCCGATCATCTCGATCGAGGATCCGGTGGCCGAGGACGATGCGGCCGGGTTCGCCGCATTCACCAAGGCCTACGGCCATCGCTGTCAGGTGATCGGCGACGATTTCTTCGTCACCGACGCGGCGCGGGTGCGCGAGGCCGCCAGGCAGGGCGCGGCGACGGCGGTGCTGATCAAGCCCAATCAGGCCGGGACGATCACCGAAACGCAAGCTGCTTTGGAAGCCGGCAAGGCGGCGAAGTTCGGCACCATCGTTTCGGCGCGCTCCGGCGAGACCGAGGACGTCACCATCGTATATCTCGCGGTCGGCTGGGATGCGGGCCAATTGAAGGTCGGCTCGTTTTCGCGCTCCGAACGCATGGCGAAGTGGAACGAATGTCTGCGCATCGAAGAGCTGCTGGGCAAGGATGCGGTGTTCGCCGGTCGCGCTGCGTTGGGTTTCAGCGGCCAGTCGCAAACATAACGCAAAGGACAAGCGCATGATCACCGGGCTCGATCACGTCGTCATTCTGGTGCGCGATCTCGAGGCCGGCATCGCGGCCTATGGCGCGCTGCTGGCGTGCAAGCCGGCGTGGCGCAGCCAAGGCGATGGCGCGGAGTCGGTGCTGTTCACGCTCGACAACATGTCGGTGGAATTGCTGGCGCCAGCCGGCGCAGGCTTGGCGGCCGATCGCGTCCGTGCCGCCATCGACGCCAGCGGCGAGGGGCTTGCGAGCCTGTGTTTCCGTGTCGATGATATCGCACGTCTGCATCGCAGGTTGGAGCGGCTGGCGCTGAAGCCGGAGCCGGTCGCTACTGCCGAGAGCCGCGATGTCTTGAGCGGTGCATCGCTGTCATGGCAACGCACCCGCGCCGCCACCGATGCAACCCATGGCGTGCGGTTGTTCTTCCTCGAAATGGCTGGTGGACGACCTCAATCGGAAGCCAAAGCCGCTGCGCCGATCACCGGACTGGATCATGTTGTCGTCTCGACGGCCGATCCCGAGCGTGCTGCGGCGCTCTACGGTGCGCGGCTTGGTCTGGACATGGCGCTGGATCGCTCGCATCCGGAATGGGGGCGGCTGATGTTTTTCCGCTGCGGCGATCTGATCGTCGAGGTGGCGCATCGCCCCGGCAAGGATATTCCCGGAGCAAACGACAGCCTCTGGGGGGTGAGCTGGCGCGTCGCCGACATCGACGCTACGCGAACGCGGATGCTGGCGGCGGGCATCGGTGTGTCCGAGGCGCGGGTAGGGCGCAAGCCCGGCACACGTGTCGCGTCGGTGCGCAACGGCACCTGCGGCGTGCCGACCCTGCTGATCGAGCGGACGCCGCGCCCAAACTAGTTCGCTCTCAGCGACGCAGCATGCCTCCGATGCCTTGCCAGAGCAGCACGATGGAAATCAGGAACAGCAGCACATAGGCGATCTGATAGAACAAGCCCGTCGGCGTCCGTCGTACCAGCCAGACGCCGGCGAAGTTGGCGGCGATGGCCATCGGCAGCAGCGCCACGGACGTCGCGAAATTCTCAGTGGTGAATTGACCGAGGGCGAAGTAGGGGCCGATCTTCAGCGCATTGACCACAGCGAAGAAAATTGTCGTGGTGCCGACCAGCGTCAGCTTCGGCAACCGCTGCGGCAGCACGTAGACCTGGAACGGCGGTCCGCCGCCCTGCGTCATGAACGAGGTGCAGCCGGAGACGCCGCCCCAGAACACGCCGCTCGCCTGCGACATGGTCCTGGCCTCGT
>ERZ781398.4316-NODE-4316-length-10466-cov-4.152723_pt1 | contig 10466 bp, 10 predicted proteins | sample MGYA00433077_ERZ781398 | MGnify/ENA primary metagenome ERZ781398 (study PRJEB29847, sample SAMN06458254) | wastewater metagenome | isolation source: Wastewater bioreactor | place: South Africa: Cape Town | study: EMG produced TPA metagenomics assembly of the... | reverse complement strand
TTGAATTGAGTTGAGTTGAATTGGTCATTTTTTGAATTGAGTTGCCCAGCTCTGATGGCGTTTAATCGGTTGAATCAAAAAGAAAACGATGCACTCGATAACTAATTTAACAATATGGTTTATTCTGATATTTATTGAACCTTTGTTTGGTTTATCATTCAATCAACCAAGATTTTGTTCAAATGCAACATGGAATTCTAATGGTACTACATTTGCAAGTAGCAGTACAATTGGCAACTATCCTTGGGATATATTCATCACAACAAATAATGATATTTATGTACCAAATCGAGATGCTGGTACTATTCTCGTATGGGTTAATGCAAGTCTCACGTTGACAGACAGGATTATAATCAATTCAACTAGAATTTTTAGTACCTTCGCAGCAGAAGACAATAGTTTATTCTTTAGTTTTGAGATAAATTCAACTTATAATGCTGTAGGAAAAGTGATGTCAAATATGTCAAGTTATGTTGTCGTTTTTGAATGTTCTTCAATATGTTACGATGTATTTATCGATATTGACAATAGTATTTATTGTTCAATGAGTGGAGAACATCGAATTATAAAGAAATCTTCTAATTCAGTCAAAATTATTGCTGGTACAGGTGTTGCTGATTCAACTTCGTACACGTTAAATGCTCCAAATGATATATTTGTCGATACAAATTTTGACTTATACGTAGCAGATACAGCGAACAACAGGATTCAGTTGTTTCAATCAGGACAATCTCAAGCAATTACAGTAGCAGGAAGTGGGTCTTTAAATCAAACGATTCTATTGAACCGACCAACGAGCATTGTTTTGGATGATAATAAATATCTTTTTATTGTGGAATATGACGGCAGTCGCATTATTAGAAGTGGGCCAAATGGATTTGAATGTTTAGTTGGAGGCAATGGTATTGGTTCGCTGCCTAATCAATTAAGAATTCCACGATCGATGAGCTTCGATAGTTTCGGCAACATATTTGTTGCTGATGATAATAATCACCGAATACAAAAATTTTCTTTGATGACAAACTCTTGTCAGACGATACCGTCATCTCATTTACTCTCAAATAATAACTTTAACTCAGAATTAATCGCAGTTGATGCATCGAATAATATCTCATATAATCAACCAAAGTTTGACCCGTATACCGTTTGGAGTACGACTGCAATAACTTTCGCTGATATCAATATAATTGGATTGCGTCCTGGCGGTATTTTTATTGATATAAATGATACGATCTATGTTGCCGATCAAACAAATAGTCGTATTCAAATCTGGATGAATAATAGCATCAATCCAATCGCAACGATTTATGGGAAACTTAAATCTCCGAAATCTATATTTGTTACTTTTCATGGTGATATTTTGACTGATAATCGACAACCTCAATTTCAAGTCAATCAGTTATCATTAAATACAAATACAAGTGCAATTGTTATGTATATGGAAGATGGTTGTTATGATCTTTTTGTTGACATCAATAATACATTGTACTGTTCGATTCATTATCGTCCTAAAATTGTCACTAAATCATTAAGTAGTACCTCAAATATATTGACTATAGTTGCTGGTACAGGTTGTGATGGTTCTACATCGACTACTCTTCGTCAACCGACTGGAATATTTGTCGATGAGAACTTCGATTTATACGTAGCAGATTCACAAAATGGTCGAATACAATTATTTCGATCAGGAGCATCGAGTGCAATTACTGTAGCTGGATATTCATCGGCGAATGTGACAATTACTCTCGATTATCCAACTGACATCGTACTCGATAAAGACAAGAATATATTTATAGTCGATTTTGGAAAACATCGTATTGTTGCTTCAGGAATGAATGGTTTTCGATGTATAGCAGGATGTAATGGTACATACGGCTCAGCATCGAATGAATTGTACAATCCAACAACGATGGCATTCGATAGTTATGGAAATATTTTTGTTGTCGATCAGAGTAATAATCGTATTCAAAAATTTCTTCGTTTAAACAATAATCTCAGCAATTTTCTGTCATATAATCAGCCCAAATTCTGTTCGAACATAAGTTGGCAATCAAACGCTACTACGTTTGCTAATGAAAGTATAGTTGGTCTCAATCCTCGTGGAATATTTATTAATACGAATAATATCATCTATATGGTTCATACGAAAAATGGTCAACTTTCAATTTGGTTTAATAATAGCGTCATAACTACTCTTATAACACTCAATGGTAATATATCATCGACAAAATCAATTTTTGCTCTAATGAATGACGACATTTATGTTGATAATGGTCTCATAAATCGTCGAATAGATAAATTTACATCGAATACAAATACCAGTACTGTAGTTATGTCTGTTCCCAGTAATTGTCAAGGACTTTTTATTGATATTAGTAATAATCTATATTGTGCAGTTGATACTGCTCATTGTGTTTATAAGAAATGGTTAGATGATAATTCAACAATAATGATAATTGCTGCTGGAACAGGTTCTGCAGGTTCTAATTCTACGATGTTACATGATCCTAATGGAATTTTTGTTGACATCAACTTCGATTTATACGTAGCAGATTATAGCAATCATCGAATTCAATGCTTTCACTTGGGACAATCCGAAGGAATTACAGTTGCTGGAGGTGCATTATCACTGTCAACAATCACACTTTATAGACCATCGGGTGTTATATTAGACGGAAATAAATACATTTTTATTGCTGATACTGGTAATAATCGAATTATTGGATCAGATCAGCATGGTTTTCGATGTATTGTTGGATGTTTGAATATGTCTGGCTCTGAAAATGATCGATTATCTGAGCCAAGAGGAATATATTTTGACACTCTTGGTAATCTCTATGTTGCCGATGAAGTCAATCATCGAATTCAAAAATTTCTTTCCTTATCAATTTTATGCGGTAAGTTTACAAACATGTGTCTCAATCTCAATATTAGAAGATGATTTTATCTAGATGAAGTTACTACTCAACAATCAATATCATTTACTTCTTCGTCTTTTTCATCTGTCAATTACAATACTTATACATTTAGTGCATGCAGTTTACTTATTCCCTGTCAAAACCAAGGTGTATGTATTAACAGTAATAGCAGTCGATTTGGTTTTGTTTGTCAATACGATCATCAAATCTGCAAGCCATATACTTGTTGGAATAACGGTACACTACATATGTAGACCCTCAAGTTTTGAATATACGTATTTTCTTTGTTATTTTCTCTAGGATTATGTAATCAAACATCGAATACAACATTTGAATGCATATATCAACCAGGATGGACAGGTAAATATTGTGAATTAATGATTAGTTATTGTAAAAATATTGCTTGTCAAAATAATGGTGTATGTCGAACGTCACTTTTGAATTATACATGTCTGTGTCTTGACGACAATTATTCTGGTCAATATTGTGAAAATGTGAGCACGAAAATAAAAATTTGGAGAATTCTTGCAAAATCAATTGCATTCGTTGCTATCATTTTTATACTCGCTACTGTAGCTTATATTGTAACGATGGATATTCTTAAGTATTGCTTTGGTATAGATCTAGCAAAAGTCAAAGTAAAACGCAAGATGAAAAGGCATCGACCCGTGTATCAACGATTTATTTATGTTACTGATGCATCACATTGACGAAAAAACAATTGTATTTTTATTTGTATTCATTGTACCAATTATTTTCGAAGAGTGAATCAGGATCGTAATGTTGTTTGAATTTAAAGAATTGTTTTATTTGTGGATAGGCTTGTATCAATTGTTTTTGAGTAGGATATCGTTGATAAGGCAAATAATACGTACCGCCAAGACGAAGAACTAATTCAATCATACGATGTGTCCATTCAATAATTTGTTTTCTATGAATATCATTTAGTTTTTGATTGAAATAAAGAACAACAGCGAATGAATCATTATGATCTCGTGCATAACGAAGAAATGGTTCTCGAGCAGCTGGAACAAAACGAATAGTAAGCGATAAAAGATTGATATTATTACGTTTAACATTTTCTCTGAGACCATTAAAAAATCGTTCATCTAAATCAAATAAATTTTTTTGTTCAAACTTCTAATATTAATTAATAATGACTTTTACAATGTTCGATTGGAAAATAATATTCCTGTAATAGATCTGTATCAGTCGGTGCATGATGTTCTAAAAAGAGAACTTCAGGTCGCATAGCATTATTTCTCGATATGTATCGAGCTGCTGGACGACTTTATGCGAGTTTTTGCAATTTCCAACGTAATTTTTTGCCCCAATTTGTTCGACGTGACACGTCCAATGCAAAACGATTCAATGTAATGAACTTTTCTTTGTAGAGAAATTTGTCGACTTTCGATCGGCGTTTATCTGTCGTATTCATCGCATGAAAATCGGCTACAAATATTTCATCGAATAATTTCTTAGGATCAATACTTGGCCACGCAAAATGTAGACCAATTGCCGGATTTGATTTGACATGATCGAGAAAATAACGAGGATAATCACGCCAATTTAATGTATGAACTCGTTTTTCGTAGTATGCATTTTCAGTGAGATGAATATCAACGTCAAGAATTACGCCAAATAGTCTAGAAATATTCATTATATAATCAATAATAATTACTCAATAGAAATACGTAGATTTCATCTACCCGTAACCGCCAATAACTAAATCGAATAGTTGAGAATTTTCTTGTCTCGATACATTTTTTACTATGCCATCGTATGTCAACAGACGAAAGCCTACTGTTGAGTCAATCATCGAACCATAATGTGGATCTCGTCCATGAGCATTGACACTCAATGAACCACCGATTGTAAAGATATTCGATGATTGCATAACTTCGACAGCAAGATTGACTTGATTAGCAGCTGCTTGAACATGTTCCCAAGTAGCACCACTTTCTACCGTGATGATACGAGTCGATGAATTGAGATGTAATACACGAGAATAGCTCGTCATATCGAGAACGATACCATTGGTAACATAGGACTGTCCACCTTGACTATGACGTACACCAGCTAAGGAAATTTTCAAGTTATTCGCACGAGCTTCATTGATAGCTTGACGAATCTCATCAATGTTATGAATTCGAATAACACGAGTAATACGAACTATTTCAAGACGACTAACATCATGAAAATTAACTGAATCATTACCATCAACTATTTTTATTAAAAATACGAAAAAAAATTAATAATTATCATATACAGGCTGACTTATATATTACATCGATGAAAGATTGGCAGTACAAATAAAATAACGAATGTAAACGAACGTATCGACATCAAGTTTAGGATCAAGATAAGATTAGCAAATGCCTTCTCATATTTCTACATGAACAAGTATAAAAAAATGTATGTATCTAAACTGTGATTGTAACAGCCACAATATTTATTCTCATCAGTCGATGATACATGAGAATCCAATAAGAAGATTGTTACCATTTCAGGATATTGAATTTCAATTGAATGATGACCTGAATCCAGCGACAGAAGTAAACAGTCGAACCGATTGGATGCACAAGCAACAAATAAAAAAAAAGGTATAATTCACTATCTTCAAAACATGTCTAATTCAAACGAAAATGTGATGCCAACAGTCGTGATTTTAATATCTGATTCAAACGATGAAAATAATTCAAACGGTTGGCAAACTTATTATCCAACATTGATTCCAATTTTTGAAAAGTTAGGTGTTCGTGCCATATCAGCACCTTGGTCGAAATGTCCTGATTCGAACAATCCTTCGTCATCTATTTATGTAGCGAATTTAGCATGGGGTTATGATTGTGTACCTGACCGATGGAATGCATGGCTTGATGCTTGGCCAGATCATATTCGTTTAATTAATTCTAAATCATTGCTCAAATGGAATACATAAAAAACTTATTTACAAGATTTAGAAACACAGGGTGTACTGATTGTTCCAACTTTATATGTTGATAAAGTAAATGAAACGACATTGGCTAATGCTGCAACCCATTTTAATCGCACTGAACTTGTTGTCAAACCTGTGATATCTGCTAGCAGTCGAAATACTTTTCGTATCTCAATTGAACGTGATGATTTAGCATTAATATCAAATAACATAGATACCAATGAACGTATGATGATTCAACCATTTATGTCGAGTATTTCTCACGAAGGTGAAATATCTGTACTTATTTTCAATGGTAAAGTTAGTCATGCCGTGAGAAAAGTTCCACATCAAGATGATTTTCGTGTACAAAAAGAATACGGTGGTGTAAGCAGTGCAGTCGAACCTATTCCACCTGAAATTCGCTCATTAGTACAAATAACAATGGCTGCTTGTCCTGAACAGCCGATTTATGCACGTATTGATATGGTTCGTAATGACAAAACGAATGTTCTATCAATTATGGAATTAGAATTAATCGAACCCGGTCTTTTTTTACACTATGCACCCGATAAAGGTCATGCATTTGCACAAGCAATTTTACAGCATAGATAAACAGTGTGGGGACAAAACGTTATCGTAGATATAAAACAACAAACGAAATTATTCAAATAGCATTCTTCTATTTTCTTTTTAAATTTTCTGTTGTTGTTGTTGTAGATTTTTTTGCAGTGTCATGGTTCAAACTATTCTCGTTACTGGTGCTAATTCGTACATTGGCGCTTGGATTGTTAAATATCTAGTTGAAAAAGGATATCAAGTTCGTGGAACAGTTCGATCAGCTGCACGAGAAGCTCAAGTTTTAGATGGCATAGCACAAGAAAATCGTGCTCAACTATCGTTTGTCTATGTCAATGATATAGCTACGGATTCATTCCACGAGGCTGTTCAAGGTGTCGACGGTATTATTCATGTTGCTTCGCCATTTCATTTCAAAGTAACCGATCCCGAAAAAGATCTACTCAAACCAGCCGTACAAGGCACTTTGGGAGTTTTACAAGCCGCACATAAATACAATCAAGCAAACAACAATCCAATCAAACGAATCGTTATTACATCGTCATTTGCCGCCGTATTCGATCCTGCTCATGGATTTCGACCGGGTTATTCGTACACGGAAAAAGATTGGTGTCCATTGTCTTACGAAGATGGCGTCGCTGCAAAAGATAATCCCGTAACGGCTTATCGTGCATCGAAAGTATGCGCCGAACGAGCTGCCTGGGATTTTCTTAAAAATGAAAATCCGGCTTTTACAATTGCGACAGTCTGTGCACCGATTGTTATCGGTCCACGTGTCGGTGGTTTTAAATCGTTAGATGATTTAAATACATCCAATGCTGCCATATGGACTTTGCTAAGCAGTGGTAAAGATGGTGTCGTACCTGAAACACGTGTACCAGTGGCAATCGATGGCCGAGATGTTGCTGCTGCACATATTGCCGCTTTAGAATTACTACGAGATAGAAATGAACGATACGTAGTCTCGGCAGGAACTTTTAGTCAACAAGCTGTTCTCGATATTGTCAATGAAAGTACAGTGATTCCTGATAGTATTAAAAGTCAAACACCAACGGGTACACCAGGTCAACAAGTGCCCGATCATTATGATATCGATAGTTCAAAAGCACAACAAGAATTGAATATAACTTATATTCCATTGAAACAAACGGTCGAAGAATTAGCCTTACAATTTGTTGATTTACAAAAGAAACTAGCAGAAACACAGCAATGAAATCATTTTTGCATAACCTATAACTATAGCATTGTAATTTTCTTTTCTTTTTTTTTATATAATTAATTTTCTGATTCTTCAATTTGTTTTTCTGCTTCAATTAATTCTTGTTTTGAATGTGGTTTGAACATAGTTAATCGTGCTAATCGATCTAATAATTCTTTTTCGAATCCCTCTCGATCGACTTTCATTAATACGAACGTTTGCAATGGTCTTTTCCATCGACCGATCCAATCGGCTACGGTTTGACCTGATGTTAATCGACCTACGTCTTCAACATCAATGCAAGCACGTTGTCCTTCGAATAGATCAGGTCGAATCAAATACATAATAGCTGTCGGATCATGAAATGATGGTGGACTCTTCCATGAACGTAACAGATTCGTATAATGAATAGTTATATCATAACAAAATTGGCCAATTGAATTCAGTTGCCGAATTTTTTCACGTATTTCATCAGTTAACGGAAGTTGATGTGTACAATTCAAGCCAGCCATTGTTATATCACTAAATGCATCGAAGACAATTCGTGCAGCATGAGGATCATTGGCAATGTTTGCTTCAGCTGCAGCTGTTTTATTTCCTATGCCTTCAACTGAACCGCCCATAATTACGACCCGTTTCACTGATCGAACAAATTCCCTTCCACCAATAGCTGCAGCTAGGGCGACGTTTGTCAACGGTCCAACAGCACATATGGTTATTTCACCGGGATTAGCAAGAACATGTTGAACCATAAATTGTGCTGCACTTGATCCTTTGTATTTCTCCAATGGTGTACGATTTAGATTTTGAACAGGATGTTCAATATTTCCTAGGCCATTTTTTGAATGTACTTCAATACCTGAATAACCATCGTATGCATATGCAATTGGTTTACTTGCACCTTTAACGACAGGAATCTTTGAACTCATGTCACACATTTGTAATAACAGACAGGCATTACTAGCAAGTAGATCGATGTCATTGTGATTGCCCATTACAATCGTTATTCCATCGATTTGAATTTTATCTGGTGATGCTAAAGCAAGAAGAATAGCGATCGAATCATCGACACCAGGATCGCAATCTAAGATTATTCTTTCGCAAACCATCTATTTTTCTTTTCGATTATAGTATGAAGAAGCAAAAAATGAAATGCAAACGAATGATAAGATAGTAACATGATATATTTGCACTTTTCTATTCATCATCTTTTTTTTTCAATAAACGAAGATATTTTTCAAAGATAAATTTTTGATTATTATCAAAATTTCTTTGTCTAAGAATTTTTCTTAAACTATCACGTTTGTCTTCATAATCATCTGATTGTTGTTGATAGAGCTTGGTGAATATTAATCGTTTACGATCTTGTTCGGGTTTACCTGTTGAAGGATATTTGAGATTTAATCGATTGAAAAATTCTCGATTTTCTCTATGATCGATTTCATTGAATTCATCGATGAGTTTTGGTATAAGAATTTCTTCGAGTTGTCTTTCAATTTGATTATAAGTTGAAATATATTCAGGAAAATAATTTAAATATTCTTGTTTTTCACCAAACAGCCAAATAGTCAAACAGAAATATTCATCTTTATTCTCATAATCAACTCCCGTCGTACGACAATGTGCAATTAAATACGATGGACTTTTGATTTTTATTCGATCGTATGTAAGTCGATCACATGCAACAATACCTTCACCAGACATAAAACTCATATTCGAAACATATTCGAAACATTGTTTTAAATTCATAAAATCAAATGAACGTGGTTTTGGTACGCCAATATCAATTTCTAATTCTTCTAATGTTAACATATTCCGAGTGCCTATATGGTATAACTTAGGTTCGGTATATTGTATAACAATTCGATAATCAGGATGAACACGTTCGAAAAAATAAGCATATGTCGGATTTAATTTCGAATAATCAAGATTGACTGCAAGTGCTGCTTCTTGCCAGAGTTGGTCATTTGTTTTTCCAGATCGTTGATATTTTTCTCGATATTGTTTTATGTCAATTCGACTATTACTACTCACATGCCATTGATTGTCATAATAGTAGACTTTGAAAAAGGTACCGTCTAATTTTTCAGTAAACAATGTCCAATTAGCATGTTTCGTAGCTGCTTGAGGTTCATTGTAATTCCAGAATTTATAGAATGGTAAACAAATTAAACGATAGGGAGGTAATTTTTCATAGATTGTACCACGATTTTGTGTTAACATGAGTTTTTGTTCGTCTGTTCCTCGAGTCCACAATCGACTATCATGAATATATTTTGCACAGAATAATTTGTCTGTTTCATCAATTGACAGATCGTATTTGGTTTGCAAAAGTTCACGAGCTTCTGACCAGGATAAATTTGCAATAATTTTTGGAACAAGTATTGATTCAACAGACATGACTCGTATATGCAATTAAAAGTCAAAAAGTTAGAGTTGTGTTTTCATTTTTTTTTCTTTGCAATTTGATGATGCAATTACGTGTATTACGATTATTTATTGTCAAGTTAAGAAAAATGATTCATAGTTCGTCGGTTGTAATGACTGATACATGTTTGTGTTATCACATTCAAAGATTTATTTTCGGAACATCTTGTTTTCTGTCATGAAGAAGATACAGGATGCAGTAGCTATTGTTTGACTGAATCTAGTACAACTAATGGCGAAGCTACCGGTAGATGGCGGATAGGCGCAATTTGCTTTATATGTTTTTTATGTCGAAAATACATTCAAAAGGCAAAAAGAAGCAGCACCATTATTTTCAATAATGATGATTAAGATGTTAAAAGTATATGAATATACAGTGCTGTGAAAAATTATAGGGTCACCTTGCTTTTTTGCATTTTTTTGCAAT
>ERZ781398.4313-NODE-4313-length-10470-cov-6.319827_pt1 | contig 10470 bp, 11 predicted proteins | sample MGYA00433077_ERZ781398 | MGnify/ENA primary metagenome ERZ781398 (study PRJEB29847, sample SAMN06458254) | wastewater metagenome | isolation source: Wastewater bioreactor | place: South Africa: Cape Town | study: EMG produced TPA metagenomics assembly of the... | reverse complement strand
CATAGAAATATTTAATAGCAAACAACAAAAAACTTCAAACCTGACCAGTAGATACATGAGTAAACACGCGATCGCATTGTGTATCAAATGCCTTTACACGTATACGTCCTGATTCATCCATGATGTCAAAATAAAAAAATTGATGTTCCTCATTGCCGTAGGTTTTAATTGGACTTTTCCATATAACATGACCACGAACCATATTTCTATAAACAATGTAACGGTATGTGAAGATTAATAAATTCCTTGAAACGATAAATTCATACTTTTTACCACTACTTAAATCAACATCAGCCAAGCGTATTAAAATAATTTGATCTTCTATCATCGTATCATTCATTTCGATTGAATCACTTCTTTCTGCATCATGAATATCTGTCAATGTGCTCAAACTGCTATTAGAAATGATATTCCAATTATCAATTTGGCATAGGATTCTAATAAACATTAAATAAGTAATATTATTCAATTCAATTGCATATATATATATACTTGTTTGCTCCCAAAGATTCCACTTTGAAATTATTCACAGAAATACACTTTCCTGAGATAAGATCGTTCGGTGATCTTGTTTTGCATACAAAACCTAAATCAAATGTATACAGAGAATCTATATAGGTAAAATGTATGGCTTACCTGAAAATGATTCCACCGAATCTGTTAAACGCAAACGGATACTTGTCACAGCATCTTCATCATTACTCTTTTCATTCTTATCAATTAATAACACATTTACTTCCTATTTTTATGTAATATTAAATGTAGAATTTATTATAAAATACGAACTTCTATGCATAATACTACTGGCAATTGCAAAATTTCCCCATTTAATATTTTCTAAAAACGCAACATAATAATGCTTAGAAAAAATAGATCACGTTTGATTCATACTCTTATACTGCCTTTTGTCAACATAAATGTATAAACTGATAGGATAAATCTAAAAGTATAACAAAAAATAAACGTTAAATGATGACACAGCTGCTTTTTGAACTTTAAAAAAAATAATATGAGATGAACACAAAACTAGAGACAACAAGAAGTTTGAAGAACTGTACTGAAAAGAACATTAAAGATACTTATCATAAACATTAACCTCAGTTTGACTACAAACGTTACAACATTGCAAACAAATAACGAGATGTAAAATATAATAACTTGAAAAATTTTTTAATGCTTTTCTTTATTTGGACCACAAACACCAGCTTCATGTAAATGAGATTGACGACTTTTTGATCGTAAACGACTTGATGGCGGAGACATAAACGTGCCAATAAAACCATCGCTTTCACATTGCTCCTTATTCTCACAAGCATTCTTTCTTTTTCTCTTCTTTTTCTCAATTAATTCGTCTCCAGTAACCATTTGCTTCACCATGGGATTTGCAGTTGCGCTCATCAAATTCGAATATTCATCATTGTCAATCACTTCTGTATGTTGAACATTTACATCTGCGCACGGCAATGAGTTCGTTTGAATATTCTCCATATGATTCTTATTCATCACTTAAATTTTGAGAATATCTCAACAGTTGTTACGATAACGATAATGACAATAGCAAACACATACCAAACTCATTTGAATTATCAGTACCAGCTCCGATCATAGAAATTAGTTCAATTTCATCACTAATTCCTTTAAAAATATTCGATATTTCTTCTTCCTCTTCTTCGATAATAGAAGAAATGCTGCTGGCATTTCCAATTGTTTGCGTATCTGAACGAACAAATGAAATTACAAAAATGAAAAATAGGATTTTAGCATGCAAGCAACTAACTGCCAATGTATCCTTACCTTTCACTGAAATAAGATCATCATTGGATGTCATATCATCTGAAAAACATCGATTCGAACTGTTTGAGAACTTTTCGTGGAAACGAAATATACCTTCATTATTCATCGCATACAATGGACTTATATCAATGTTATTGTACTCAGGTAACTTTAAAAAATCAAACAATATTTGTTTCGGTTTACCACTGATATGTTTAAGGTTAATAATTGATTTTATTTTCAAATAATCGTCGATCTTCACATCAATTGTCGGTTTATTTTCACTTTTAAATTCTTTAAAATGATTATTCCATAATTCCAATTCCTCTTCATCAAAAAATCCGTCATCATGACAAACAGGTAATCTTTTAATATAAATATCAGTTGATCGTCGTGTGGTTCTGATACCTCCTGGAATGCAATGAAGAAGATCACTTTCGATTAAATGCTTTAGAACTGCACGAATATGAGCTTTTTCGACATTGTGTAAAAAAGACACTTTGTCTAGCTGTTTGAGAGTGAAGCACAATGCTGGATATAGCAAAATATTAGCACCTATTCGACGATATTTTTCTGTTGACATATATCCAGCTGCAAAAAAAGATAAATACACACATACATAAGCATGCAAGAAAACATCTGTACCTAATTTGGTAACTTCTTCATGTGGCTTTTTTGCTACATTTCGATTTTTGTTCTCATCGATAGATGATGAACAGGTGCATTTGCACATATGTGTCCGATTCTCCGGCACATTACTATCATCCATTAAAAGCTTTAATTGTTGCAACAGCCCGGAACTCATATCAATTGCACGTTCAGCAACTTGGTCGGTGATAAAGAACACCGGATTTTCTTCAAGTGAATTCAATTGACTTTCGAACATTTCAGCATAGATTCCTTCGCAGCGATCTTTAAAAATTCCTTTCACTTTTCCGTCCACTTGAAATGATCCAAAACGTTCGAAATATGTGTTACAGATATTGAAACCATTTTCGATGGTTTGTAACAAACCTGCAAATCGATGCATTTGTTGAACAGTTTTACCAACTATAGAGGATAAAGCGGCTTCCCTTCTAATGGCATGGCCTAAAAATAAATCAATACATATTCTAACATATAAAGAATTGTTTAATCAAAACTATGCCGCAGAAACAAATTCTTCAGAATAGAATCGAAACTGTACCATACTTGTCAAACTTGAAACTTGAATTCAACTCTTCAAGTTGAAAATTTGAAACTTGAATTTCAGTTCAATTTTCAATTTTCAACTTTCAAATTTAGATTATTCCACAACTGAGGGTGAAGGCGAACATGTGTACACGGTGAATAAGATAAATTTGAAAGTTGAAACTTGAAAACTCAACTGAAGCTAAAGTTGAAATTTCAATTTGTAAAGTTGAATTCAACTTTAAAATCGGACACTACTGAACTGTACAATTCTCTAGAATTCTCTTGTTTTTCACGATGGAACATACTTTTTAATTTCATACTATTTGACCATTCCATAACACGTTTAAAAGCATCGTTTTCGTACTTGAACGTACAGTTTTTAAATAAGCTAGCCGCAAATCCAACCTGTTCAATCGATGGGATGGAGTAGTCTAAGACGACTCCTTCCATTGTTTCCATTATTGGTTCACCATCCAAAACCCACCAAACAAATCTAGGAATCATTGGATCCCAGTATCCGCCATTTTTTAATCTCACAATCATTTGACCCATTAGTTCACCAGTAGACAATCCCTAAATCATAATACACACTAGCGAGAACCTGCGCATACTGCGCAATTTCAGTGCTCCATATGTATGCTGTCATTTCGTATGCTTTAGCATTAATATCTCGAATAGCTAACTCAAGTAGAACTCAGTATTAAATTCTGCATTCACTCACCTTTGACCTAATCAATAGAAAAATGGTGAGTTTTCTAAAACATTCGAGAATGACAATAACGTATCTTGAACATTCTAGAAAGTAAATATCCTTCAACCTAGCTGTCGATTTTCCTATTGAGCAGCACTGTTTTTCAATTGTTCTAGATTTTTTTAGAAAGTTCTCGAACATTCTATGGAAATGCAGTATTTCTATGACACTGGTATGTTCTAGAAAACTCGATCCTCACTCCTCTCTGATCTTTTGTTATCTTTAATTTCATGAAACAAAGTGGACAGACAGACACACACTGAACATTATAATATAGATACTACATACCAATAAATTTAGCTTGCTTTTTTCTACTACAACTCGCCGTTGCGCTAGACGTCGCACATAAGTTGAGAACATTCGATCGAAGAGGATCATAACGCATGCTAAAACAGCACGCATGCATTATTGAGATATCTGCAACTTCAACAAAAAAAACTTACATCTGCAATTAACCTCAGCTGATGGTTTCCCAAAGCCATAAAACAAGCCTGACTCTGTAAACGCAATATCGGCTTCGTCGGAAATGAAAATTTTTGTGCTTTTATCTAAACTATTCATTAAACCAGCACGCGTAAATTCGTCCATCCAATAGTCATTATTCTCATTATTCGCTTCATCGATCAGTGATAGTAAATAGCGAACCAATTCGGCTATGTCGCTTTTTCCATACGCTACACAAAATAAAATTAACTGGGATTCATATAAAACAAGTTGCTAATCATTTACAACTGCGAGCAACAATGAAATTAAACAAATTGACAGGAACACGACGACTACCATCGAGTGTTCTTTCCACGTTGCTAAACTGCAATGTTGTAGCAACAACGTTCAATAGAGCAATCGCGCTCGCCACCGGCTCCATTCTCAACATTGGCACCCATTTAATCAAGGCATTAGCCATATTTTCGCTGAACATCACATTTACTGGAATACGGAGTTCGGCTGCTCGTAGCATATTATCGTACATAAACATAACATTAGAGTTGGACATGATGTAATCGATCTAAAAGCTAAATTACAAAAAAAGATAAGCTAATGGATAAAAGATATCCAGATTCATTCTCAAACAATAGTTTCTAAAAAATAATTGTGACCTCCTCTTTGTGACCTCCTCTTTGTGACCATAAACAACGAAAGATCCACTTCAGTTTTTTACCATATTCACTATTGAAAAGCAGAATTCTATCTACATTCTCATTGAAAAGCAGAATTCTATTTACTTTGTCATTGAAAAATAGAATTCTATCTACATTCTCATTGAAAAGCAGAATTCTATTTACTTTCTTATTTAAAAGCAGAATTCTGCGCCAACAATAGCCTATTGATAAAGATCAAAAGTAATATTGGTGTAAATATTACCAACAAAATTACAGATGCAACTAACTGTATTTGATATAAAGATTTTAATCGCCTTCAGGAATTTTATTTTATAAATATGTTTTCATACAAGAATATTAATATATATATATATGTACAGATATGAGAGGAATGGAAAAAACCAATGTATAAGAGAAAGGGGAAAATCCTATATGTTTAACAGAAACGCAAAAATCTTCTTTAGGTGTTTCTAGTGAGGATATACTTTTTAAATGAAATTAAAAAATGTCAATTCAAATTAAATCCAATACAAAAGAAAACACTATTGAACTTATTTCCTAATACCAATCAATAGACTTCCAATGATGTTGTAAAAAATGATAAAAATTGCTTTATAAAGAGAACAGAATAGTTTTATTTTATTTAATCACATATGACATGTATAAATGTTACGACAACATGTAATTAAAATATTTATTTTCAACAAAAATATCATTCATCGAATTTTGTTTTTAAGTTGTCAGAACGAGTTAAATTTTTATTCCATTTATATACATTTGTTTGTTGGTGCGAAATATACGTCAAAAATCACATAAGTATACAGAATCCTGAATTCTGCTTGTTAGGAATTCTGCAACTGCTGACGGATGGGCCTACGGGCCAAACTAGACAACAAATCGAACTTTGCCAACAGGCGGGTGTTTCCAACATTGTTGTGTTTCTTAATAAATGTGATTTAATGGAGGATTCAGAACTATACTGGTTGATTGAGTTACAGGTACGTGAACTTCTTTCGGCAAACGGCTTCCGTGGCGATGAGATTCCGATTATTCGTGGCTCTGCACGCAAGGCATTGGAAGGTGATGTACAATGGGTTCAAATGATTAACGATTTGCTGGACACTATGGATAGCTACATTCCAACACCTGCATCAACTGCTAAAAAATCGTATCTACTGCCCTATGTAAGAGCTCTGAGCAATCTTTTACGTATGACAGACAAAAATTATTGACATCTAACATATTTTTTCAAATTTTTTTTCACTTCAAATTAACATTGAATAATTTCTCATCTTCATAATCAATTAACAATAAAGTATAGTTCAATATAGTGTTCACTTTAAAGTTTCTTCAAGAAAAACACATTGATCATTGAATTTCTCAATAGTTACTTGCTTAAGAGAATTTTGGTCAACATTCATCATTTCATTGTAATAAAATTCGATCAGTCTGTTCATCAATAAACAACCATATTTATCATTGTTATAATATTCTATACGGTTCAACATTGGGAACATCCATCAAAATTATTCGTTACAGGTGTTCTTCGTTTTTTTTGACTTAGATGATGATATGTATCAAGAACAACGTAGTAAAGAGTAGTATAAAAGAGAAAAGTTTTTTTTCTTATCTTCTACCGTTTGAAAAGAAAATTCTATTACGCTCGAAACTTGTTTTGATATTTTTACATGACATAAGCGGTGGACTCCTTAGGTTTGGAGGGAATGAGACTTTTTAAATAGTTTATTTTATTGTCATGTTTTATAAGATACTCACTAGATGACGTATCGTATTATTGTGAAAATGATAAGATTGAAAGTAGGATCCTTATCTAAATAGGACGGGTTTTTTACCATAAGCTAACGAAACGGGCCATTACTTCTGTTATTATAATATTTAGATATGACTGAGACAACTGCGCTGATTCCTGTCGAAGAAGACACCGAACAACAGTTCAAAGACATTGCCATTCGTCGTATTATTTGGAAACTCGATCGAAGACTCATTCCTTTTTTTGTTCTCATGGAAATAATTTCATTTCTCAATCGAGTTAGTATCGGTATGTGTATTTGAATTAAATGATTCATTCATTCATTGATAATATATTCTTGCAGGTCATGTCAAATTGATGAATATTCAAACTGATCTAAACATGTCACAATCAGAAATGAATCAGGTTATTTCATTTTATTCGTTAGCTCTTGTAAGTAAATGGTGTAGATGGACTTGGCACTATTTCAATGTGTTTCTGTTTTTTTAGTTGATCTCTCAAATGCCCAGCATTTTTCTTATGCGCTTTCTCGGTCCAACTGGCTACCTATCATCAAGTATGATCGTATGGGTTGGAATCACTGTCGGAATGGCTTTTGTAACTAATGGGAGGCAACTACTTATTATTCGTTGTTTTCTGGTAGGTTAACTCACTTTTGAACTGCAAGAAAACATTGAACTATCTATTAAAGGGCATCACTGAATCGGGTTTTTTCGCTGGCATTATAATTTATTTTTCTATGTGGTATTGTAAAAGACAGCAGACTATGAGATTCGCTTTTTTAGTTGGAGCCGCTATTGCTGCTGGTGCTATAGATGGTATTATGGTAGGTAGTTGTGGATCTCATTAGAGGCCTCTTATTTTGAACTAATAGGCATATGGTATCAGTCTCATGGAAGGCATTGCTCATCTACATAACTGGCAATGGCTATATTTACTTGAAGGTTCACCAAGTATTCCACTCGGTATTATTACATTTATTTTTCTGAGCAATATACCAGATAGTGTTCAATGTAAGAGTGAATAGAATATTTTCTAGATTACTCTGTCATGTCATAAATATGTAGGGTTAGACAATTGTGAAAAACAACTATTGACAAATCTACTTCGAGAGGATGCGGGCGTAGCTGATATTGAACCTGCATTCAATTCTCGGCTTTGGTGGCGACAAGTATTTCGCTGTTTTACTGATTGGCGAGTATATTTGTATGTTGTGATTGCTATCGGTGTTTTGGCTGTTGAACGATGTTTAATAACATATTTGCCATTACTAGTCGAAAGTATGGGTTATCAGGACAAAAATATATACTTAATGACAATACCACTTTACGGTGTTACACTTACATGCTGTTTGCTAGTTAGCTACATGGCATCGCGTCGAAACGAACATTTTTTTCATCTTTCCGCATCTCTCTTGGTCTCTCTAATTGGATTCGTTCTAATGATTACATTGTTCGAGCAAGGTACATTGGTAATTTATATCAGTCTTTGCATCGCTTCTTGTGGTATATTTGCTGCATATCCTCTGCTACTCTCTTGGTTAACAAACAATGTTCATGGTCATACAAAGAGAGCAATGGCCATCGGCTTTCTTGTAGGTGCTGGCAATATTGGCGGAATATTTTCGCCTCAGGTAATATTGATTTTCAACATATGAGTTGTGCTTCATCTATTTTTAGTATTTAGATATATCGTGATGTCGATAAGCCAACTTATCAACGTGGACATATCATTTGTGGTGGAATGGTGGCTGCTATCCTAATTGTTACTTGTATACTTGGAATCTCTTTGAAGCTAGAAAATCGTCGACGAATTCATTTATCATCAGAAAAGCGTGATCGTGAAGCAGCTACAATAGAACCGTGTGATCGGGTAAGTTAATATCCGACTTACTTATTTCATCATATTGTCTTACGATTATGTTTAGCATCCAGATGTACGTTATGTGCTGTAACGGATAAGTATAGATCGTTTTTGCCAAATTTTTTATTGAGCCGCAAATAAATAAAGTTGTCAAGTGATATATCACATTATTTTTATTTTTTTAAGATTATATAATACATATTCATTAGACATGACAACGTCCGAAACGTCCCTAAGAGATGAGTTTATCTGGGTCCGTCAAATGAAGACCGATTTATTAAATGAAGATGAAGCACAACAAATTGAATGGACACCATATTCAGATGTTACGTCATCCATCATCGAAAATGCTTACCAATGTGATGATAATGAAATAGTGATTGATCAAATCTATCGTATCGATTTAAAACACTTTGTAGAGATATCCATTTATGATTCTAATGAACAGCGGCTCATTTCTCGACAGCATCGATGTTGTCCATCAATTTTAAACGACCCAAACACTGAAAGAGACAATGGGCGTGGTAAACGTTTATCTTTTCCTTTAAATTCAGCTACAAACTGTAGTACTAGTGAAGACACAAATTATCATGGTTCATCATTTATTACTGATTGGTTGTTGAAATTCACTAAGGGAAAACTAAATGTTACCTTCGATTCTATCTTTCCTGTTCTTGTACAAGGTTTAAAACATGAGGGACAATCAGCAGTAGCACAAGAAATAGAATATATCATCAATGAATTGAACAACATTGAAATACGAACTCGTAGAAAGAAAGAAGAAAAGAAGATGGACGAATTGAAAGTTTGTTGTGTTAAACTTTATACACAAGAATGTTATATATTTCGTGTGGTTAACACTGCATTGCGCGATAATGATCGATCTAAACTAGACACTCTTGGACCTTATTGTTATCTTGTTTACAACTACATTGGTCGAGATGCTAACAATGGTTCGATTTATCATCGATTTCAACAAGCTCTCGGTCTAATCAAATCTCAGCCAAGGTTTGTTTATCGTGGAGACTATATTTCTTCGGAACTCCTAGAAAAATATCGGCATGCATCATCTGAAAATAATATCAAATATTTTAAATGGCTTCCATTCGTTTCGACTTCATTGAATCGAAAGATTGCTGAAAAATTCGCCTACAATGTTGTGTACATCATTGAATTGCAGCGTCACTCGACAAACGATCAATTTGCGGGACTAAGCACTCTTAGTGCATATCAAGAAGAAGAAGAAATAATACTGCGACCAGGTGTACGATTTCTAGTGGCGAAAGTACAATTTGACGATTTGACAAAACGATACTTAGTTTACACGAGGATTATTCCATCTTATGTATCAAATTTAAAATGACACCTCAACACCCTCACCCTCATTTGCTCATTCGAGTGATTCGATGATCTTTTTTTCTGAAAAGACGTAACAGCGCTACAGAAACTTTGTGATTGGTGACATGTTTTAAAAAAGAAAACTATACGACGACGACGACGTCAATGACGTTCCTATGTTTGATAAGAAAAATCTTTCCTTTTGCTTCGCATTTAAACTCATATATGATTTGTACGGACGCTACTGCTGTTTATCAAAATCCACGATGTATTACATGTGGAAAAGAAAAAGTTACTTATGATTGTAAAGGTTGTCAACAATCGTTTTGTTTCAATCATCTAGCTGAACATCAAAATGAACTTAGTCAACAATTGGATGGTTTTGAATACCGGCGAGATGAATTTTATGAACAACTCTCTCAACGAATCAAAAACTGCACAAAAAAACCAATCATGAAATATCTCGCAAATATCGAAGTCAGTTTAAAGACGTTGAGTGAACAAATGAAAGAATTACGACATGAAAATAATTTCAATGAAATCAATATCGATTATTTGAAAAATGAATTAGAAAATTTAGAAAAACAATTGAGTCAACCAGAAAATTCAATATTATTTCCAAAAATCGATATTCCACTTGGTTTACAATGGATGACTGCTGGAACGACGATAGTTGGAGGAAATGGATCAGGTAATGGATT